>JAEEGG010029898.1_pt1 | contig 10147 bp, 5 predicted proteins | sample 9134161 | NCBI WGS metagenome assembly JAEEGG01 (sample SAMN16246543, study PRJNA631951) | gut metagenome | biome: gut microbiome; feature: rumen; material: CR-attached | host: Bos | place: Iran: Karaj | collected 2018-10 | reverse complement strand
CAGTATTTCAGCATCAAGGCACAGCACCCCGAAGCGGTGCTGCTATACCGCGTGGGAGACTTCTACGAGACCTACTCGGACGACGCCGTGCTCGTGAGCAAGGTCCTCGGAATCGTGCTTACGCGCCGTTCCAACGGCGAAAAGGGCGACACCCAGATGGCCGGCTTCCCGCATCACGCCATAGACAACTACCTCCATAAACTGGTGTCCGCCGGCTATAAGGTCGCCATCTGCGACCAGTTGGAAGACCCCGCGCTCGTGAAGAACAAGCTCGTCAAGCGCGGCATCACCGAGATCCTCACCCCCGGCGTGGCCTTCGGCGACGCCATGCTCAACCAGAAGGAGCACAACTACCTCGCCGGCCTCACCTTCGAGGACAACGAGTGCGGCGCGGCTTTCCTGGACGTCAGCACCGGCACCTTCCAGGTGACGCAGGGCTCGGTGAACTATGTCGGCACCCTTCTGGCATCGCTCCAGCCCAAGGAACTCGTGGTCCAGCGCGACGTCGTGCGCCAGGTCAGGGAGCGCTTCGGGGACTTCTACGTGACTTCGCTCGACGAGTGGGCCTTCGTGCCCGATGCGGCCGCGGAAAAGCTCCGGGGGCAGCTCGGGGTGAAGTCGCTGAAAGGCTTCGCCATAGACGCATATCCGCTCGCGGTGCGTTCCGCCGGGGCGCTCATTTTCTACCTCGAGCAGACGCAGCACGTCGGCCTGAAGAACATCTGCAGCATCTCCCGCATAGACGAGGCCAAGTTCGTGTGGATGGACAAGTTCACCTTCCGCAACCTGGAGATCTTCCAGAGCAATGCCGGCAAGGACGGCGTGAGCCTCGTGGACACGATAGACCGCTGCTGCAGCCCGATGGGAGCGCGCCTGCTCCGCCAGTGGCTCGCGATGCCGGTGGTGGACATCCGGGAACTCGAGTCCCGTTACGACGTGGTCCAGTTCTTCTTCGACAACGAGGAGGCCCTCGCCGAACTCCAGCGCCTCATCGGCGACATCGGCGACCTCGAACGCATAATCTCCCGCGCCGCCACCGGCAAGATCCTGCCGAGGGAGGTGATGCAGCTCATACGCAGCCTCTCAAGCATGGAACCGGTGCGCAACCTCTGCTCCGGAACCGGCATTCAGGCGCTCGACAAGCTCATCGGCGGCATGAAGGCCTGCACCGCGCTGCTGGACCGCCTTTCGTCCACGATGTCCGATTCCCCGGCCGCCGCGCTGGGCAAGGGCGACATCATCGCATCCGGGGTGGATGCCGAACTGGACGAGCTCCGGGCCATATCCCACGGCGGCAGGCAGTACCTGCTGGAGATGCAGCAGAGGGAGAGCGAGCGCACCGGCATCCCGTCCCTCAAGATCGGCTACAACAACGTCTTCGGCTACTACATCGAGGTGCGTAACACCTTCAAGGCCAACGTACCTCCGGAGTGGGTGCGCAAGCAGACCCTAGTGTCCGCCGAGCGCTACATTACCGAGGAACTCAAGGAATACGAGCAGAAGATCCTCAGCGCGGAGGGCACCATCTACGAGATCGAATCCCGCATCTACGGCGAGCTCGTGGCCGCTATCCAGCGCAACATACGCGACATCCAGGACGACTGCCGCATCATCTCGCGGCTGGATGTGCTGCAGGGATTCGCACAGCAGGCCATAGACCGCAACTACTGCCGTCCGGTGATGGACAAGGGCACCGCGCTCGAGATCAAGGCGGGCCGCCATCCGGTCATAGAGACCCTGATGGCCCCGGGCGAGGAATACGTGCCCAACGACATCCGCCTGGACAGCACCTCCGACCAGATAATGATCCTGACGGGTCCGAACATGGCCGGAAAGTCGGCGCTCCTGAGGCAGACCGCGCTCATCGTCCTGATGGCGCAGATCGGCTCTTTCGTGCCCGCCCGGGAAGCCCGGATAGGCTGGTTCGACAAGATATTCACCCGCGTCGGCGCCACCGACAACATCTCCCGCGGCGAGTCCACCTTCATGGTGGAGATGCTGGAGACATCCATGATCATGCACAACCTCTCCCAGCGCTCGCTGGTCCTGCTGGACGAGATAGGCCGCGGTACCTCCACCTACGACGGAATGTCCATCGCGAGGGCGCTGGTGGAATATATTCATAAATACGGCAAGGGCGCCAAGACCCTTTTCGCGACGCACTACCACGAGCTCAATGACCTGGAGGAGAAGTTCCCCCGCGTGAAGAACTGGCACATCGCCGTGAAGGAGCAGGGAAAGGACGTGATTTTCCTGCGCAAGCTGGAACCGGGCGGGGTGGCTCACAGCTTCGGTATCCACGTGGCCCGGCTCGCCGGAATGCCGCGCGAGGTCATAGAGTCGGCGGAGAAGACGCTGCGCGAGCTGGAACGGCGCGAGAAGAACGCGGACGCCCTCAGCAGGGACGCCGCTGAGGACGGATCGGTGCAGCTTTCGTTCTTCCAGCTGGACGACCCGACGCTGTCTTCCATCAAGGAGAAGCTCGAGTCCGCAGACATCAACAACATGACCCCGCTCCAGGCTTTCGACCTGCTCCGGGCGATGAAGGCTGAACTGGGATTATAAACGGAAATAATTGAAAATCAAGCATAAATGAATACGGATAACATCAAGATCGCCGTCATAGGACTCGGGTATGTGGGCCTGCCGCTGGCAAGGCTGTTCTCCACCAGGTTCCCCACGGTGGGATTCGACCTGAACCCGGACAGGGTGGCCGCCCTCAACGCCGGGCACGACTCCACCCTCGAGGTGTCGGACGAGCTTCTGCAGAAGGCCCTCGCCGGCGGATTCAGGTGCAGCTGCAAGCTGGAGGACATCAGGGACGCCAATTTCTATGTGGTGGCCGTCCCGACCCCGGTGGACAGGAACAACCATCCCGACCTCGCGCCGCTCATCGGGGCCAGCGAGACCGTGGGAAAGGTGATTTCCAAGGGCGACGTGGTGGTGTACGAATCCACCGTCTATCCCGGCGTCACCGAGGAGGAATGCCTCCCTGTGGTGGAGAAGGTCTCCGGACTCGTGTTCAACAAGGATTTCTTCGCCGGCTATTCCCCCGAGAGGATCAACCCTGGCGACAAGGAGCACACCGTGGAGAAGATCCGCAAAGTCACTTCCGGCTCCACCCCCGAGATTGCCGACCTCGTGGACGAGGTCTATAACGCGGTGCTCGTGAACGGGACCCACAAGGCTCCGTCCATCAAGGTCGCCGAGGCCTCCAAGATTATCGAGAATTCCCAGAGGGACGTGAACATAGCCTTCATGAACGAGCTCGCCAAGATATTCAACGCCATGGGGATAGACACGGGCGACGTGATAGAGGCGGCGTCCTCCAAGTGGAATTTCATCAAGCTCAAGCCGGGCCTGGTGGGCGGCCACTGCATCAGCGTGGACCCCTACTACCTCATCCAGAAGGCGCAGGTCTATGGCGTGCTGCCGCGCGTGATGTCCGCCGCAAGGCGCCTGAACGACGGAATGGGCGCGTACGTGGCCGAGCGGGTGATACATTTCATGAACAAGAAAGGCATCCTGGTGAAGGATTCCAGGATACTCATTCTCGGAATGACCTTCAAGGAGAACTGCCCCGACATCAGGAATACCAAAGTGGTGGACATCTACCACACCCTGCAGGAATACACCGGCAACATCACGGTGTTCGACCCGTGGCCGGACGCCGCCGTGGTGAAGAAGGCCTACGGCATAGACCTCGTCTCCGGCGACCCCAAGGCCCTGGAAGGCCGTTTCGATGCCGTCATACTCGCAGTATCCCACTCCTGCTTCAAGGAACTCGACGTCCGCGGCCTGCTCGCCGACAGGGAGAAGGGCGTGGTGTTCGACGTGAAGGGCGTGCTGGACAGGGACAGCGTGGACGGCAGGCTGTAAAGGAAAGGCCGGATGAAAAGGGTTCTCATAATCACGTACTACTGGCCGCCGACCGGCGGATCGGGGGTCCAGAGATGGGTCAAGTTCGCCAAGTACCTGCCCTCCGAGGGCTGGCAGCCGGTGATCTATACCCCCGCCAACCCCGAGATGAACAGCGTGGATGAATCCCTGCTGAAGGACATCCCCGCCGAGGCCGAAATCGTGAAGCGGCGCATCCTGGAGCCGTACGGCATCTACCGTGCGCTGATGGGCAAGGGCGGCGGCACCGACGTCAAGAAGCTCGCCGACAACCCCATCAACGGGCAGAAAAAGTCCCTGAAAAGCAGGATTTCGCTGTTCATCAGGGCCAACCTCTTCATTCCCGACCCGCGCGTTTCGTGGGTGGGGCCGTCGGTCCGGTTCCTTAAGAAATACCTGCGCGAGCATCCGGTGGACGCCATCGTGACCACCGGCCCGCCCCAGTCCATGCACCTGATAGGGATGAAGCTCTCGAAGGCCACCGGACTGCCGTGGCTGGCCGATTTCCGCGATCCCTGGACCAGGATCTACTGGTTCAAGCACCTTGGCCTTTCGCCCCGCGCGGAGAAAAAGCACCACCGGCTGGAGAAGGCCGTGTTCGACAGCGCCACGAGGATGATATCCGTGTCCCCGTTCGTCCGCCGGGAGATGCAGGAGATGACCTCCACAAAGGTGGAACTCATCACCAACGGCTTCGACGAGGATGATTACGCCCGCAGCGTGGAGAAGGACGGGTTCTTCAACGTGACCCATACCGGCCTGCTCACCGCGGACGGCAATCCGGAGGCCCTTTGGGCGGCTCTCGGAGACAAGTGCAAGGCCGATCCGGAATTCGCCAAGGCGTTGAGGATCAGGCTCGCGGGCAAGACAGACGGAGCCGTGCTGGAGTCCATCAAGGCCTGCGGTCTCGCCGCCAACCTGCACGATGCCGGCTACCAGCCGCACGACGTGGCGGTGCAGGAGCAGCTGGGCGCGTCCGTGCTCATCCTGCCCATCAGGCGGGAGCCGGAATCCAGGTCCATACTTCCGGGAAAACTTTTCGAATACCTTGCCGCCAGGAAGCCCGTGCTGGGGATCGACGATCCCACCGGGGCCACCGCCGAGGTGCTCCGCGAGACCGGGGCGGGAGTCGTGGCGGACTGGGATGACAAGGAGGGCGCCGCGGCGTTCCTGGACGGCTGCTGGGATCGGTTCCGGCAGGGCGTCCCGGACGGAGGCGGTGCCGGAATCGACAGATATTCAAGGCGTTATCTTACCGGCAAGCTGGCCGGTCTGCTCGCCGAAGTGACAGAAAAACAAAACTGAGATGATGAATAAAGAATTGCTGAAACGCGCCGGCCTCATCGCCGGAATAGTGCTGGTCTTCCTGGCATTGTCCTATGCCTTCGTTCCCGAGGTCCTCACCGGGAAGGTCCTGAACCAGTCCGATATCTCCATGTGGAGCGGAATGGCCCAGGAGTCCGCCGCCTGGAACGCGGAACATCCCGACGACAAGACCGCCTGGACGGAATCGATGTTCGGAGGAATGCCGAACATCACCATAGTGGAGCATAACGACGGCGACTGGACCCACGTGCTCTACCGCCTCCTGCTCACCGGAAAGCGCCCCGCGACCTATTTCTTCATCTCCATGCTCGGAGCCTTCCTGCTGCTCCTGGCCTTCGGCGTGCATCCGCTGCTTGCCGCCGGAGCCGCCATCGCCGTGACATTCTGCTCGTACAACATGCAGATACTCCAGGTCGGCCACAACACGAAGATGCTGGCCATCGCATTCTTCCCCTGGGTGCTCGCGGCGCTGGTTTTCACCTACCGCTCCGCCCTGCGCCGGAAGAAATGGCTGCCGCTCACCCTGCTCGGCTCCGCCCTCTTCGGGCTCGCCCTCAGCATGCAGGTCAAGGCCAACCATCCGCAGATATCCTACTACCTGGCCACTGTCATAGTGATCTATGTGATCGTGCTCATAGTCGGTATCCTCAAGGACAAGGAGAACAGGGGTGAGGGCCTGAAGCGTTTCTTCATCTCTTCCGCCCTGCTGCTCGTGCTCGGCATCTGCGGAATGGCCACCAACGCCACCAAGCTCCTGCCTACCATCGAGTACACCCCTTATTCCATGCGAGGCGGCACCACGGCGTCGCAGGAAGGCGACAAGAATGCCAGGAAGGGCCTGGACATCGATTTCGCCACCGCCTGGTCCTACGGCTGGGAGGAACTTCCCAACCTGATGATTCCGAACTACAACGGCGGCGCATCATCCGCTCCGGTGAACATCAAGCAGTCCGAGACCTACAAGCTCCTCAAGCGCGCCGGCCAGAAGGAAGCGGCCAGGATCTGCGAGGCCCTGCCGATGTACTGGGGTCCCCAGCCTTTCACCGCAGGCCCTATGTATATGGGTGCGATCACCGTTTTCCTCTTCGTGCTGGGCCTCTGCTACTACAAGGGCAGGGACAAATGGTGGCTCGTCGCGGCTTCCATCCTGGCCATACTGTTCGCGCTCGGAAGCCACTTCATGATATTCACGAAGCTCTGCTTCAAGATACTTCCGCTCTACAATAAGTTCAGGACCGTATCCATGGCGCTGGTGGTGCTCCAGGTGACCCTGCCGGTGCTCGGCTTCCTGATGCTCGACAGTATAGTCAAGAGCTCGGCGGATCCCAAACTGCTTCGCAAGCAGATACTTACGGCCGGAGCCATCACGGCTGGCGCCTGCCTTGTGCTCGCCCTCGCCCAGGCCGCCCTCGGCACCTTCACCGCCGACGCCGACGCAAATCAGCAGGAAGTCCTCGTGGATGCGTTCATCGCGGACCGCAGGCATCTCCTCTGGGTGGACATGTCCCGCTCCGTCCTCTTCATCCTGGCCGCCGCGCTCGTGCTCGTCTGGGGCGTGACGCCGCCCAAGGATGCGAAGAAGACCTTCAGCACCAACAAGGACATCGCAAGCGCCCGAAGGCTCACCGCCTCGCTTATCGTCTGCCTGCTCATCGTGGCGGACCTCTTCACCGTGGGCAAGCGCTACCTGAACGACAGCCATTTCGTGACCGCGCGCAGCTTCTCCGCCCAGACCGCCCAGCGCCCCGTGGACAAGGCAATCCTCAGGGATACGACCCTGTCCTACCGTGTGCTGGACCTCACCGGCAGCCCGTTCAACAACTCCATGCCCAGCTACTGGCACAAGAGCATAGGCGGCTATTCTCCCGCCAAGCTCCAGCGCTACCAGGAATTCCTGGAGAACACCCTGTCCGGAGAACTCGGCCAGATAGGCAGCAGTGCGAAGGGAAAGAGTACGGTCGCCGAGGTGGAGGCCGCCCTGCCATATCTGCCGGGCCTTGCGTCTATGAACACCAAGTACATAATCTTGGGCGACACCCAGACGCTGATCTATCCGTACGCCCGCGGCAACGCCTGGTTCAACGACAGGCACAAGGGCTTCGCGAATCTTGTGTCCTATGCCCCCAACTGCCTGAAGTACGAATACGTTTCACTCGAGGATGCCACGCTCATTTTCAGCGAGGTGTACTATCCGGTGGGCTGGAAGCTCGTCCTGGACGGCAAGGAGGAAATCCCCATCCGGGTCTATGAAGGCGACGAGGCCACGCCGGGCGCGCTCCTGCGCTGCGCCGACGTCCCGGAGGGCAGGCACAGCCTCGAGATGAGGTTCGACCCGCCGTCCTACAGGAAGGGTGCGGCCATCTCCAGGGCCACTTCGATAATCCTTATCCTCGTGGTCCTCGGCTCCATTGCCGGCGCAGTCGTCACCGGCAGGAAGAAAGAGGAGGAATAGTCCGGCGCCGTCCGGATCAGCCCAGTTTGTGGGCCAGCTTACCGGCGAGTTCGACGAATGCCAGTCCGTCCGGACGGCTTCCGAGAGCCGCCGGTTCGCCGTTGTCCCCGGATTCGCGTATGCTCTGCACCAGCGGAATCTGCCCGAGCAGTTCTATGTCCAGCTGTGCCGCCATACCGGCTCCGCCGTCGCGTCCGAAGATGTAGTATTTCTCTTCCGGATGCTCTTCCGGGGTGAACCAGGCCATGTTTTCCACGAGCCCGAAAATGGGACGGTCCACGCTCTTGTTACGGAACATGTTCACGCCTTTCTCCACGTCCGCGAGCGCCACTGCCTGCGGGGTGGTGACTATCACGGCGCCTTCCATCGGGATGTCCTGCACGAGCGAGATGTGGATGTCGCCGGTTCCCGGGGGCATGTCTATGAGCAGGAAGTCGAGGTCGCCCCAGCGCACCTGCAGGATCATCTGCTTGAGCGCGTTGCAGGCCATCGGGCCGCGCCAGATGAGAGCCTGGCCCTTCTCGGCGAAGTAGCCCACCGACATCCATTTGACGCCGAATTTCTCTATCGGGACGATGAGTTCCTGCGTGCCTTCCTGGACCGCTCCGGGCTGCTCGCCTTCGGTGCCGGTCATCACGGGGCCGGAGGGTCCGTAGACGTCCGCGTCCGCGAGGCCGACCTTGTAGCCAAGCCTTGCCAGGGCGCAGGCGAGGTTGACGGCGACGGTGCTCTTGCCCACGCCTCCCTTGCCCGAGGCTATGCCTATGATATGCCGCACGCTGCCCAGCTGGTCGAGACCTAATTCATTGATATTCTGACGCTTTTTCTCCGGCGCCGCCTCGTTTACGACGGCCTTCACCTCGGTTTCGGTGCCGGCCGGCAGATTCCTGATGAGTGCCGCGCGGGTGGCCCCGACGAGGTATTCGGTGAGCGGGTCCCTTCTCTTGGGGAAGCCCAGGGTGACGGTCACCTTGCCGCCTTCGTCATCTATCGAGTTGACCATTCCGAGTTCGACGATGTTGCGGTCGCCCTGTCCCGGGTGGCGGACCTCCCGCAGGAAGTCCAGTATTGTCTTTTCGTCCATCTATCTTTCGAATTTCCTTGTGAGTTCTATGAATTCTTCCACGCCCAGCCTTTCCGCACGGAGGTCGAAGACGGGGTCGGAGGCGTCGAAGCCCTCCCACATCAGCGGCTTGAGCGCGTTGCGCATGGTCTTGCGGCGCTGGTTGAATGCGGTCTTGACCACCTGTTTGAAAAGCTTTTCGTCGCATCCGAGCGCGGTGCGGGCGTTCCTGCGGAGCCTTATGACCGCAGACTGCACCTTGGGCGGCGGGGCGAATGCGCCCGAGCCCACGGAGATGATGTAGTCTATGTCGTACCAGGCCTGGAGCAGCACCGAGAGGATGCCGTAGGTCTTGGTGCCGGGCTTTTCCGCGATGCGTTCGGCCACCTCCTTCTGGATCATGCACACCACTTCCGGGACCAGGTCCTTGTCGTCCAGTATCTTGAAGAAGATCTGCGAGGAAATGTTGTAGGGGAAGTTGCCGATGACGCGGTAGGGGCCCTTGAAGAACTTGTGCATGTCGAGCCGTAGGTAGTCCGCCTCGATGAGCCTGCCCTGCATCCCCTGGAAATGGGTGAGCAGGTACTCCACGGACTCGCCGTCCAGTTCCACCATCATCAGGTCCAGGTCGTCGCGCTGCAGCAGGTACTGCGTCAGCACGCCCATTCCGGGCCCTATCTCCAGCACGTCGCGGGGCTGGTTCTCCGGGTCGCGGCTGAGTGCGTCCACTATGGTCCTCGCGATGTTCTGGTCCGTGAGGAAATGCTGCCCGAGGGCTTTTTTCGCTCTAACTTCCATAGGTCAGGGTTTCATTAAAACAGCGTGGGTTCGAGTTCTTTCGGGTGGAAACTGCGGCGGTGGTAGGGCGTCAGGCCGTACTGCCTGATGGCCGCTATGTGTTCCGGGGTGGGGTATCCCATGTTGTGCTCCCATCCGTACTGCGGGTATTCCCTGGCGAGCTCACGCATGCGCTCGTCGCGCCAGGTCTTTGCGAGCACGGATGCCGCGGCGATGCTGGCGTAGGTGGCGTCCCCGTGGACTACGGTGACGTAGGGATAGCCGTCGAAGGGGCGGAAACGGTTGCCGTCGATGAGCAGGAAATCGGGCTTGACGCTCAGCTTCCTGACGGCCCGCTGCATCCCTGTCACGCTGGCCCAGAGGATGTTGAGCTTGTCTATCTCTTCCGCGCTGACCTCCTCCACGGCCCACGCCACGGCCTCTTTCTCGATGACGGGCCTGAGCGTCTCCCTCGCGGCCGCGCTCATCTTCTTGGAATCGTCCAGCAGCGGATGGCTGAAGTCCTCCGGGAGTATGACGGCGGCGGCGAACACCGGGCCCGCGAGGGGTCCGCGTCCGGCCTCGTCGCACCCGGCCTCCAGACGGCCCGGTTCCATATTTCCCACAAGATT
>JAEEGG010029896.1_pt1 | contig 10147 bp, 9 predicted proteins | sample 9134161 | NCBI WGS metagenome assembly JAEEGG01 (sample SAMN16246543, study PRJNA631951) | gut metagenome | biome: gut microbiome; feature: rumen; material: CR-attached | host: Bos | place: Iran: Karaj | collected 2018-10 | reverse complement strand
AGCTTTCCTGAGTATTATGCCGGTGTTTATATCAATGAGGATGGAAAGCTGATCGTACAGATTACCAACAAGTATTATTCTTCGAAATACAAAAAAAGTGACTGGTATCAGGAGCTTACGGGAATTGTAGAGAGTGAAGACTTTTATTGCAATCCCGTAAATTATTCTTACCGTGAGCTTGTCAATGCCATTTCCGACATTACGCTGGGCGATCTCGCAAAGCAGATCAAGGAATTGGGCGCTTTAAACTATACGGCAGTTATGAATGATTATAAAAATTGCGTTTCTGTTTGTATTGTGGGCCAAGAAGCTTATGATGCCGTCATTGATAAACTGAGCTCTGACATTTATTCGGTATCAGTTACGGAAGCGCTTATGGAAGAAGATGCGACTGATTTAAGGGAAGATATGTATGGACACTATATATGCGAAGAGCCTGGCTTTGGGGGAATGTTTGAGCTGGACCTATATGAAGATGGGAGCGCTGGTTATATAGAGGGCGCTTCGAGCAGTTATTTCGGGGACGGCTTTTGGACGCTGTCTGAAAACAGGTTGACTCTTAAGGATCGTGGATATGGAGAAGAATGGAATATTTTCTTTGACGTTGTGGATGATTGCCTGATTTATGATCGAGAAGCATCCCATCCTTTTATTTACGTGGATCTTCCGGATGGTACGAAATTTGTCAATAAAGAAAATGTAGACGAAGCTTGGTTGGCAAACCTGAAGGAACGGATTTTGAAAAGTGAGCGTGAACGAGTAGAGAATGCTTCGAAAGAAAGAGAAGCTTGGAATAAGCAACGTGCGGAAGCGTTAAGTCATGTCAATAAATTCCCGTTTCAAGGCTCTGATTTTCAGGGATTGGTTTGCTTTGATGCCTCAAAGAATCAGACGGATTCCTCCATGCCTATCCTTATCTGGATTGAGGATGCTTCAGGTAATAAGCTGTGGGAATCCGTCATGTGTCGTTCTGAGGGAGAAGATAATTCATATTACCTCTATGAAAACGAAGATGGCATCAATTACATTATCGAGTATAATGCAGACACAAGATATCACTTTGACATGTTTAGTCTAGATGCAACAGGGGAAAAGATTGACGAACTTAGATACGATGTTCCTGATAATACGGATCGTGCAGGCTTTAACACGGAAGTAAAGAAATATTTACTACATAATAGTGCAAAATCTATTATTGATATGTGGTGGAATTAAGATAACATTAAACAAATCTTAAAGTCATGTCCTTAGATATGTGCTATGTCTGTCGACAAAAATTAATTTTGACATGAAACGGCACAAATTAGATTGTTGTGATAGAGTGTTTTTAAGAGTAAGATAAAAAAATTGCCAGATAATCCTAGTGAATTTAGGAAATTATATAAAACCCAAAAAACGAAAATACCAGTTGAAAGCAGAAATGTCACAATGAAAAAACCTATTAGGAGCAGGGGCATGTCATGATTTTTGGCAGCAATTTGCATATGTTCTTTTTTGACGGCTGTGATGGTAATGCCAAATGTCAAGGCGGCTGGTAATTGCCCTATCTATGGAGAAGAGCATGTGTTTAATCAACACTATGCCACTGGCAGCGGTTATCAGGATGCTTATTCTCATACATATACTTGGAGTATCATCCTGGATCAGTTGGACAACCCAACGGCTGCGGAAGCGGATGGAGAAACATTACCCTTCCTAGCGATTTTTAACTCAAAACTATGTTTGGGGGAAGAAGCTTATGAGAAGACTTAAGTATATGTGTCTGGTTATTTTGCTGACTCTGACAATGATGCTCTGCGGTTGCGGGCTAGGAATGAAAGGCGAGAAGGGGAAAGAATCAAATCCTTCCCTTTCCGTGCTTGGTGAAAGCATGCCAAACGGATGGAATGACAATTCCCTAGATGCATACAGCGCAAGGATCATTGCGGATGTCACGCCACAGGTGCTTGAAAATGGTTTTGCGTACGGCGGATGGAACGAAGTCATGTCCGACACAAGAACCTATGTATTGCAAAAACATCTATGTACTGAAGACTATTCCAAGTCATGGGATGAGTTGATCACTGCGGATAACGCGGGTAGGGTAAGCAGACAAAGACTAATCCTGCCGTTTACGCCGAATGGCATCAATCAGATTATCAGGATAGGGCGTGTTTGGGGAAGTGATCACATTGTTTGCGTGAACGTGGAAGAAGGGAATGACGGAACTGAGTGGAGGGTTTTTGAATTGGACGAAAACCTTGAAGTCCAGTGGTCTTGATACTGTCAATAGTTTTTCGCAAATTCAGTTTTATACTTAACCGCCTTTTTTGCTTTAAGGTTTTTTGAAGTAACACATTGACTTTTTATGATATGCTTGATAAAATACTCATAAGTAGACTACTTATGAGTATAAAGGAAGCAAAAAATGATTGGACGAGAAAACGAGTTAAATATCTTGAATTCGCTGTATGAAAGCAACAAGTTTGAATACCTTGTCATGTATGGCAGGCGTAGGGTGGGAAAAACCACTCTTTTACTGGAATTTGCCAAGGGGAAAAATTCCATTTTTTTCCCTGCACAGGAGAAAAATGATTCGCTGAATCTCCAAGACTTTTCAAAAATGGTGCAGATGGGACTTGATGGTGCATATATAGCATCATTTGAAGGCTGGAAAGATGCATTTGAATATGTGGACAGGAAAGTGGATGAAAGGACGGTGCTGATCATTGACGAATTTCCGTTTATTGCGGAAGAGAATCCAACTATAAAATCCATCCTGCAGCATGCAATAGATCACTTGTGGAAAAACAATAAAAATATTTTTTTGATACTTTGCGGGTCATCGGTAAGTTTTATGGAATCCGACATCATGGGAAATAAGAGTCCGCTTCATGACAGACAGACGTCAAGCATGGAGGTACTTCCTTTTGATTATTATGAGAGCAGCCTGTTTTTTCCGAAATACTCTTCCACGCAGAAACTGATCGCATATGGCATTCTGGGAGGAGTGCCCAGGTATCTGGAAGCGTTTGATGATCAGGATTCGATAGAGAAAAACATAGCGAAGGCAATCATTCGTAAAGGTGCTTATCTGAACGAAGAACCATCCAATCTCTTGAAGGCGGAGCTTCGGGAGCCGAATGTGTATAACAGCATTTTGAGTGCGATAGCCAACGGGCGAAATAAGGTATCGGAAATATCTGATTATCTGCATGAGGAAAAAAGCAAGGTGTCAAAGTATCTTGTGGTTCTTCAGACAATGCGACTTGTTGAAAAGATCGTTCCGTGTGGGGAAGATGCGAGCAGTCGCAAGGGTATCTATAGGTTAACGGACAACTATTTTCGTTTCTGGTTTCGATATGTGTTTACGAACAATGCGTATTACGAAATGCTGGGTGCCAGCGCAGCATCGGAAGAGATCATGAGCGGAATCTCTGATTACATGGGAGAAGCGTTTGAGGGAATATGCAAGGAGTATTTTATTCGTCAGGCAAAACAAGGGAAATTGCCTTTTGTTCCTTATAAGATTGGAAAGTGGTGGGGGAACAATCCTTGCATTAAGGCTGAGGATGACATTGACATTCTTATGATAGACAAAACGGGGAAGAAGGGCATGTTCGTGGAATGCAAGTTCAGAAATTCGAAAATGCCTCACAAAGAGTACGAAGATCTAAAGAATGCGATGTTGGCTTTTCCGCACATTGAGGAGAAGTACATGTATTTTGTCAGCAAGTCAGGGTATGAAGACTCCGTAATAAGGCATGCAGCGGAAGACGGAGCAATCCTGCTTGGACTGGAAAATTTGTTTGAAAATTAGGAATTTATTATTATAATATCAGATATCCATAGAGTGTATATAATGTCAGTCGGATTTATACAAGGATATCAGAGGCTCTGCTAGAGAACATCAAAATGATAAGGAAACGGAAAGCTACGCGAATAATGAAGGGAGCAGTTCTGTTTGCATTCTGGTGGGAGGCGTTCCTTCAAAGAGGGGATGGATCCCACGTGCCCGCTGAGGAAAAGCTCCTTTTTGTTGACGCGAAGGGCATGACAGGGTCGACGGATCTCACGGAGGTGCTTACCGAGAAGGGAATTCTTGAAAAGACGGTCAGGTGCCTTGCGGATGGGAACGGCCACGTTTACGTGATGGCAGGCGGCATGCCCAGAAATGCAGCCATTTATGCCTTTGATCAAGATGGTAAGTCTTTGGCGCAGTGGAATGGCGGCGAGGAGACGACATTCCGGGAGACCCTGACGAATGAAAGTAGTGAGGTCCTATTTATTGTCGGAAATTTTGCCGAGAAGGCGGATCAATTCCTGTGTTTGGATGAAGAAAAGCATGAGTTTCATGGTTTAGGCAAGCTGGAAAACGGGCTGTCCTCGAGAAGCTTTTTGGGGATGCTTGGGGACTCTGTCTATTATCTGAGTGCAAAATCCATTTATGAGTGGAACGTTGTGCAGGGGACAAACCTTCGAAGGCTGGATCTTCAGAAAAACGGTCTTCCTACAAATTACGGGGTGACTCCGTTTATCTCGGAAAAGGATCAGCTTCCATGTCTTTGGCTTCAGTCGGGCGAAGGCGGCTCCTGCGTGGCAGTGCTCTCACTGGAAGAGAAGGAGAGGGATGAGATCAAATTCGTTGATCTTGTGAATGATTATGACGTAAATCAGATCCTCTCGGAATGCAGCAGTGACTATTCCAAAAAGCACTTGGGTTTACCGGTCACGTTTCAGACGGTCCGTTCCCAGGAGGAAAAAGAACGTTTCTACGCGGAATTCCTATCAGGAAAGGGTGCTGACCTTATGTATGTTTCCAGGGAAGACTTTGTAATGCTCAGCGAAAAAGGGGGACTGATGGAACTGAGCGATCTCATCTCGAAGGAAACCATGGACAAGATTTTGCCGGGCGCCATCGGGCTTGGTACGGCAAACGGGAAATTCATGGGCATTCCCGGAGGGATGACGGCATCCGGCCTTTGGGTTCCGGACGAAGTCTGGGAGGGATCCTCCTGGACGCTGGAGGACGTGATCAACCTGATGGAGGCAGGGAAGCTGGACGTGAGCCTCTATTATCCCGAAATGAAAAAATGCTATGCGTCATTTGCCTTACTTAGGCTTCTTTCCAAGGATTGGCAGCATTCCTTCTTATATGACAAGGAGAAAAATGACTGTCATTTTGATGACGAGAGGTTTGTCAGGCTGGTAAAGATGGCGGCAGATGCGCCAAAGCCAGAGAATGAGGATACTTGGTTTGGCGAAGGCAGGCGCATGGCATATTTAAGTCTGGGTTATTTGATGAGTTTTTGTGAGTTTGGCATGGAAGCTGAGAGGGAAAAAGGGCATATCGTTGGTTTGCCGACGGACGGTGAGAATGGATGTTTTTTGAATACGGGCGGCCTGCTTGTGGTTAGTAAGGATTGCAAGCACTTGAAAGAGGTCAGAGAGTTCTTGGAACTGTTTTTGAGCGAGGAGACGCAGAAAAGTCGAATTTCTGGGCTTGGTGTCCTAAAATATCCCTTAGATAAGATCGTTCCGGACGAGGAGGGGCATTATTGGTTTAAGGCGCCTGGGATGAGAGATAGGAAGGAGTTGTACGTCTTTGAAGATGGAACGACTTCCGCACACAGGGCGGAGGCTTTTTTGGAAAGCTGCGTCGCGTTGCCGATAACGGACAGCGTGATCGATCGCATTATCTATGAGGAACTGGATGCCATGTTTGCCGGAGACAAGACGCCGGAGGAGACCTGCGATGTCATCCAAAACCGTGTTTGGATTTACATTAAAGAAAACGAGTAATTCGGAAGTCGGCAGTAAGTTTGACAAGGAAAGAATTGCAATAAAAAGTTGATTCCATTAGTGATCAGGGGAGGCGAAGCATAATGAATAAGAGGCGGATTTGGCTTAGTAGAATACTCTCTATGATAGTCGTACTTGCTTTATTATTGGGCTCGCGGGCGAAGGCAATTGATGGCTCTGATCAGGCTGCAGCGGAGAATGCATCAACTGATTTTGTTATTGATAGCAGACGAATGGTCCGCGTGAATAAGGAAGACGCCACGATGGCGGGAGTCTTTGTCGAAGAGGGACCGCTGAAGTTTGAAAACTGCGACGGCATTTATTGTCTTGAGTTAAGGGATTATTCCGAGGACTATTTCAACAAGGAAAAGTACACCTATATGGAAAAGCCAGGGGCGAAGCGTTATGCATACATCAGGATTGAGGATGGGTATTTTGAGAAGAAACTGAATCATCAGGATTATTTCACCGTGAAGTGCACGGACGAGGGAGAGACGCTGGAAGGAGAGAATGAGGACGGAAAAGCGGCTAAGGTGCACGTGCTGAAGCTGTCCTTTAGTGAGAACCTTTCGGAATCAGGAATTTTAGGCAGGGAAGACGCCATTTTGAATGCATCTGGTTATGTGGTCAAGTTTGTGGGAGACAGTGACTTCCTGAAGGAAAGCTTTACCATGGGAATCTATGAATTTAAGATTCTCTCCTCGTCGCATGAGGCATATCAGGGGAAAAAGATCCTGATCCTTTGCCCAAAGGACTTTGCCGAATTTCTGGAGGAAAACAGTCTGGGGCTGGATCTTCGAGGCATCCGTTGTTATGACGGCATGGAGCATCAGGGAAACCAGCTCTGGTCCATCGTTTCAGCGGTCACCCTGGACTATGACAACGTCGGCGTAGAAACAAAGGATGACTTGATGGAATGGTATGGAGACGGAGTGCTTGTTGACGAAACGGGCGGATTAAGAATATCCCGTCCAGTTCTGGTTGTCGGAATTGTCGTGTTGCTGGCTTTGGGAGAGGGATGCTTTCTTGTGATCAAGAAGGCTGCTTCCAAGAAAAAGAAGGGTTGAGGAGGCGAGGTTGGATGCCGTCACTGATTGCAAGGGAAGTCATCTGGATGATGAGAAAAAAGTCCTTTAAGCTCGTCTTTTGGGGAATGCTCCTCTGGGTGACGTTTAATTACGTTCAAGTTCTTCTTAAGTATTGGGGAACTGACGTCTCCGTTCTTCCAGGGGGCATGGAATTTCGATTGGCTTCCACGTATGATTTTAACTGGATGCCGTTGCTGACGGAGATTTTTCCCTTTGTCCTTGTTCTTCCGGCGGCTTTTTCCTTTTTGAACGACGAGGACACGGGTACCTCCGTATATTTGAAGGCGCGATTGGGGCAAGGAAAATACTATCTGATGAGAATTATGACCATTTTCTGCACCACGTTTCTGGCATTTGCCGTTCCGCTGCTTTTGGAGGTCCTTTTGTTCCTTGTGGCGTTTCCGGGAGGAAGGATAGGGGACGTCAGTAATGTTTCACCATACCTTAAGGGACATGCATATGAAAACATGTTGTTTCATGAAGTATATTATTTCGGTGACATACCCTATGCCATTTTTGGCGCTTTGACGTGGGGCGTTACCGCTGCGATTTTGGCCTGCTTTGCGGCGGCCGTCTCCATGTGGGGGCTGAAACTGAAGGTAATTCTTTTTCTGCCTGTATATCTTTTGCTGAACGGGATTAGCCTTCTTGGACAGGCTTTCGCCCTTCCCTTTGACACGGGGTACTGGTCTTACCTGATCTATTATGACGCGCAAAAGAAAAGTACGGCAGGGTTTCTTGGCGTGCAGGCGGTTCTCCTGATCCTTACGGCGGTGCTATTATTCGTCAGGATCAAGGCGAACGAACAAAGGGGGTGGCCGCATGGGGAAAGCTGAGAAAATCGCGCTGGTCATCCTGCTGGCCTTTGGGATAGTGCTTGGACTGATTTTTCGCATCTCTCTGACGGACAAGACGCAGGGGACGCGCCTTGATGGATTTTTTGCCGCTGAATTTCCGGCAGTGGAGAACCTGCGTGAAGACGGAAGCAGTGCGCGGGATTATTTTGAAGAATATGCCAAATCCATTCAGGAGGAGCTGGATTCGGCAGAATTTCTGATCACCTGTGTTCCTACGGGGGACATCAAATATGACGCTGGATGCGTGACGACGATGGTGAGGGTTACTTCCGTCATAAGGGGCGATGGGATTGCCGCCGGTGACGTGATCCGCGTGTACAGGGGAGGCTGGGGAGTCAATTACTTTACCGGAGTAGATTGCGTGGACCTTGGCTTCTCCACCTTCCTGCTCGGAGGCTCGGAATGGCTACTTTTTCTTTCGGAACGAATGGACGTAAATGAAAAGAGGTTTGGACGGGTATATGCCATTCCAGACCTTACGATACTTCCCGCATTCTGCCTTGAAGAGCGGGCGAGGGTCACCATAAAACCAGACGCCAGGGACAATTCTACCTACGTGCCTTTGGAACCGCTAAGGGACAATGAGTTTTTAGCGGCATCAGATGAAACGATGGAAGGCATGCTGGAATACAAACGACTGATCATGGAAAGGTATGCACCGGAAATTGGTGTGGGCAGGGATGCAAGGGAATGAGGCTGGAAGCTGTCAAAATAGGAAAAACAATAAAGGGAAGGGAAGTGCTGAAGGACGTGACGCTGAGCCTTCAGTCTGGAAACGTTTACGGCTTTGTGGGACCGAACGGTTCTGGAAAGACCATGCTTTTTAGGGCGCTGTCGGGCCTGATGAAGCCAACTGCTGGAAGGGTACTTCTGGATGACAGGGAGCTTCACGTGGATTTTGACGTCCTTCCAAGCATGGGAATCGTTCTGGAAAACGCCGGGCTTTACCCTGAAAAGACGGGACTGCAGAACCTGCAGTATTTGGCAGGTTTAAGGAAACGGGTGGGGGACAAGGAAATCAGGGAAGCCATTCAAAGGGTGGGACTTGACCCGGACGACAAAAGAACCTATCGAAAGTATTCCCTTGGGATGAAACAGAGAATCGTGATTGCACAGGCAATCATGGAATCACCAGATGTGTTGTTTTTGGATGAGCCGTGCAATTCCCTTGATGAGGAAGGCGTGGAAAGAATACGGAAAATCATACGTGAGGAAAAGGACAGGGGGGCATTGATCCTGCTGGCGAGTCACGTGCGCGAGGACATGGAGCTTCTTGCTGACGAGGTTTATGAAGTCAGGGAGGGACGGGTTACCTTAAGGATCACGGAAAAGATTCCCATGAAGGGAGAAACGCCATGAGGGATTTGTTGAAGCTGTCGGCCAAGGCCCTCGCGTTTGGCGCTCTGGTCCTTTTTGCATGCGGGATTGCTGACATGTGGCAGGAGTTTTCGGCAGTCAGGCTGCTTGTGCGCCAATCCTTTGGCATGGAGGAGTTTTCCGTGCAGATGCTGGGAATGATCGGCACGAAGTTTTTGGCACTTTTTTATTTCGAAATTGCCGAAGGAAACGGCATTTACGGACACTTTGGCACGGCAAGCGTCTATTACTTTAGCCGTCAGATGAAGAAAGGGCGGTGGTTTGCGGTCGAATGCGGAAAGCTTATGCTTAAGTGTGTAATCTTTTCGGGGATTTACCTTGGAGCCGTGGGAACCATTCTTTCCCTGGCGAGGGGTGGAATTGAGGAAGGGTATTTCGTGCTTTTGGCATGCCAAACGCTCATTCTTTCCCTGTGGCTGTATTTTAACTGCCTGTTGATGAATGCGCTTGCGCTTTTGACTGACGGGGTGACGGGATTTTTCACGGTTTTGGCCTTGCAGGCGTCGGAGATTGGTCTTCTTACGCTTGCCGCCTCAAACGGGCCGATTCCGATTTTTTGGATGGTACCTGAAGCGGAGCTGGCGGCGCACGTGACGGTCATGAAGCTGAATCCCGCATTTCACCTGTTTTTGGGATGGCATTCAGGGGACTTTAGGGTCCTTGACGCATTGGAGACCGCGTATCATCCGCTCATTAACTTTCATGCGTGGGAGAGCGTTTGCTATTTTCTTGTTCTGAGTATGGCAGTCACCATATTCGGGCTTTTTTCCGTAACAAAAGAAGTTATGTTGTTGAAGGGATAATGTCTTCTGACTAGAAACTTGGGGGATATCAAAACATATATAATCATTAATGTGACAACGGCAGGTTCGTGAGCAGGGGAGGTGTTTAGCGGCATGAAAGGGAGAAAGGAAAGAGGGTTATTCCTATGCGTCTGTATCGCATTGGTCATGACGTTTGGCGGCTGCGGGGGGAAGCGGGAAGCAGTAGCGGATGATCTGTCGGTCCCGACAGAGGAGACCCAGACATTTCATTTTTTGGAAG
>JAEEGG010029895.1_pt1 | contig 10147 bp, 10 predicted proteins | sample 9134161 | NCBI WGS metagenome assembly JAEEGG01 (sample SAMN16246543, study PRJNA631951) | gut metagenome | biome: gut microbiome; feature: rumen; material: CR-attached | host: Bos | place: Iran: Karaj | collected 2018-10 | reverse complement strand
AGGAACTATAGAGTGAAATACGATATACAGGCGTTTCCAGCCCCATATTTACTACTCAAAATAAGGCGTTATTAGAAACAAATAAGCCGCTGATTATCAGCGACTTATAAAGAGGTGGTGCTGGGAACTATCGAAACGAATTTCTTGCCGTTTCTTACGTGGTAATAAAGTTTACGCAAACTATCAATAAATCAATAAGTTAATAGGATTGTTTGGATAATTCGCTGCTATGCCTTATCTTTGCAAAAGTTGAAAAAGTGTGAACAAAAGTGTGAACAAAAATTTTAACTGTTTGACCTAAAGGCAAAGCGCTGATTATTATGAATTTCCATTATTACTTAGATAAGAAAGAAAACAAGAAAAAAGAGCATCAGGTCCGCATAACGGTAGCAATGCGGGGTGTCCGCATGGTCGGGACAATTGGATATAATGTTCCTATATCGATGTGGGATGCCAAAAGAAAGCAGTTCAAAAAGGGCGCAGTGAACAGTGACGGTGTGGATAGCGACATCATAAAATCCCGTCTTACCGACATTGAGGCTCACTTCGCAAATCTGGAACTGCGCACAACAGAAAAGTTCTCAATGGAGCAACTCCGGGCTGAACTAGCCATAGCCATTGCAAAGAATCAGGCAAAGGTGGTTGCCATCAATAACGGAGCATCAGAAGAAGTGATTGAGAGAAAGGAAGCAGAGGCCGAAAACAAAGAACGCAAGCCCAAGGTCAAGCCTGCCGCAGAGTACATGGACGAGTTCATCCGGGAGGAAAGCCGTCTGAAGGAATGGAGCTGGGAGACACTCAAGATGGTCAAGTCTTTCAAGAATCACCTCCTGCGCTTCAAGAAGAGCGCCGGGCTGGACTTCTACGACAAGGACGGACTGGACAAGTTCATCAACTACCTCCGCTGTGACTGTGGCCTGGAAGACAACTCCGTGCTCAAGCAATACAAGAACCTGGCCTGGTTCCTCCGCTGGGCTATCCGCAAGGGTTACACTCAGGTGCGCGACGTTGAAGACTACCAGCCCGTTTTCAAGACCGTCAAGAAGCCTGTCATCTTCCTCACGCAGCCGGAACTGGAAAAGCTCTACAAGCTGGAAATCCCCAAGAACGGCACCGTGCTCAAGCTCAAGGACATGAACGGAAGGGAGTACGAAAAGACGGTATCAGAATCGGCCGGGATGGCCAGGGCCAGGGACCTCTTCTGCTTCTGTGCTTTCACCAGCCTTCGGTATTCAGACGTGGTGGAAGTCAGGCGTACGGACATTAGGAACGGCGTGATGACCATCACCACCCAGAAAACGCACGACCGCTTGCCGATTGTCCTCCATAAGAATGCGATTGCCATCTTGGACAAGTACAAAGACCAGGATTTCCCCGGCGGAAGGGCTCTTCCTTATATGACCAACCAGCAGATGAACCGCTGTCTGAAGGACCTCGGAGAGATCTGCGGCTTTACCACGCCCGTTACCGTAACCGGCTACCGCAAAGGTTCACGCTACGACGAAGTCTATCCCAAGTACGAGCTCATCGGCACCCACGCCGGCCGCAAGACCTTCATCTGCTTCGCCCTCTCCAACGGCGTCCCTCCGGACGTCGTAATGAAATTCACGGGCCACTCAGACTACAAGTCCATGAAGCCATACATCGACATCACGGAAGCTGCCAAGCGCGACGCCATCAGCCTGATGGAAAAAGCGTTCGATGCCAAATAGCCGCCGAAAAGTTGTATCTTTGTAAACCTAACGAGAACCAGGCCATGACAGAATTGACCATACAAGAGATAGAGACCATTGTAAAGCGGGATGAGAACCGCATCATGGAAGCTAAGCAAACCACTGGCGAACTCACCGCTGGCATGCAGTCCGGCTGCGCCTTCCTCAACACCGAGGGCGGTTGGCTCTTCTTCGGCATCCATCCCAAGAAACTGACAATACTCGGACAGGACATAGCTGACCAGACACGCCAGGACATCGCCAATGCCTTCCGGAAGTTCTCTCCGGCCATAGACCTTTCCGCCCAGTACGTCGATGTCCCGGATAAGCCTGGGAAATACGTTATCGCCATCTACTTCAAGGCTCCCGAAGCCTTCGAGGCCCCTTATACCTTCGACGGCCGCCCTTGGTACAAAGTCGAGAATACCACGGCCCCGATGCCCCGGGAGATGTTCGATGAGCGCATCCGCCTCAGCGACCCGGAGAAATTCAGCTGGGAGAAAACCATGCTCCCCGGCGCAACCGACAAAGACATCAGTAACAAACGCCTGGTCGATGTCATCAACGCCGGTATCAACAAAGGCAGAATTCCTGCCTCTGCAGCCTCCCTGCGCAGCATAGACCAGCGCCTGGATCACTTCAACCTCCGGACCGCCGAAGGATACCTAACCAACGCCGCCATTGCGCTATTCGGCAAGAATCCAACCCGGAAGATTTCCCAGTGTGAACTCAAGCTTGCACGCTTCGAGGGAACCAATATGCGCGTCTTCCGCGACCAGACCGTCTGTGAAGGCAATCTCTTTGATCAATACGACGCCATCCTGGACTTCTGCCGCAAGCACATGTTCCTCTCCGGCACCATGGACCAGAAGGAACGAATCGACACCCTCACCGTTCCCTATAAAGTCATCCGGGAAGCCGCCCTTAACATCCTCATTCACAGGACGTGGTGGTCCTATGGCGCGGTCCTCTCCGTGGCTATCTTCGACGACCGTGTAGAATTCGCCAACCCCGGCGCTTTTCCTCCAGGCACCTCCCCGGAAACCTTCTACAAAAGGCCCCAGTCCAAGCCCATCAACAAACTCATCAGCGAAGTCTTCTTCAAGAGTGGCTTGATGGAAGCCTGGGGCCGAGGTATCCCGAACATCTTCGATCTCTGCAAGGAAAGCGGCCTCCCCAAGCCGGAATTCGAGCTGGCAAATGGGTATGTCTATCTGACGATTCGATTCGCCAAACCGCTCACGCCGAGGCTCAGTGGTGATAGAAAAAATGATAGAGAAGATGATAGAGAAAAACCCATTGTGCTAACCTCCAGGCAACAATTGCTTCTCTCTCTCATGAAAGAGAATGATAGAGTAACGACAGAGGAAATGAAAGAGAAACTTAGTGTCTCCATCTCCACAGTCAACCGTGAGATTGCTGCCCTGAAAAAGAAAAAGGCACTTGACCGAAAAGGCGGGGACAAAGATGGCAGTTGGGTTGTGCTCATTTAGCGGATAGCCCAACAGTTCTAGTTACCAAAATTCCAACACCTTCGGCCTTCCAATACCCTGGGAGGCCGATTTTGGATGCAGATTCACCTTGACTTCGAGGCCGTAGAGTTCCGCTATCCTGTAGATATAGGAGATAGAGATGTCGTCCACCTTGAACCAGCGGTTCACGCCCGTGTAGTTCAGGCCAAGCTTCTCCGCGATGTCTTTCCTCTGAATTCCGTACTGGCCCATTGCCACGCGCAGGAAAGCCAGGCGGGACAGCCCGTTCGCATTCACCAGGCTCTCGATATCCATGAGGGTGGCCGATGAGGACGGTGCGCCCTCCTTCTCCAAAGTGAACCCAAGCTTGAATCCGAGCCGGGAGGCCATCTCCTGGGCGACGGAGAGTTTCATGTCGTCGCGCTTGAAATAGACGAAGATATTCTGGGCCGAGACGCCCATTATCTCCGCCAGACGGGACTTGCTAGTTCCGGTAGCAAGTAAAAGTGATTCGAGAAATTGTAATCTTTTATTCAAATTCACCTAAATAAATTTGGTAATACTAAAAATTATACTTTACTTTGCTACACTTTTATTTGATAGTATAACCCGGTTTATTTTATGCTATCGCAAAAGTAGAATAAAAAAACATGAAAATCAAACAAAATCCATTAAAAACGCACAAAAACGCACAACCATGGACAAACAAGACCAGGAACTGATTGCCAGCGTAGTCGCTGCCACAGTGAAGCAGCTCGTCAAGGAGCAAGTGATCCCCGCCCCGAAAGAGGACAAGAAAAGGGAGAAAGACAAAGCGGATTCCGCCAGGAAATCCGGCCGGCATGTTTACGGACTCAAGGGCATCGAGGAACTCTTCCACGTAAGCCACAAGACCGCCCAGAAGTATAAGGACGGCATCCTCAGGCCGGCAGTCCGGCAGAATGGGCGCAAGATTATCACCGATGCCGATTACGCGATGGAACTTTTCTCCAAGGCGGGCGATAAAAACGAGCGATAATGCCACAGACAGGAGTCTTCATACATGAATTTATGCTTGCCTCCGGCCTGAAGCTGAAAGGCTGCACCCTCCTGCTGTACGCGGAGATCTATTACTACACAATCAATGGCCAGGAAATGTTCAAAAGTGTAGATTCCCTGGCAAAACGATTCGACTACACCCGGAAGCATGCAGGAAAGTGCCTGCGGGTTCTTCTTCGGGACGGCTTGATTATCCGGAGCGAACAACGCCACCAACCCGGTAATACCTACTCATATGTGGCGAATCTAAGCGACCCAAGATGTGAAATAAGTTCACATCCCAATGAGAACAAAGTTCGCGTCTCTATGAGAACAAAGTTCACATCTCCACGTGAAATAAGTTCCCACGATAATAAGAGAGATAGAATAGAGGATAATAACATTAATATTCATGGAAAGCAATATAGTTTATTCACTGGAGCCAAAATTCCAGCGCCTAAAAAATGAGTCTCTGGAAAACGTCAGGTCTTTCCTAAAGGCACGTTATGAGGATCGCGTCAAGAAGGGTGGTATGTACATGACCTGGGATAAACACAGCGCCGATATCATTGATGAGGTTGCCGCATGGCTCGGAACTCCATATAAAACAGGACTTCTCCTGTTCGGTGGCTATGGCACCGGCAAGACCACCGTGCTTTCATGCATTGAGGATATCTTCAGAAAGGATTACTTCGATCCTGGACATGTCCGGCGGTATTACCCCTTTGAAATCATTGACATTCTCAAGAGCAATCAACTTCCAGCCCCGATGGCCGAATTTGTGAAGGCCCCCGTCATGCTCATTGATGAAGTCGGGATGGAGCCGCTGTCCAGCACCATCTGGGGCGAGCGCTGCTCGCCCGTCCGCGATATCATCATCGCAAGATACGACCATTCAAAGACAACGATTATTGCTACCAACCTGGATTCCGTCGAGTTCCGTAGCCATTACGGTGACAGGGTGATGGATAGGCTCACACAGGCCTATACCTGCATCTATCTGGGCACCGACAGCTACCGCCATGACCCGGAAGGTAAATAGGGAATTTTTATAGAAATATATAAATATAGAAAAATCGAACCATGGAAGACACAAAGAAGAAGGGCGCAGCGCCCGCCAACCAGACCATCTCATTCTCCTTCAGGAATCCTCATGACATAGAGCTTCTGGAGTCATACTACTTCTACCGCACAACCCACGACCGGCGCCACTACTCCAGGAGCGAAATCATCGTCGAACTCCTTACTTCCGCTATCCGGAAAAACAAGGATTTTCAAGAATATCAGAAGTCATTGAACCCGTAATTCAGCACCTTAACAGCTCATTGAGATTTCAATAGCTAACCACCAAGTCAACAAGTAAATAAGTTATTGAGAATTTAACAGGAATTCACTGATTTGTCAGTTTTTCAAGTTGTGGGATTTGTATCAAGAAAACATTGAAATAACAGTTTATTAACTTCTTAAAACCAATGGCTTCGCATGAACAGAACAAGTAAAGGAATTAGTAAAGGTGCAAGATGTGCAGATGTGGCCCGCCACACCTGCGGAGCCAGGGAGCCGAGGCGGCTCTTCGTCAAGTGCAGGGTCACGGAAAAAGAGCGTGAAGACCTGCACACACTGATGGCAAAAACCGGTCACAAATCCGAGGCCGACTTCATCCGTGACGCCGTCTTCAAGGTCAGGCCGATAGTCATACGGACCGCGTCTCCCACCGACCTGGAAATATGGCAGCAGATGGTGGATCTGGTGAATGAATTCAACCGGATCGGGCACAACTACAACCAGGTTGTAGTCAAGGTGAACACGGCGTCCATCCCGATGGCGCAGGCGCTTCAGGAGAGTGACAAGACCTTTCGTGAAGTGCAGCAGTCTCTTGCTCAGGCGCGCGATGCATTGCATGCTTATCTTACCGACCCCAACAAGCGGCTTTGAGCCATGGTCTTCAAGATGCTGGAATCCCGCAGCTCGGCTGCAGCCACCCTGGACTACAACTATCGCAAGGTAGCCGACGGCTCAGCTACAATCGTTGCCCATTACAGGCTGCCCAACCTCAGCCGGTCCGGAGTGTACGATACGTTCGCGAGACTGGAGTACACCGACTACCCCGTGAAGGAGGTCGGTTTCCACATGGCCGTGAATCCTGGCCCAGATGATACCTGCACCGAGGCTCAGATTATCAAAGCCATCTACAAGACGATGTACAAGCTGGGCTACAAGAGCCAGCCCTTCCTGGTCTTCCGCCATAACGACATCGATCGCACCCACTACCACGTCGTCTCTTCAAGGATCAGTGCCATCACCGGGCGGAAAATCAACAACCACAACGAGAAGCGCAGGCTCACGGACTACACCCGAAGTATCGGACCGGAGTTTAACTTCACTGTTCCGGATGGGGCTGCAGAGAAGGCTGCCAATAAGTACGTCAAGAGAGATACGCTCGTTCCCGGCCGCTTCGTGCCGGGCAAAGGCGTCTATCCTCAGTTAAGGGGGATATACGCCCATGCCCTTCAGTACGGCTTCTCCGATTTCAGTGACCTTGCGGCCGTACTGGAGCTCAAAGGAGTCCGGGCAACACTGAGAGGCACCCCTGATGCCCCGAAGGTAGTTCTCCGGGGGCTGGATGCCGATGGCAATCCGGTGACGGCGCCCGTCTCCGAAGCCCAAGCCAAAAGGGACTGGTACAAGGGCTACGAAGTCATGAAATACGTCCACAGCCACGTCAATTACTCTCGCTTTAATGGACTGAAGTACCGGATCGAACTGGCTTTCGATGAATCCCGTACCGCAGCCGGTTTGATGCAATACTTGAAGAGGCTCGGCATTGAGCCCGTCGTCGTGAATGACGCCGCAGGGCACATCCGGACTGTGAAGTTCATCAGCCATAAAGACATGGCCGTCATCGACCTCCGCGCCCTTCCGCTTCCCCTCCAGAACAAGATCCTGAAAGCATCCGCCCAGGTACAGGCGGCACAACCCATATCCTTCTCAGCCATCGCCCGCATCCTCTATCCCGTAGGACAACCGCACGGCGCCTCCTGGAGCGGCAAGGTCGCACCCACAAAAGAGCAGCGTCAAGACAAATGGCAAGACGGCCAGGCCGGCCGGATAGATGCGGACTTCACCGAAGATGTCGGCGGGCCGAAGTTGAAGTGAGGATTTTGCTGCACCTAGCAGAAAGATTGTCATTCTCGGATTGACAGGGAAATCATTGTCATTCAAAGTCAATGTCACAACATCACATTGTCACAAAGTCACAAAGTAACGACATAACGATGTAACGATATCACGATTTAACGACAAAACGACATGAATGAGTGAATGCTATCACTGAATCACTGAAAGAAAGAAAGAAAGAATGAATGCATTCATTCACTCACTGAATGCAAGGCTAGCTTTCGGGCTGAATTAGCTGGATGCTCATTAAGCAGGTTGAGAATTTTCTTACTACTTTTCATCGTTTTCTTCCTACTTTTCCCAGTTTTCTTACTACTTTGCTGTACTCGTAAAAGGAAAAGTGTATAATCTGGCCGTATATTTAAGAAGAAAAGTGTATGCTTCGAAGGAATTCTTGAAGGATTGATTGACACTTTTATTTGCTCCGTCCCACTTTTTTCTGGCGCGAAAAACTCTATTTTTCCGTCTCGGTCGGGTATCGAAAAAAGGCATTAGAGGGCATTAAAATGGAGTTTAATTTCCGAAAAAGTGGGACCAAAAAAAGAAACCCGCTCGGTCTGAGCGGGTTCAAGCGGTGCTGGCGAAGAATGGGTTCCTGCTGGAGGAGACCAGGGCCGGGGCCGTGGTGAAGGGCGGGAAGGCGATGGATGTGAGGGTGTACGGACTCCCTCGCTGAGTTTATTCTGCGATCAGCTTGTAGCCGGTGCCGCGGACGTTGACGATGCGGATGCGTGGGTCTTTGGAGAGGGCACGGCGCAGGCGGGTGATGAGGACCTGGAGGCTGCGGGCGTTGAAGAAGTCGTCATCGCCCCAGAGGGACAGGAGGATGTTTTGGGTGGGGATGATGCTGCCGCCGCCTTTGCATAGAAACTGGAGAATATCGGCCTCGCGGCGCGGAAGGAGGGTGATTTCTCTGGTAGGCGTATGGAGCAGCTGGGCCGATTCGGGCGAGAAGCGGTATTCGCCGATAGTGTAGGATTCCTGCGTCTCTTCCCGAGAGGGCTGTTTCCGACCCAGGATGTTTTTCATCCGGACTACCAACTCGGGAATTGCGAATGGCTTTTTGAGGTAGTCATCGGCTCCCAGGTTGAATCCGGTCACGACGTCATCCACGGTGGTCTTTGCGGTCAGGAACAGGATAGGTGTTTCCTTATCGCTCTGGCGGATGGCTTTCACCATATCGAAGCCGGACATCTTGGGCATCATCACGTCCACCACCAGAATGTCGGGACGGATTTCGAAATACCGGCGGAGGCCTTCCGAGCCGTCATAAGCCATCTCGACGGAGAAATCCATCGTCTCCAGGGCGTCTCTCACGATGCCGGAGAGCGTCCTTTCATCCTCTACCAACAGTACCTTGTAATTCATAGTTCGATGGTGAATGTGCTGCCCTTGCCGGGTTCGCTATCGACGGAGATATGGCCACCGTGCTTCTCTACGATGGTTTTGGCAAAGAATAGGCCGATACCGTAGCCTTTGACGTCGTGGACATCGCCGGTGGGTACGCGGTAGAATTTCTCGAAGATATGTGCCTGCTTTTCGGGAGCAATGCCGATACCTTTGTCACGGACCAATATGCGGACGTGGCCATCTTTTTCCTCGGCAGAGAGATGGATGTCGGCGCTGTCGCCGGAGTACTTGACGGCATTGTCCAGGAGTGTGGCAAGGACACTGGACATCAAGGAGGCATCAATGTCGGCTGTGAGGCCCTCAGGTATGACGCTGACGGCTATCTCACCGGGCTTCCCGGCGCTGAGGCGGGCCTGGGTTGCGACAGATTCCAGTAGCGGGAGCAGTTCTGTAGTCTCGATACGGAGCGAAAGCCGATCCCGGTTCTCCATCGACATGGAAAGAATCTGCTCTACCATACCGTTCAGTTTCTCCAGGGATTCCCGGGTGACCTTCAGATATTCTTCCCGTTTCTCAGGATTCTTGTCAAGGCCATAGACCAGCATGGCGTCATTGGCGGCATAGGCCACGGCAATGGGGGTCTTCAGCTCGTGGGTCATATTGCTGGTGAAGTCGGACTTCATTTCATCCAGCTCGCGCTGCTTGCGCAGGGCGCGAACCATCAGGTAGAAGACTAGTGCCAGAATGAGAAGAATGCCGGCAGACATCAGCAGGACGCCCATCATTCCCCGGAGGATGGAGTCGGTCATCGGCTCGCAATACAGTTCATATCCGGCGCCACGGTTGGCGATGGATGTCATAGATATGTGTTCATCCCGTGAAGACGAAGTGTATGCCGGCGTTTGGGCTTCGGCCAGGACTTCTTCCCCGTCCATCAGGACAATCCGGTGTTCCAGCGGATAGCCCAGGGAATCCAGACGGTGTGCGAGGATACTGTCCATGACGGGAAGGTTCGTCTCGCCGCTCGTTTCTCCGAGAATATCGGCCTCAAGAGGCTTGTCCACCTTGGTAACCGTAATGGCTTTGGGAATGCTGTCCCCTGGTGTAGCGAACTGGGTGGAGACGATTTTCGAAAGACGGACATTGCTTCCACCGTAAACCTGCGCTGAGAAATGTACGCTGTCTGAGGACTGTTTCCGCCGGGCGGTGAGTTCCTCCATCTCTGCCCAGGTGATGGAAACCCGTATTTCGGAAATGGCCGCTTCCCGGCGGGTCTTGTACAGTCCCTTTACCCAGTAAAGCTCATACGCCGCAATGGCTGTCAGCGAAAGAATGGCCAGCAGAGGCAGAAGATATGATTTACGGCATTTCACAGGGCAAAGGTAGCAAGAATCAAGGGATTTCGGGTGGCCGTTAACA
>JAEEGG010029890.1_pt1 | contig 10148 bp, 10 predicted proteins | sample 9134161 | NCBI WGS metagenome assembly JAEEGG01 (sample SAMN16246543, study PRJNA631951) | gut metagenome | biome: gut microbiome; feature: rumen; material: CR-attached | host: Bos | place: Iran: Karaj | collected 2018-10 | reverse complement strand
CATCCGTTTCTGAGAATATTGAGGGTCTTGAGTACTCGAACGACAAAAAATCGCATGAGATCACTCGGCTGCAGAAGGATAAAGACATCCTCGCACAGAATGTTCAGCGCTTAAGGGATTATAAACCGGAGCCCATGACTTTCAAAGAAGCTCACAGCAGAGTAACTGCCAAAAAGACTGCGAACCCTTGAGAAAACGGGGATTCCCTATCCCGGTTTATTGCGACGCCCCGCCGATACCACGCCGTTGCCCAGGACCGGGTATTGATCATCCGGACTGAAGCAGCCGCATAGCAGAAAAGGAGGAGGCCGCCCGAGCAGGTGGTCTCCTCCCGTATCTCACGAAGAATCAAGAAAACGACAAAAGGAATAATAATACGAGGTGATAACACATGGCAGCTTCAACGCAAAAAGTCCCCTACCCGGATAACCTATGGATTCTTGTATTTGAAGACAAGCAAACAGTGCCTGCCGATGCTGATGAGACGCTTGCACTTCTTCGGCAGTCGATTTCGCGGCCTTTAATGCAGCGGGTTCTGGACCTGCGATTCAAAGAAGGGAAAACACTGGCCGAAACAGGCAGCATCGTTGGAAAGAGTCCTGAAGTGGTCCGCACGTTAATTGAGAAAGCCATATGGAAGATGCAGTGTTCACGCTATAGTTACGAAAGAGAAGCTGAGCTTTGTTTTGGCATAAGAATCCACAAGCTCATAGCTGAAGGGACTATGGGTGTATGCAAGACCTGCGGCAAACTCATCGAAGAAAGCGCTGCGGTATACATTGTTCCAGATTATGATTCTTTCATGTGGGCATCTCCCGATAGCCCCGCATGGGAGATGTGCTGCAGCCGCGAATGTGCCGAAGCCGCGATTGCTGAGAAATTATCTTGGTATAAACAGGAAATCAAAGATCTTACGCAAGAGATCCTGGGATCACAAAAAGGGATAGATGGTCTCGAACATAGAGTTCAGGCTATTCAGAAATATAAGGCAGAATCCATGACGCTGAAAGAAGCTTATGACAGAATAATTGCATGCGAGTCCGCAGAATCCGGAACGGCAAATCATTCTCACAGTCCAGCCAGCTGATGAGCACCGAAAGCCAGACATGATTACCGTCTAATCACCGTGTACACGTTTCGTGTACATAACACAAGTTGAAATCCAGCGAGGAGATGAAATGTCTACGAGAAAATGATAGACTATTAGTGCGGCAGGACCGATAATAGAGTCGATTAAAACACAGGAGGGCCGATGATGTTTGCTCTTGAAAATGATCCGGCGAAAATGGCAAGCTTCTTGAAACCTAGAATAATTCAGAAATATGGCAGCATCCGGAAATTCTGTATTGAATACGTGAAACTGAGGGACGGAACTGCGGAGAGCGAAGAGATACGGAAACTGCTGAACAGGTTTTCAAAGATGCTTCAAGGAAATGGGCAGATCCAAATCTACGACCTTCCGTTTGTTACTGAATTGCTGGGGATATCCTGCGAGGAGGTCCTTTCTGCCGGAAGGAATAAGACCCCATTCAGCGGCCGTGTTACCAACTACATTATCGCATCTTCTCAGGAGAGAGCTATCTGGGAAAGGTATATGTACCGAGAGGACAAGCTGTTCTTGAATTTCGACGAATACGGAAAGTCCGTCATCGACTATGCGTTCGACTTCAAGAACTACAAGTTCATCAAATACCTGATTGACGAGGGCTTTATTTGGCTTGTCGACCCGAACAAAGCCCCAGACGGTTTTAACTACGGTGCGGGGACCAATGTGAAAAGACGTGACCCGAGTAGGGCCGACACGGATGTTCCGTTGGAGATCCAATTTCAGGATGAACTCCGCACTAAAACCATCGCCCTCGCCATAGAAAACAAAGACGTTGGGATCCTCGATTCACTTCTCGCACGTCAGGTACCGGCAATGCACCTTGCCAGTTTGGCAGGGCATCCTTCCGTTGATTTCCAGGCCAACCGAAATGATGAACTGATCCAGGAAATCGCGAACGCTGACGACAGTATCGTCGGTTATTTCGCCGAAGAGTTCAAAGTCTTCAACCTGCAGCATCGTGAAAACACCTTTGTTTTTCCTTATCTTGATTCCGTCATACGGGAGACGTTGAATAACAACCGCTTCGTTGCGGCAGAAGTCTTACTCCGAAGCGCAATACGGCATAACAAAAGCGTCTATACCCAGCTGAAGCACTTGATGGAAGAAGCATATCAGTTCTATCGCAGCTCGCTGGGTTTCGATCCTTCTGATCAGGATTATCTGCAAAAGCGAGTGAATTACGGGTACACATTCGACTCCAACAGCAATCTGATCTCGTTCTACTATTCGCCAGAGAAGCACAAGTATATCGGCTTCGTGTCGAATATCCTTTGTCTGGAAAGCGGATGCACAAACCCGCTAATCAAAGAACTGATCCAGGAAATGAATGATGTCTATGCAGCTATTCTCTCATTGAAAGGAGCTCAGGGATAATATGGCGAAGTATTGTTATAACTATGAGTCCGGAGAATATGAGTACATTGAACGGGATGGATTCAGTATCGATCAGGGTCGCTATGTGTATAACTGGGACAACAGCGAATACCGTCGTGAAGAAGAGGAAGAAGAACGCCGCAGAAGGGACGAAGATGAAGACTGGTAGTGTCCCGCTGGCACTTCCCCGCTTTCCAGGTGCGCGTAAACGGCTGCCGTATTTTGCGGAAGTCTGTCCGATTGCCTCTTCATCCCGCAGCAAATACAGCTCGACGATCCCGGCGTCGTCCAACGATTCCATCTCCTTTCTCCTGTGTGGAATAGGCCTTCACCTGAATAAGCACCGTTTGCCGGGGGAAGGTTGCGCGATTTGTGATTATTCTGCCGGAAAAGGCGAAAATCCGCCGCAGATTGCTCCGCGGCGGAGATGACCCGATGGCTGAATCAGCCGTTCGGTTTTTCATCGGTATCGGGCGCGGGGTCGATCCACAGATACCCGGGAACCTCTAACGCTTGCCCACCTTCGCGCCGGAAAACCTCAAGCACGCCCTGGCTCAGCCTGGTACACAGCGCAGACTTTTCCTGATCCTGCCGTTTTCCATAGCCGTCCGACATGATCTTCAGCATTTCTACCAGGCTTCTGCCGCTGAGATTCATCTGGAATTGAGCGGCTTCCAGGCTGCTCTGTCCCTCCGTCAATCTGGCGACACACTCCAGCTTAGTGAAATAGAACTCCGGGATCTGGGCCAGCACAGGTCCAACCCGGTCGGCTCTGTTGGTATAGAAATAGGCCTCTGCCAAGGTACGCAGTGCGTCATACCGCACGCCTTCGTTGGTTGTCCGATCAATCAGCTGCCTGCAGGTTTCGATCAGCTCTTCCTCCCGGGCCGGGACGGACTGGAGGACAAACATCAGTACAGTCAGAATGGTCTCGTTTCCGGGAAACTGCTTCAGGCCATCCCGCAGCAGCGCTTCCGCATGTCCCGGATCCCGATAACGGCAGGCAGCGGCTTCCCTGCACAGCTTATCGATCGACTGCTCGTTCTCATACGTGTTGTAATCAAACAATTCGTCAATGGATACCCCGAAGAAATGCGCAATGGCGGGAATCAAACCGACATCAGGCATCGTCGTACTGTTTTCCCATTTGCTGACCGCTTGAAACGTAACACCCAGTGTGCTCGCAAGCGCTTCCTGCGAGAGGTTGTTTGCTCTTCGCAAATCTCTGATTTTCTCTCCGAGCTTCTTTGCCATTTAGATTCACACTCCCGTTTATTCAGCCGGCTGTGTCCATAGAATAAAGGGATCGGGCAGAGGAATCAATAACCGGGAAAGGGAGAACGTTTCAACCGTATGTTGATAAGCGCCAAGACAAGCCAGTGCCAGGCAAGGCGCCGACCATGGGGACGGCGTGTTGCTTGCAGCAATCGCTTAAAACTCCTGTTTCTGCCCGAGGCAGCGCAAAACCGGAGCCCGGCGATGCGGGTCCGGTTTTGGACAGCGGCGCGACGGCGCGGGCGTTTTCGTCTCTTGCGGATCCGCTGGCCCGTGCGAAGACAGCTGCGGCAATCCGCAGCGGTTCGTGCTGCGATTCACCGGATGGATATGCTCCCGGAGATCCGGATCATCTCTTCGGGTGATTCGTGGAATCCCCGCTGGATCCATTCGTCCAAAAGCCCGAAAAGGGCGTAAGCGTAGAATTTTCCTTTATAACATGCCGCCGGATCCGCGTCGTGCTTCGGATACAGCACCGTTTGAAAGGCGTCATACACCGCCGACTGCCGCTCACGCTGATAAATCAGGGTCAGCAGCTCCCGGATGCTGTAATTGAAGAGGAAAAAGGCCGACGTGTTCGTCAGGGAAAAGTCGTCGCGGATCTCCAACTCGTTCTGTTCGGCCCAGCGCTCCCAAAGCTTGATCAACTTGAAGGAGATCAGCTCGTTTTTTGTCTTGAAGTTCCGAAAATAGGTCGTTCTGCCAACGCTGGCCATCTTTGCGATCTCCGAGACGGTGATCTGATCCACGCGTTTGGTCTTCATCAGCTTGATCAGCGAATCGGACAGGCACTCCTTTAAAAACTCCGTTGTCCGTGCGTTTCCGCCCATATTCTCCCCGTTCCGTTTCCTACTGGTATTTTTTCCGCTCTTCGTACCATTGCTGTGCGGTCGGCTTGAAAACTCCGCAGAGTGACATATAATGAATCGGATTGGTACAAAAGTACCATTACAATATATTTATTCCGCTGTCCTATGTCAATAGGACCGGATCACTACACGGGAAAGGATGATAAACATGGCGTCTCAACTGAACAAGGTGGTTGTGGCCGGCGGCGGCGTGCTGGGGACCCAGATCGGGCTCATGTGCGCTTATGCGGGCAAGGATGTGACTTTCTGGCTTCGTTCCGAGGGTTCCATCGAGCGCACGCGGCCGAAGATCGAGCGGTATTCCTCGCTGATGCTTCAGGATCTGCTGGGGGCGAAAGCCTATATCGGCAATCCCATGGGCGGGCATCTCTACCCCAAAGGGCTCATCCGGGAATGGAAAGGGATCACGGCGGAGGCCATCGACGCCCTGGCCGAGCAGGCAAAGAAGAATTTTGCCGGCATTCATATCGAGCTGGATCTGGGCAAAGCCCTGGCCGACGCGGATGTGGTGATCGAGTCCATGTCTGAAGATCCGAAGGCCAAGATCAGCGTTTATACCGCCATGAAGGATCTGCTGCCGGAAAAAACCGTTCTGCTCACCAACTCCTCCACCATGCTCCCCAGCACCTTTGCCGGGTATACCGGCCGGCCCGAAAAGTACCTGGCGCTCCACTTTGCCAACACGATCTGGAAGAACAACACCGCCGAGGTCATGGGCCACCCGGGCACCGATCCCGAAATCTACAAGCAGACCGTGGCGTTTGCAGACGAGATCAACATGATCCCCCTGCAGCTGCATAAGGAACAGCCCGGTTATATCCTCAATTCCATGCTGGTCCCCTTCCTGAGTGCTGCCCAGGCGCTGCTGGCCACCGGCGTGGCTGACTTTGAGACCATCGATAAAACCTGGGAACTGGCCACCGGCGCACCCGCCGGGCCGTTCAAGATCCTGGATATCGTGGGCCTGGAGACAGCCTACAACATCAACCAGATGAAGCCCGACGCCCAGACGGAGGGCACGGTCACCAACCTCATCGGGAAGCTCCTGAAAGAGAAGATCGACCGGGGCGAGACCGGCGTCAACAACGGTATCGGTTTTTACGATTACAGAAAATAAACCGCAAAATCCTTCTGCTGACAAGCGAAAGAAACCAGGGGTCCGACCACACGGCCGGATCCCTGGTTTGCAGTACCGAGATTTACAAGGCGAATGGGTTTGACATCGCCCTTGTCCAGCGGCTCTTACAGCACAGCTCCGCAGCCGTGACGCAAAGATAGGCATCGAGCCGCAGCGGATCGAAAAGGCGATTGAGGGACACGCGAAGCTGATATAAGTTTCGCTTTCCCTTAATTACCTCTCAACCCTATCTTAATCTTAGTCCGCTAAATCGGCAACGAGAAATCCAAGATTTTCTGAAAGCCAGACATCACTATAAGAAATGGTTAATTCCAGCATATTCTGAGCAATCGCACGATAACTGTCTTTAGTATAACCTTTATCCCAAACGCTAACATTAAACGATACATTGCCATTTAGAAGGTCGTCAATGCTCAGACTATCCGAAACGGCTTCAGCGTTATCGTTACCAAAACCATCAGTGGTACATACACTTACGCTAATGCTTCCGTTTTCTAAATCGAAACTAATTTTGCAAAAAGTAAATATCCCCGACACTCGACCAGTTTTATAATCAATAGAGAAATTGCTCACATCATCCAGTCTCATAGAGATTCCAGTCGGGTCTGTCGTTGAATAGTCTGTATACACTATCTCATATTCATAATCAGTTGGAAAACTAACATTCATGTAGTATTCCACAGCCCAATCTGGTATAATGATATCTTCACCATGCTCAATTAAGTACGCCTTTAGTTGCTCAAATGGCGAATGCGAAGCATAATGATCAGACAAGGAAAGTTTTATGCTCGTTTGTTTTAGAAGTGGTGTGATTTGATTCGATGCGATTGCCAGATTAAGGTTTTGCCCATCCTTATAACTGGCACATGTTATTCCCACTACCAATCCAGCCTCATCAAATAATGCTCCTCCACTACTGCCAGGAGAAATAGGGGTAGTAATCTGAATATAATCAACCCCATCTGTTCCGATATACCGAGAACTTACTAGCCCATCAGAAAAAGTATTTGCTATTCCAAGCGGATACCCAACGGCATATACTTTATCCCCTTGTGATACCTGGTCCGAATCTCCCAACAACAGGGATTCGACTCCAATACGGTTTTCAAGTTCGAGAACGGCAATATCTTTTATTTCGTCGTAGCTGTATATGGTCTTTGCTGTTGTGGATCTTGAATGGTCTGAATTCCACACAACAATCTCATAAGTTTTCACAATAACATGATAATTTGTAATCAACTTACCATCAACGAGAAAACCGCTACCACTTCCAATAATAGAATGCGAACGATTGTACAGCTCAAGATATAAAACAGCCTTTGCATTGGACAATGCAGGAAGTATACTGTCAGTCGGTTCTGGCGTGATTGCTGGTTTGCTTGTTACAGAATGGACTTGATTCTCACTACTATCAGCGTTTCCGCTTTCTTGTCCCTGAGGATTACTGTTGATTGATATCGTGCATCCACAAAGCAAAGAACAAATCAGAATGAAGACGATTATATACAAACCATACTTTTTGCGCATACCACTTTCCTCAAATCACCTATTGAGCATTAAGAAATGACTCCAATTACCATCTATAAAGCATGGTTAGAAATCCCGAGTTTTCGCTTTTCTCTGCGATTCTGCTCCTATGTAAATTGGGCATTCATTTCCTGCTTCACACTTTTTGTCCCGCAGATAATAACACTTATTGTTCGTCTTAAAGAATACTCGGTAACCTTCTTTGTCATAAGGCAACGGAATGGACGAATACTCAATCTCGATAGATACTTCGCTATGATCTATTGGACAGAATCCAGACACGACATAGCCTTTTCGTATTGTTGCCATATTGCATTCCTTCCGTTTTTTCTTAAGTATACACAATTTCTCCCCACATTACTATTGCCTTCGGCTGAAATCCTATGAATTTTACAGAAAAAGGTGTAGAATGTCGCAAAAGGGGGGGAGCGTATGGGAACCAAATCCAGCGGCAAACGCGATAACCAAAAGCTGAAAACCAACCTGGTCATGCAATACTTCCTGAGTAAGTCATCTGAAGATTCTTTTGAAAGCGCATATTAAAAAGCCCCCAAAGGTTTTCCAACCATAGAAAGTGAGTATGGTAACCTTTCGGGGCTTATTATTCTGTTTGTTACTTTCAGGGTGCTGCAGAAAAAATCTCGAAATTTGTGGCACAGGATAGAGAAACCCCCGAAAACGCTGTGTTTTCGGGGGTTTTGAGCAATCGGTTAAAACTTCTGCTCCCTCCGGAAACAAATCATCATATACGGAAGGATCAGGATTGATTATCTTTTGCCGTTTTAACCGATGTAATCAGCATAACTCTTATACTGGTACAAGCGGAATCAAGCGTCTTGAACTCCGATTCTGACAAATACCCTGTACGGTAAAGTAATTCCAGCCAATAACCGGTCTCATTCGCTTCTTTCAAAGCGATCTGCAATTTGGCGATAAAATCCGCCTTTCCGTGGGCGTACTGTGCTTCGCGGATATTTGCGCCGATGGAAGTCCCGGATCGGCCGATCTGGTTGGAGATAATAGATTCACGTTTTGCTTTCAGCTGTTTCACCAGTTGGATGATCGAAACCGCAAAATCCATGGACTGCGTACAGAGTTTTGAATCGGACACTGCAGCGTCCTCCTTTTTGCCAGGCAATAATCCTGCTGTGGTCACACTGCGCTCAGGAAGTGAAGCGGCTCGCTTCGCTCACCGTGAAGTATTGCGGCTGACGCCGCAAAGTGAAGTGAAGCGTTCCGCCATCGTGCCGCAGGCACACTTCACGCGCGAAGCGCGGCTTCACGTCCGAAGGACGCTTCACGTTCCGCGCAGGCGGAACGCTTCATTGCAAAAAGCACTTGCTTTCGCAAGTGCTTTTTGCCTGGCAGGGGCAGAAGGACTTGAACCCTCGGCACTCGGTTTTGGAGACCGATGCTCTACCAACTGAGCTATACCCCTTGGTGGACCGTCAGGGACTCGAACCCCGGACCGATCGGTTATGAGCCGACTGCTCTACCAACTGAGCTAACGGTCCAAATGATGTTTGAACAACAGTGCCGCCACAAGGAGTGGCGGCACTGCCGTTTCATGTGGCTCCCCAAGTAGGACTCGAACCTACGACACCGCGGTTAACAGCCGCGTGCTCTACCGACTGAGCTATTGAGGATTATCTATGTCGGCGTCGTACTATTTTCCCGGGCCGTCGCCGGCCAAGTATCGTCGTCACTGATGAGCTTAACTACCGTGTTCGGAATGGGAACGGGTGGACCCTCATCGTTATCGACACCGACTGATCCAACACTCGAAAACCACTCAGGATTTTTGAGAACATCAGCATGATAACACAGCTGAAAGGGAAATGCAACAGGAAAATGGTGACCCGAGGGAGAGTCGAACTCCCGTTTGGGGCGTGAGAGGCCCCCGTCTTGACCACTTGACCATCGGGCCGCTTATCTTCCTCTGTGGTACACCATCAGGGACTCGAACCCTGGACACCCTGATTAAGAGTCAGGTGCTCTACCAACTGAGCTAATGGTGCTTATTGGGTACATTATTTCTTCGCAGCTCCTGTGCCGGACGGAGCACCTGACTCTTTGCGCATCAAGCGCTTTCCGCTTGCGGGAGCGCTTGGCGCATTATCTGCGAAAGCTCCGAAGGAGCTTTCAGGTGCTCTACCAACTGAGCTAATTCGTCAAAGCAAACTGCGCTCTCTCCGTTTCCGCGTCCGGCCTTCGGCCTGCCGCGAAAACTGCGCATCGCTTCGTTGCTTTTCCTCCCAAAATCGAACCCGCTTCGCTGGGCTTCGATTTTGTTCAATGGAAGCCAACGGACAAACTGCGCTCTCTCCAACAAATCGTCATGAAGAATTGCGCATCGCTTCGTCGTACTTCGATCTGTTCAGTGCGGAATGTACACTGAAAACCGAACAAAGGGGAAGACGAGGAAAGGCAAACGCCTGCAAAATTCACACGATAGCAGCAGGTTAAGCCCTCGGGCTATTAGTACCGGTCAGCTCAATACGTTGCCGCACTTACACCTCCGGCCTATCTACCAGATAGTCTCTCTGGGCCCTTACTCTCTTTCAAGATGGGAGATCTTATCTCAGGGAAAGTTTCACGCTTAGATGCCTTCAGCGTTTATCTCGTCCGCACGTAACTACCCAGCTATGCCGTTGGCACGACAACTGGTGCATCAGCGGTGCGTCCATCCCGGTCCTCTCGTACTAAGGACAGCCCCCTTCAAATCTCCTGCGCCCGCAACAGATAGGGACCGAACTGTCTCACGACGTTCTGAACCCAGCTCGCGTGCCACTTTAATCGGCGAACAGCCGAACCCTTGGGACCGAATACAGCCCCAGGATGTGACGAGCCGACATCG
>JAEEGG010029888.1_pt1 | contig 10149 bp, 3 predicted proteins | sample 9134161 | NCBI WGS metagenome assembly JAEEGG01 (sample SAMN16246543, study PRJNA631951) | gut metagenome | biome: gut microbiome; feature: rumen; material: CR-attached | host: Bos | place: Iran: Karaj | collected 2018-10 | reverse complement strand
TTAGTGTTTTTTTATGTTATAGGAATAAATAGGTGTCAAAATGTTACAAAAAATAATAATTGTTGGTGTCAAAATATTACAAAAAAGTTGTATTTTTGCTGTCGATTTATTACAAATAAAATGATATTATCATGATACAACGAACTGCAATACAATATCTTGAGAGTTGGAGAAACTCTTTAAATCACAAGCCGTTAGTACTCCGTGGTGCGAGACAAGTTGGCAAGACTACTCTTGTAAATCAATTTGCCACAGGATTTGACACATATCTATATCTAAACCTTGACTGTCGGCGAGACCGCAATTTGTTTGAAGAAGATGATATTCCAACTTTAATCGACAGAATACACATTCATTGTCGCAAACATAAGACCGAAGGAAAAACTTTGCTTTTCATAGATGAGATACAAAATTCTCCAGAAGCAGTCCGTTTGCTCCGTTATTTCAGGGAGGAAGCTCCTGAACTATATGTTATTGCAGCAGGTTCGTTGCTCGAAACACTGATTGACACACATATATCTTTTCCTGTGGGTCGCGTTGAATATATGGCTTTGCGTCCTTGCTCGTTTGTCGAATTCCTAAATGGAATAGGCGAAGAGTATGATGCTCAAGTTGTTGCAGATTTATCTGCTGATGCCATACACGACAGGCTTATGAATCATTTTCTCAACTATGTGCTTGTCGGAGGAATGCCTGAAGCAATTGTGAAATATGCCGAACATAGGGATATACTGGCGGTAAACCCTATTTACAGCACCTTTTTGAACGCATATAGCGATGATGTTCAAAAATATGCACAAAATAAGACAATGGCAACCGTCATACGCCATATACTCAAGGAGGGGTGGACATACGCAGCGGAGCCTTTAAGTTTCAATAACTTTGCCGATAGCAATTATCGTTCTCGCGAAATGGGCGAAGCTTTTAGAACCATTGAAAGGGCTTTGTTACTTGAACTTGCTTATCCTGTGACTACAGAACAGATTCCGTTGATGCCCAATTACCGTCGAAAACCGAAACTATTATGGCTTGATACGGGTTTAGTGAACTATTATGCAGGTATAAGGAGCGAGATATTTAATGTAAATGATATTATGTCGGTATGGAAGGGTAGGGTAGCCGAGCATATTGTAGCGCAGGAGTTGATAGCAGAAAACTTTGAGTTTGGCACTCGTCGCAATTACTGGGTGCGCGAAAAAGTTGACGCATCGGCAGAAATTGATTTTATGTATAGGTTTGGTAACAAGGTAATTCCTGTTGAAGTGAAAAGTGGTACCAATTCAAAATTGCGTTCGTTGCACCAATTTATGGATAAGGCTCCTCACGACATAGCTGTGCGCGTATGGACTGGCAGGTTCTCCATCGATACGGTTAGAACGCCATCAGGTAAAGATTTTAGATTGGTTAACATACCATTCTACTATGTTGGACAATTGGACAAAATACTATCAAGATTACTGTAATACAAACTAGTAAACTGGGAAAAACAATTTTGAAAACAAAAATGCCAGAAATAGGTTCTTTTGTGGTTCTTTATGCACTTTTTTGCAATTGTATTGGTTGTACGCCTTTCTATTTGTAACGAATATTGCTGATAATCAGCACAACAGCCACTTAAAATAAATTTTGTAGTTTTACTCTCGTTTCTTATATTTGCATTTGGTTTGGTTCGCCAAGTCGTACATATTGATTAACGAAGCGTTTATGCTCGTCTTGTAACTGGAAACCTGAGAAATTTCATAGGGCAAGAGAGTGTAAGGGTTCACGCATACAGCGTGGACTGTTTGCATTTCTTCCCTAAAGGTAATCTCAGGACCTCCAGTTAAAGAAGTGGTATATCAGTGCCACGCTTCTTTTGTATAATTTTGCCTATATGGTGCTGGTGGGCAGAAAAATGAATTTTTAATGCTTATAAATAAGGTATAAAAAAGAACCAAATTAGAACCAACGAGGGTATTGGAATGCATGGTACTTTTGTGAATGAATAATTAAATTTAAAATTATAAATTATGAAGCGTGTATTTTTATTTTTTGTTTTTGCCGTTTTAAGCGGCATTTCGGCATTCGCGAGTGTTGAATATTTCGTATATGATGGAATGGGAAGAGGAAAACCTCTTTTTTATTCTGTTGATGATAATGACGTATATACACTCTTAAGTCCAAATTGGTGTTATTCCCATTGGCCAGGATATGATGATACTCTCAGTAATTATGGATGTTATTCTGATGATTATTGTTATTGGGGTGACGTCGTATTACCAGAGGGGACCAATGTAATTTCTGATGGAGCATTCACAGATCATCATGGCGGATACCTTAATACTTATACTAATTATTTGTTGACATCGGTAACAATTCCAAGTTCTGTGACAACAATTGGTACAGGTGCATTTGAAAAATGTACGAATCTTACAGCTGTATATTATAATGGTGATATTGAAGGCTGGTGTAATATCACATATAACGAGAACAACCTTTATTCTCTTTATGATACTTACCAGTTTGATGCGTCTGCACATCCTCTTTACTATGCTGGCAACTTATACATAAACGGTGAACTAGTAACCGATCTGGTAATACCGAATACAGTAACCGAAATAAAGGCTGCTACTTTTTATGGTGCAACATGCCTTGAGACAGTAACAATTCCCAATTCGGTTACTAATATTGGACCTCAAGCATTTGGTCGTTGTAGCGGTTTGACAGATATGACAATCCCTTTTGTCGGACGCAGTGCAAATGAGACTACAGGTGCTGCTACTACATTCGGATATTTGTTTTCTACTGGTAATGATACTTTTAATGGTTCAACAACTGTTGCAAACCCTAAAGCTACTATGGTTCAGATTGTTCCAAGCAGTTTGAGAAATGTTACAATAACTGGTGGAAATTTACTGGAGTCGTCTTTTAATGGTTACATAATGCTAACATCGGTGACAATTACCAATTCTGGTGCAAACATAGGGGAAAGAGCATTTTACGATTGCACTAATTTGACATCAATTACATTTCCAAGTTCGGTTACAAGCATTGGTGAAAATGCGTTTTATAATTGCAATAATCTGAACAAAGTAAATTATACAGGAAGTATTGCTCAATGGTGCGGAATAGATTTTTATGAGCAACCTTTAGACATGGCTCATAATCTGTATATCGACAACAATCTTGTTACCGATTTGGTTATTCCAGATAGGGTTACTAATATAAAAATGAATGCATTTTCTGGTGCTTCATGCCTTAGATCGGTTACAATTTCCAATTCAGTTGAAAGTATTGGAGATTGGGCATTTTGGGCATGTTCTGGTCTTACCAGTGTAACAATTCCAAGTTCGGTAACGAGCATTGGCAATCAAGCATTTCAAAATTGTAGCGGTTTGACATCGCTTACAATTTCTAATTCTGTTCCAAGCATTAGCATTGGTGCTGGTGCATTTGCGTATTGCACAGGCTTGACAACTGTCAATTTCAATGCGGCTAATTGCACAGGCTATGGAAGTTCCAATTATCCTGTTTTCGGCAATTGCAATTCTTCGGCAACCTTGAATATTGGTAATAATGTAACACGTATTCCAAGCTCTTTATTTAGTTATTGGCCTGGTCTTGCAAGAGTAAATATTCCCAATTCGGTTACAAGTATTGACGAAAATGCATTTTACAATTGCAACGGTATGAATAGGGTGAATTACACAGGAAGCATTGCCCAATGGTGCAGAATAGATTTTTATGGTCAGCCTTTGGACTATGCACATAACCTGTATGTCAATAATAGTCTTGTTACTAATTTGGTTATTCCAGAAGAAGTAACTGCCATAAAAATGAATGCATTTTCTGGTGCATCATGCCTTAGGTCGGTTACTATTTCCAATTCTGTTGAAAGCATTGAAAATTGGGCATTTTGGGAATGTTCTGGTCTTACGGGCATAACAATTCCAAGTTCGGTGACGAGCATTGGCATTCAGGCATTTCAAAATTGTAGCAATCTTACTTCTGCGGTAATCGGCAATGGCGTTACTAGCATTGGTGAGTGCGCTTTTAAAAATTGCAATAGTCTGGCAACCGTGAATTACAATGCTACAAATTGTACGACGATGGGAACATCAAGTGACCCTGTATTCCAGAACTGTAGTTCTTTTTCTACCTTGAATATTGGTGAAAATGTAACTGTCATACCAAACAATGCTTTCAAGAATTGTACATCGTTCTCCAGTATTGTTAGCGAAGCCAATAATCCACCTGCAATATATGCTACATCATTTGATTCAGGTCTTTCTCCAATGACTCCAGTAATAGTGCCATGCGGTACTGTGGACGATTACGAAACACATTGGCCCTATTTCAGGAATATCCAGCAAAGTCCAGATTGTGGTAGCACGGATGTTTCGGATGACTACACAACAGAACTCGCAATCTTTCCAAATCCAGCAAATGACATCCTCAACATCACATCACCAGAAACGATTTCAGAAATTGAGATTATGAACTCCTTGGGACAAGCTGTATATCGCGCAGAAGTAAACGCAGATAATGCGGTTTGCAATGTGGAAGATTTGACAAGCGGTGTGTATGTGTTACGTATCCGCACCTTAGGCGAAGTCGAAGGGTCGGCTATTATGCAAATGAAATTTGTAAAGAAATAGAAAGATTAATTGTGTGTATAATGGGATGGTTTTTTAACCGTCCCATTATGCTTTAATAGATTTGTCACACTAAAAAGTAAATTGTTTAATGTCAATTAAATAGCAACAAATTCAAATTTTAATAGAATGAGAAAACTTTACATTTTATTCTTTCTGCTTTCCCTTTGCTTGGGAGCATTTTCGCAGGAAATCACAGTCCGTTTTACAGGACAGCTTAACGGAACAAGCTACTGCCGCCTTGACAGCGTAGCAGTTACTAACCTTACCCGCAACTGGACGGAAACCATCGAGTACCCCGACACAATAATAGTGCTGGGCGGTATAGTGGGAACAAATCTGAACATTGCCGCCACCCAGGGGCTTGGACAGAACATCCCAAATCCTTTCGATTGCGAAACCCGCGTGGAACTGTCTGTCTCGCAACGCGAAAATGTGCGTATGCAGTTGCTTGATGTTTCGGGAAAGCAGTATGCTGACTATCGTGGTTCGCTTGATGCTGGTGTGCATACCTTCGACATTTCGGCGGCAGCACCGCAGTCCTATATATTAAATGCTGTTGTTGGCAACCGTTCCTATTCCATACGTATGGTAAATATGGGCAGCGGATGCGGAAGCAGCATAAAGTACGCCGGCATTTCGGGCAGCATTACGGCAAAGTTGACCACGACCAATGATTTCCAAAATGGAGACAATATGCGTTATGTGGGTTATATGACCATTTACGGTGATATTGTTGCAAGCACCGCAGTTGAGCAGACGCAGACCGCAAGCGAAGACATAACGCTGGACTTTGCGCATTGTATAAATACGTTCGACACCGACATTCAGTCCGCTTGTGATAGTTACACTTGGATTGACGGCGTAACCTACACGGAAAGCACTACCGAACCGACTTTCACTTTGACCAATGCCGCAGGTTGCGATTCTGTAGTTACTTTGCACTTGACGATAAACCAATCGCTGGCTGAGCTTGTCGAAGTCACGGCTTGTGATTCGTACGAGTGGAATAATGAAACTTATAACGTAAGTGGTGATTATCAACAAACATTTGTGGCTGCAAACGGTTGCGATTCTGTTGTTACCTTGCACTTGACAATAAACCACAGCAACACTGGCATTGATGAACAGACCGCTTGCGACAGCTATACTTGGCTTGACGGCGTAACCTACACCGAAAGCACAACTGAGCCGACATTCACACTTACAAATGCCGTTGGTTGTGATTCAGTTGTTACCTTGCACTTGACCATCAACCACAGTAATACAGGAATTGATACGCAAACTGCTTGTGATTTTTACACTTGGCTTGACGGCGTGACGTACACAGAAAGCACCAACGAACCGACTTTTACTTTGACCAATGCCGCTGGCTGCGATTCAGTTGTCACCTTACATTTGACAATAAATCACAGCAATATAGGAATTGATACGCAAACTGCTTGCGATTTTTACACTTGGATAGACGGTGTAACCTATACAGAAAGCACCACTGAACCGACTTTCACTTTGACCAATGTCGAAGGCTGCGACTCTGTTGTAACCTTGCATTTGATAATAAATCGCAATACAGGAATTGACACGCAGAGTGCTTGTGATTCATACACATGGATAGACGGTGTTACCTACACAGAAAGCACAACTGAGCCAACATACACTCTCACTAATGTCGCAGGTTGCGATTCGGTTGTTACGCTACACCTGACAATAAACCACAGCAATACGGGCATTTACGAGCATACCGCTTGTGATAGTTATACTTGGATTGATGGCGTAACCTATACAGAAAGCACAACCGAGCCAACATATACTTTTACGAATGTCACAGGTTGCGATTCAGTTGTAACTCTACATCTTACAATAAACCATAGCAATACAGGAATTGATACGCAAATTGCTTGCGACAATTATACATGGATTGATGGTGTTACTTATACAGAAAACACAACTGAGCCAACATACACTCTCACTAATGCGGCAGGTTGCGATTCTATAGTAACGTTGCATTTAACAATAAACCATAACAATACAGGAATTGATACACAGACCGCTTGCGACAGTTATACTTGGATTGACGGCAATACATATACCGCAAGCACCATCGAACCGACCTATACATTGACAAATGCCGCAGGCTGCGATTCTGTTGTAACTTTGCACTTGACTATCAACCACAGCAACATAGGTATTGACGAACAGACCGCTTGTGACAGTTACACATGGATTGACGGGATGTCCTATACGGAAAGCACCACAGAACCAACGTTTACACTCACCAATGCATCAGGTTGCGATTCAATTGTGACTTTGCACTTGACAATAAATCGTAATACTGGAATTGATAACCATATTGCTTGTGATAGTTACGAATGGATTGATGGCGTAACATACACCGAAAGCACAACAGAGCCAACATTTATCATGACTAATGCATCAGGTTGCGATTCTATTGTTACTCTGCATTTGACAATGGTTTGCCCACCAATAGTACAGACTAATAATGCGGCATACATTACTACAACTGATGCAACCATTTCTGGCGAAGTTATTTCTAATGGAGGAGCATCTATAACTGCTCGTGGGTTTCTATATGGCACTGATCCCAATAATCTTACTCAAACTGTACAGAGTGGAAGCGGTTTAGGGAGTTTTACAAAGACGATTACTGGTCTTTCCCCAAGTACTATCTATTATTATAGAGCGTACGCAACCAACAGTGAATATACTGGCTACGGAGATTTGATGTTTTTTACAACAGAAAGAGCTACTACTGGCACTCTTAATGGACACGACTGGGTTGACCTTGGCTTATTAAGCGGAACTAAATGGTCAACCTGTAATATGGGAGCAAGTACTCCTACTGACTATGGTAGTTACTATGCATGGGGCGAAATTAATACAAAAGCAAAGTACATTTCAAGTAACTATAGTTATACTAATAATCCGACCACGCTCCCGTCAAGTGCCGATGCTGCTACTGCCAACTGGGGATCAAGGTGGAGAATGCCGACAAAAGCTGAATTTGAAGAGTTGATTAATAACTGCACTGTAACTTGGACTACTCAGAACGGAGTAAGCGGACGTCTTTTTACTGGACCTAACGGCAATTCTATTTTCCTGTCGGCTGCTGGCTGTCGCTCTAATATCCTTCAGTATAATGGCACATACGGACTATATTGGTCAAGTTCGCTTTATTCGAATACTTCCGATGCGTACCACATAAATTTCACTTCGAGTAGTTGTAGAATAGACCACAGTGAACGCTCAATTGGACTATCCGTGCGTCCAGTCATTCCAATTGATATTGTTGTAACCACAGGTTCCGCTAGTAACATTAATAGTACTTATGCAAATCTCTCCGGTAGTATAACATATAATGACGGGGCAATAATTACTGATTGTGGTTTTTGCTATGGTACAAATTCCAACAACCTAACGCAGATTGTACGTAGCAACAATTGTACAACCAACTTTATTGCAAACATTACAGGTATAAGGGCCTCCACTACCTATTATTATAGGGCCTATGTTACCACCGAAGAAGGAACTGCATACGGAGAAGTTATGTCGTTTAGGACAGCAGAAGCAACTATACCTACCGTTATCACAGGTACATCCAGCGATATTACCTCCGCAAGTGCAATCATTAGAGGAAATGTGACTTCCGATGGTGGAGCAACTGTAACGCGGCGAGGTTTTTATTGGGGAACTAGTGCTAGTAGTTTTTCTAATATGAGAACAATAGGTAGCGGAGTGGGCAGTTTTGACTTGAACATTACAGGATTAACTGGCAATACTACCTATTATTACAAGGCGTACGCAACCAATAGCAAAGGAACTGCATATGGTGAGGTACTGTCGTTTACGACAATGGCTGCAACTATACCAACCGTTACCACAGGTACAGCAAACCGCATTAGTGCTGAACGTGCAACCATCAACGGCAATGTTACTTCAAATGGAGGAGAAACACTAACAGAATGTGGTTTTATTTACGGCACGAGTGCAAACGATATGTCACAAAGTGTGTTAGCCCGTGATGGTATTAACGTAAACCTTACAGCAAATATCACAGGTTTGGCACCAACTACTACTTATTATTATAAGGCATATGCCACCAATAGTGTAGGAACAGCATACGGAGAAGTTAGATCCTTTACAACAGAAGCAACAACAGGTAGCTCTAATGGACACGATTGGGTTGACCTCGGATTGCCGTCTGGATATCGTTGGGCGACATGCAACATAGGAGCTAATTCTCCAGAAGAATATGGAGACTATTTCGCATGGGGGGAAACTGAAACAAAAGATGTTTTTGAATGGAATACATACAAATATTATGACACTGAAAGTTCAAGCTTAACCAAATATAAAACAGTTTCCGGTGGACAATTGTTAGATGCAATGGATGATGCTGCTACAGTAAACTGGGGCAATAGTTGGGAAATGCCATCTAGAAGTATAGTGTTGGAATTGATTAATAATTGTACCTATGAATGGACTAACCAGAATGGAGTGGACGGGGGTCTCTTTACTGGTCCCAATGGTAATTCTATTTTCCTTCCTGCTGCAGGTTACCGTCATACTAGCTATTATAGTAGTCATAATTATTATTGGTCAAAAACACTTGGAGGAGATGGTAGTTTTGTACGAGAAGGGGATCGTCTCACATTCTATGGGGCTACATGCAATATGTCAGGCTCAGTGTATCGCTATTGGGGGTGTCCTGTGCGTCCTGTATGTAAGCCTGTTAGTAATTAAAAGTTTATGGAAAATAGAGAATGTTAGAAATGGAGGATAGATGTGCAGACGATTGCGGTACACAACACATAGTGTGCCATGATGTTAAGCGATGCAAATCTATTGCCTCCATTTTCTCTACAATAAATAACAATATTAAAATTTATGGGTACTGATTTTGATGGAAAACTAACCTACCGTGATTATGTGGCACATATTTTTACGGGAGTAATATTTAATGTTTTCCTATTGGCGGCTCTGTTTCCTGTTTTGCCATACAAATGGTGGGAATACGATTTACACAACGAAGTGGTATGGTCTTTAGTGGCAATTCCTATTTTGTATCTGGAAGGGCAATTTATTCATACAATAAACAGGGCTGTTATGGTAGATGTATTCAAAAATTGGTTTATTCTTCGTGTAAAATATCTTCGTCGCAAACAAGAAAAGAAACATGGAAATACGAATGACGATGCTGTGTCTAAATATAGCAAAGAACACTATAGGACTGCCGCATACAAAAGGCGTATGGAATGGCATGAAAGGCTTTACAAAAAACATAAATTCTGGTATTTTTTGCTCCTGTCTGCAAGAATATCAGGACAGAAAGTGGTAAAAAAGGATAAGTTAGGAGACATTGTCAAGACAACAAAAACAGAATTGACGACACGATATTATATTTTGTCGGATTTCTTTAAAGGTGTATGCTGTGCTGCTGTTTTGGTTTTACCGTTTGTTATTTGGCTTCATAACTGGTTGGTTTTTGGAATAATGC
>JAEEGG010029887.1_pt1 | contig 10151 bp, 7 predicted proteins | sample 9134161 | NCBI WGS metagenome assembly JAEEGG01 (sample SAMN16246543, study PRJNA631951) | gut metagenome | biome: gut microbiome; feature: rumen; material: CR-attached | host: Bos | place: Iran: Karaj | collected 2018-10 | reverse complement strand
CAACATTCCGTTTGACGAAATGGAAAAATACGGCATTAAGGCAGCTTTCATACTGCTTGCTCTCGGAAACGTTGTTTTTCTCATTTACGATTTCGCGCTTACAAATCTTATCAAGCTTTATCTTATCAAATGGCGAAAGGCTTTTCACAGGATTTTTAAATAAAATGTGCTTTTTGACTGTTAAAAGCACATTTTTTCTTTTCTTTTATAAGAAAATATAGTATAATATCAGCAATACTTTTTAAGGAATGTGGTTGTGTGAATAAAGGGGAAAAGAAAGCTTCGGTTCATTCGGGACACAGACAGCGTATGAAGTCGAGGTTTATGGGCGAGGGACTGGCGAACTTTGCGGACCACGAAGCGCTTGAGCTGCTTCTGTTTTACGCCATACCTCAGAAGGATACGAACGAGCTGGCTCATAATCTTATAGATGAGTTCGGTTCGCTCGACGGCGTTCTGGACGCGCCGATAGACGCTCTTACCAACGTCAAAGGCGTCGGTGAAAATACGGCGTCGCTTATAAAACTTGTGGGCGAGATGTATTCAAAGTATCTTGCGAGCAAGTATAATTCCGAAAAGACCGTTCTTGACAACTCCGATGATGCGGGCGGGTATTTTCTGCCGCTGCTTATCAACCAGTCTAAAGAGGTTCTTATGGCGGCTTTTCTCGACAGCAGGAACACGGTAAAGAACACTGTTGTCATCAGCAAGGGCGACCTCGATTCCATTGATATAGACCTCAAAAGGATTATCACTACAGCCGTTAACTGCAACTCAAACAAGGTTATTATCGCGCACAACCATCCCTCAGGTGTCGCTGCGCCTTCCGCCAACGACATAGAAGCCGTCAGGGTTATGAGCGTGAAGCTTCGCTCGGTGTCGATTCATCTTTGTGACAGCATTATCGTTGCAGGTACGGAATACTACTCAATGACAAAGCACAAAAAGTGCAAATACTATTTCGAATAAGGAGAAACGATGGACAAATTCAAGCTTGTATCGAATTTCAAACCTACCGGCGACCAGCCGCAGGCAATTGAAAAGCTTGTTGAAGGCGTGAACAAAGGCTATAACGAACAGACTCTGCTCGGCGTTACCGGCTCGGGCAAGACCTTCACTATGGCCAATGTTATCGCGCGCCTTAACCGTCCCACGCTTGTCCTTGCGCATAACAAAACGCTTGCCGCGCAGCTTTGCTCGGAGTTCAAGGAGTTCTTTCCCGAAAATGCGGTGGAGTATTTTGTTTCATATTACGATTACTATCAGCCCGAGGCGTATATTCCAAATACCGATACTTATATCGAAAAGGATTCGGCTATTAACGACGAGATTGATAAACTTCGCCATTCCGCTACATCTGCACTGGTCGAAAGACGTGACGTAATAGTTGTTTCGAGTGTTTCTTGCATATACACTCTCGGTAATCCGATTGACTATAAGAATATGATTATTTCGCTTCGTCAGGGCATGACGAAGCCGAGAGACGAGCTTATCAGAAAGCTCGTTGAAATTCAGTACGAGAGAAACGATATCAATTTCATCCGTAACAAATTCCGCGTCAGGGGAGATACGGTGGAAATATTCCCCGTTTATTCAAATGAAAACGCGATCAGAGTTGAGTTCTTCGGCGACGAAATCGACCGTATTTCCGAGATAAACGCGCTTACGGGACAGGTTAAGAACGTTGTTTCCCACGTCGCAATCTATCCCGCGTCGCACTATGTCGTTTCACCTGACAGACTTGAAAGGGCTATTGCCGAGATACTTGCCGAAATGGAAGAGCGCGTTAAGTTCTTTGAGTCTCAGGGAAAACTGATAGAGGCGCAGAGAATTCGTCAGCGCACAGAATACGATATGGAAATGCTGCGCGAGACGGGCTTCTGTAAGGGCATTGAAAACTATTCGCGCGTTATGGCGGGACGTGAGCCGGGTTGTGCTCCGTTTACGCTTCTTAACTTCTTCCCCGATGATTTTCTGCTGTTCGTTGACGAGTCGCACGTAACTCTGCCGCAGGTTCGCGGTATGTACGGCGGCGATCGCTCCAGAAAGGAAGCGCTTGTCGATTTCGGCTTCAGACTTCCTTCGGCGTTTGACAACCGTCCGCTGAGATTTGACGAGTTCTACGAGAGAATAGGGCAGAAAATCTTTGTCAGCGCAACGCCCGGCGACTTTGAACGCGAAAAGAGCGAGCAGGTTGTTGAACAGCTTATCAGACCTACGGGATTGCTTGATCCCGAGATTACCGTTAAGCCAACTGACGGACAGATTGAGGACCTTATTTCCGAAATCAATACAAGAATTGAGCGTAAGGAGCGCGTGCTTGTAACCACTCTTACCAAAAAAATGGCGGAGGACCTGACCGAGTTTCTGCAGTCTAACGGCATCAAGGTCAAATATATGCACTACGACATTGACACCATTGAGCGTATGGAGATAATCCGCGATCTTCGTCTGGGTGAGTTTGACGTACTTGTGGGAATCAACCTTCTCAGAGAAGGCCTTGATATTCCTGAGGTATCGCTTATAGCGATACTTGACGCCGACAAGGAGGGCTTCCTTCGAAGCGAAACCTCGCTTATTCAGACCGTCGGCAGAGCTGCGAGAAATGCAGGCGGCGAGGTTATTATGTACGCCGATACGGTTACGCCGTCAATGGAGCGTGCGATTAGCGAAACCTACCGCAGACGTGAGATACAGATAAAGTATAACGAGGAGCACGGCATAGTACCGAAAACCATAGTCAAGGGCGTACGCGATATACTTGAGATTTCAAGCACTCACCGCAACGCCGACGGTAAGCGTATGAGCCGCGCGGAGCGTGAGAAGCTTATAGTTGAGCTTACTGCCGAAATGAAGGCTGCGGCAAAGATACTTGAATTTGAACACGCGGCTATGCTGCGCGATAAGATACAGAAATTAAAGGAAGGTAAATAACCTTGCAGAACAAAAAGCTGATTGTAAAAGGCGCAAAGGAACACAATCTGAAGAATATTGACGTAGAGATACCCCGCGATTCGCTTGTCGTTTTCACGGGTCTTTCGGGCTCGGGCAAGTCATCGCTTGCTTTCGATACGATATATGCGGAGGGACAGCGCAGATACGTAGAGTCCCTTTCGTCCTATGCCCGTCAGTTCTTGGGTCAGATGGAAAAGCCGAATGTTGACTATATCGAGGGCTTATCTCCCGCTATTTCAATCGACCAGAAAACGACGTCTAAAAACCCGCGTTCAACCGTCGGTACGGTTACCGAGATTTACGACTATTTGCGACTTCTTTACGCACGTATCGGTATTCCTCATTGTCCGATATGCGGCAGGGAGATTTCAATGCAGACCGTTGACTCAATAGTTGACAGTGTGCTGAAGCTCGATGAGGGCACTAAAATACAGATACTCGCGCCCGTAGTACGCGGACGTAAGGGCGAACACGTCAAGGAATTCGACGCCGCCCGTAAATCCGGCTACGTCAGAGCGCGCGTTGACGGCAATCTTTACGACCTGTCCGAGGAAATCAAACTCGACAAGAACATCAAGCACAATATTGAGATTATCGTTGACCGTCTTGTTATAAACAGTGATATCCGTTCACGACTTGCGGATTCTGTAGATACGGCGTGCAATCTGTCTGGCGGTACGCTGATAGTTGACGTTATCGGCGGCGAGGAGATGCTCTTTTCTCAGAATTTCGTCTGTCCCGAGCACGGAACAACCATTGAGGAAATGAGCCCGCGCGCATTCTCGTTCAACAATCCGTACGGTGCTTGTCCCAAATGCACGGGACTTGGCGTATTTATGCGTATCAATCCCGACCTTGTTATACCTAACAAAAACCTGTCAATAAGACAGGGCGCAATCAACGCTTCGGGCTGGTCCAATGCTGACGGCGGTACGATAGCGCAGATGTACTATCAGGCGCTTGCCGATGAATACGGATTTTCGCTCGATACGCCGATTAAGGATTTAACCGCAAAGCAGCTGAATGTCATTCTTTACGGCACGGACGGAAAGAAAATCAAAATGACGCGAACAAACGCTTACGGAAGCGGCACTTACAATACCGATTTTGAGGGCGTTGTAAATAATCTTCAGCGCCGTTATGATGAAACGACAAGCGAGTGGTCCCGCTATGAGATTACTCAGGTTATGGACGAGTGTAACTGTCCCGAATGTAACGGTCAGAGGCTTAAAAAATCAGCCCTTGCCGTAACAGTGGGCGGGCTGAATATAATTGAATTTACCGATATGTCGATAAGCAAGGCGATTAAATTTATCGACTCTCTGAAGCTTACAAAGCGTCAGAATATGATAGCCGAGCAAATACTCAAGGAAATTAAGCAGAGGCTTTCATTCCTTGAAAGCGTCGGACTTGATTACCTGACTCTTTCCCGTGCAGCGGGCACACTTTCGGGCGGTGAAAGTCAGCGTATCAGACTTGCAACTCAGATAGGCTCGTCGCTTATGGGCGTACTGTATATACTTGACGAGCCGAGCATAGGCCTTCATCAGCGCGATAACAACAAGCTTATCGATACGCTGAAAAACCTCCGCGATATTGGAAATACGCTGATAGTAGTTGAGCATGACGAGGATACCATACGTTCTGCCGATTATGTCGTTGACATAGGTCCCGGCGCAGGTATTCACGGCGGCGAAGTGGTCTACAGCGGTAAGGTTGACGGCCTCATAAAATGCAAGGATTCCCTTACCGGTCAGTATCTTTCGGGAAAACGTAAAATCGAAATCCCCGAGCAAAGAAGAAAATCAAACGGAAAATCACTTGTTGTCAAAGGAGCTGCCGAGAATAACCTTAAAAAAATCGACGTTGAATTTCCGCTCGGTCAGTTTATCTGCGTTACCGGCGTTTCGGGCTCGGGAAAATCCTCACTCGTAAATGAAATTCTGTATAAAAAGCTTGCCAATGAGCTTAACGGAGCCAAAAAAGCCGTAGGCAAGCATGAGTGTATTGACGGCATTGATAATCTTGACAAGGTAATTGACATTGATCAGTCGCCGATAGGCAGAACGCCGCGTTCAAATCCTGCAACCTATACGGGCGTGTTCAACGATATACGCGAGCTTTACGCTTCGACTTCCGAGGCGAAAATGCGCGGCTATACGGCATCGCGCTTCTCGTTCAACGTCAAGGGCGGCCGCTGTGAGGCGTGTCAGGGCGACGGAATAAACAAGATTGAAATGCACTTCCTGCCCGATATTTACGTGCCCTGCGAGGTCTGCAAGGGCGCGAGATACAACCGCGAAACGCTGGAAGTTAAGTACAAGGGCAAGTCAATTTACGATGTCCTTGAAATGACTGTTGAGGAAGGACTTGAATTCTTCAAAAATCAGAAAAAGATTTACCGCAAGCTGCAGACGCTTTACGACGTCGGTCTCGGATATATAAAAATCGGTCAGCCCGCAACAACTCTTTCGGGCGGCGAAGCGCAGAGGGTTAAGCTCTCGACCGAGCTTTCAAAGGTAGCTACGGGCAAGACTATTTATATACTCGACGAGCCTACCACGGGACTTCATACCGCCGACGTGCACAAGCTTATAGGTGTGTTGCAGCGCCTTGTCGATAAAGGCAATACGGTTGTGGTTATCGAACACAATCTTGACGTAATCAAGGTTGCCGACTATATCGTTGACCTCGGACCCGAGGGAGGGGACAAGGGCGGTAAAATCGTAGTCTGCGGCACTCCCGAGGAGGTCGCAAAATGCGCCAAATCTTACACGGGACAGTTCCTCAAAAAGATTCTGAAATAATTAAAAGCGAGTGACTTGTTCACTCGCTTTTGCTTTAGTTTTTCAGTCTTGCAACCAATCTGTAAATCGGTAAACCCATTGAGACAAAACGTTCCTCGTATTCGGTTTCGATATTACCTTCAAAGCCGCTGTTGTGTAAATCCCTTGTAACTTCTGAGAGTTCGAAACCGTTTTGTACAAACGACTCAACCGAAAAGTCAAAGAACGCTTCGTTGTCCGTTTTTTGCGCTATAAACGCGTCGGGTGTCATCAGCTTTTTATAAATTGTAAGGAATTCTTTGCTTGTCAGTCTGTGCTTTTCGTGCCGTGCTTTCGGGAAAGGTGTGCTGAAATTGAGGTAAATCTCACACACGCTGTTTTTCTCAATGAAAATCGGCAGATATTCCGCCTTTAATTCAAGAAAGCGAACATTCTCAACGCCTTCGTTTAGCGCCTTTTCGCACGCCTTTACTAGCACACCGGGCGCGCATTCTACACCGACTATGTTCTTGTCGGGATTGCACTTTGCATATTCAACCGCGAACTGACCTTTGCCGCAGCCTATTTCAAGAACAAGCGGATTACCGTTACCGAAAACGGCCTTGAAATCAATCGGCTCGTAATAACTGTCGGTATCGCTTAAATTAAAGTCGGGAATACGGCAGGGGATGCGCATCGCTTCAACTCTGTCGTGCCGCTTTTCAAAATTTCTCAATTTGCGAAGTCTCATAAAATCACCTTAGGTATAATACCATATACACAAAAGAAGTGCAATTATTTTGTTGATTATTTTCGGCATATTTAGTTGAAGGAATACATTTTATATGATAAAATATACTATAACTATTATTGTGGGGTGTTGGAAATGGACAGACGAGATAAAATAAACTACTACCTTGACCTTGCCGAGGCGGTTGCGCACAGAAGCACCTGCCTTCGCAGATATTATGGTGCGGTAGTGGTGAATAACGATCAGGTTATTTCAACCGGTTATTCGGGTGCTCCGAGAGGCAGAAAAAATTGCTGCGACCTCGGCAGATGCATCCGTGACGAGATGAATATTCCGAGGGGCGAGAGATATGAGCTTTGCAGAAGTGTTCACGCTGAGGCCAACGCGATTATCGCCGCTTCGCGTAACGATATGATGGGCGGTACCATGTACCTTGTAGGCCTTAATCCCGACGGCAGCTATGTCGAGGACGCAAATTGCTGTTCTATGTGCAAGCGTCTTGTCATAAACTCGGGTATAGAGCACGTTATAATCAGAGACGATAAGGACGAGTACAGAATAGTCAACGTCAAGAGATGGATTGAGAATGACGATTCTCTCGACGGCAGCTTCGGCTATTGATTTTTAACATTTTGTTGTTTTCAGAGAAAAGGGTGATATAAGTGGCTGATACTTTTAACTGGTGTTTTATAGGTTCAGGACCTCTTGCGAGAACAGTTGCGGGCGAGATGGCGCTTATACGCGGCCGTTCTCATAAGATTGTTTCTCTGTATGCCGACGATAAATCCGACGCCAAGAGTCTGTCGGTCTGGTACGGCGGCAAGGTTTACGATACTATTGAGGAAGCCGTAAACGCAGACGGCGTTGATGCGGTTTATATTTCCACGCCGAACAACACTCATTACGAGATTGCCAAAAAGTGCATTGAGCTTAAAAAGCCCGTGCTGTGCGAAAAGCCCGTTGCAACGTCCTATGAGCAGGCTTGCGAGTTATTTGAGCTTGCCGAGCAGAACGGCGTGTATCTCACCGAGGCCATCTGGGTGCTTTTCAACAGCGTTGCCAAGAAGGTTGTCGAGTGGATTGATAACGGCGATATCGGTGATGTCAAGAAAGTCGACCTTCGTTTTACATTCAGGAACTCGAGATTCTATCAGGCTCCGCTTTGCATGAGCAAGGAGCTTGGCGGCGGTACGCTCTTTGAGGTCGGTACGGTTCCGCTTTCCTGCTGCTACAACATACTCGGCGAGCCCGAGACAATCAAATGTGAGGGCAAAGTGAATGAGGAAGGCGTCGATACCGAGGAAACGATTGTCACCACGTATAAGGACGGCGTTGAGTGCACGGTTCATCTATCCGTTTCCAACTATACCGGCAGAGAGAATGCCACAATCACTGGTACCAAGGGAATGATAGTTATCCCGCTGTTCAATTCCACAATTAAGGCTAAATTAATTACACCCGTGAAGCGCGACAGTTCGGGTAATTTCCCGTCGGTTATGAACGTTTTCGATCTCGTTGCCGACGAAATCCGCGATAACAAAATTACCAGCAGCTTCGTGCGTAAGGAAACAATACTCGGCGTTATCAAGATTATCGACGAGTGCCGTAAGCAGTTGGGCATATAAGAATTAATAATAAGTAAAGCGGCTCATTTTGAGCCGCTTTTAATTATTGTCAGTGCCTTTCGTCCTCGTTGTCATAGCACTCGCAGAATCTTGCCGCGAATGCAGGCGGTTCATTTTCGGCGTATAAATGTGAAATGTCACCGAAGGCCTGAACTCTGAACTGTACAACGCCTTTTTCTCTTTCTTCTGTATAAACCGTTGTTACGCTCGTCGGTGCGGCGCAGAACGCCTGCCAGAGTATAACGGGGGAGACGTTCAGAAGATTGGAAAGCAGTACGCATTCAACGCCGAAATGGCAGAACAGCATTATAGTATCGTTGTTTGCGTTTTCTGCACGATAGAACATACCGTCACGCTCATAGCCATGCTTTTTGAGTAAACCGTCAAAGCTTTCAGATACTTTTTTGTATGCCGTTTTTATATCGCCGGTCTGCATAATGAAATTATCGTACCATTTATCATTTTCATACAGTTCGGGATTCTCGCTGACAAATGAAGGGTACAGATCCCACGGTATCTGCGTGTGACCGTCGGGGAATCTGACGTCATAAATGAATTCGCGCAACCAGTCATAATAGGTCGCCGTAATTCCCGTAGCTTCAAGATAAGGCTTTGCGGTTCTCACAGCCCTGCCCATAGTTGAAACATAGACGGCAGCAGGGGACTCCTTCAGCAGCCTTTTCGTAAGCAGGTCTGCCTCGCGTTTACCTTTTTCGGTCAGAGAATCTATCTCGTAGTCGGGATCGCCGTGACGAATGATGAGAATTTTCATTTTACTTCCTCACTGTTTTATTAATTAGGTTAAGTATAACAAGTAATCGCTTATTATTCAATAACGCATTGACTATTTTTATAATTTAATGTATAATTTTTTGGAAATAAATAGAAAAGGAGATTTCTTATGAAACTCAATGACTCAAAGCTGCTTCATAAGCTATACGGCACTACCCCCGGCGGTGACGGACTTCAGCCCAAGGAAGCGGTTTCTTATGCAATTACCGGTTTCGGTCAGAATCTTATCTGCACAATTATCGGCTCTTATCTTACCGTTTTCCTTACCGATGCGCTTCTTTTCGGCAGCCTCGAAAAGGGACAGGTATTCAAGACGATGACCGGTGCCATGGCGGTTGCTTGGCTTATGCTCGGCACAAGAATATTTGACGCGTTTAACGACCCGATTATGGGCTCGATAGTTGATAAAACGAGAACCAAGTGGGGCAAGTGCCGTCCTTATCTCAAGTGGATGGCTATTCCCATTGCAGTCTGCACTATAGTCTGCTTTATGCCCTTCCTTCCGTCCAAGACTCTTTCTACCTTCGTTATCATAACCATTGTTTATGTAAGCTGGTCGATGGTATATACTGTTGCTGACGTTCCGTACTGGGGTCTGTCAACCTGCATGACGAACGATACCATAGTTCGCGGCAACATGCTTACAATTACACGTCTTGTCTGCACACTCGGTGCAGGTATCGTTACGGTCGGTGTTCCGATTCTTACCTCCGCAATTACGGCAAAGTACAGATTTACAGAGGAAATGATACCCGAAATCATGTCAAGATTCGGCGTTGACGAGACGGCGGCAAAAGCTCATTACGTCGGTACTGTTATTCCCGAGTTCATTCAGGATAACGCCAATACCCTTAAATGGACGTATTTCATCTGCGCAGTTGTATTCACACTGCTTGCCGTTCCGATGTTCTTCTACGGCTTTAAAAACACGAAGGAGCGTTTTACTTCTACCGAAGCTCCTCCTTCGTTCGGACACAATATCAAACTCCTTTTCAAAAATAAGGAGCTCCTTCTCATCGTGCTTTCCGGTATTCTCGGCGGCGCAAGAATGGTTTACACTTATACGGGCGGACTTTACTTCGCAAAGTACGTTCTTAATAATGAGGGACTTTACGGACTTATTACAATGCTCGTTGTTCCCGGCGGTCTCGTAGCTTCGATACTCGTTCCGTGGATGACCAAGAAATTCACTAAAAAATGGTCTTATATCGGCGTTCACGTTCTCGGCGCGGTTACAATGTTCGTAATGTACTTCGTCGGTTA
>JAEEGG010029886.1_pt1 | contig 10151 bp, 5 predicted proteins | sample 9134161 | NCBI WGS metagenome assembly JAEEGG01 (sample SAMN16246543, study PRJNA631951) | gut metagenome | biome: gut microbiome; feature: rumen; material: CR-attached | host: Bos | place: Iran: Karaj | collected 2018-10 | reverse complement strand
TTGGCGAAAAAAACTAGAAGTTGTGCCATGATTTGAGACAACAGTATAGTAACTTTGCCACCGAGTTTGAAAATTAAAAACCTAGTGGATATGAAAGTATACTTCAGTTTTGACTACAAAGGCGGTAAAGCCTACCTCGGCATGAAAGAGCAGCCGCTGATGATGGACATGCAAGTAACGGACATTGGAGGTCTATTGGACTTCCTTGAATTACGTCTTGGCCTGCATACTATCACAAAAACAGAGACAGAAAGGCTTGTGGCTTACTATAAGTGCGTGCGCGATTATATGAAGGTTCATAAAGATGATTCTGAGAACCAGTTATATAATAGCTACACGGTATCTCCTCTGGCTACCAGTCGGGAGATGCTGAAATGGCGTGATGCTCTTGCTGTCTGTGGCTGGACGAAGGAGACTCCGGCACCAAGCCGCAGGTTGAAGGTGCTGCAAGGTGTGGAAGAGATCTTCGCTGAAAAGGATTTCACCGACATTAGTATGCGTCAACAGATCATCATAGAAAGGCTGCAACAGCAGAAAGGAATGATGAAGGATGTGACCTTCGTGATGCCCTTCGACATGGAGTTATTGCATCCCGTACTGAAGGAGATATTTTCATTGTCAGTGGCTGATGGTGCACAGATTAAACGTCTTAGTACCCCTGAGATAACTGGTAACAATAACCTGGCCAAGCTGAAGCGACTGCTGACTTCACAGACAGCAGAAAGCATGGAACTCGACCCAGAGGATAATTCTGTGAAGATATGGAACTTTAAGGATGACATGGAGGCAGAGGAACTGCTGGCCATGTTAGGTGAAGACAGGTTTGACGTGACTATACAGCCCAACACCAAGCTGACGGACAACTACCTGCACATGATGGGTAAGCCTGTGACAGGATCATCTGTAGCCAATAGTGCGCCTCAGATTATCCAACTGTTCTTTACGGGTGTGGGTATGATGGCCAGGCCACTAAATATCGGAGCCTTGCTGCAATGGCTGTATGCTCCTATCCATCCGCTGCCCAGTAGCTTCAGATACGAACTTGCCAAGCGTCTTGCAAAAAGCGGTGGATGGCTGCCAGAATCAATAGAGGAAGAAAAGAGCGACTGCTACCATCTGGTGAAGAACTGGACTGAAGGCAAGTTGGAAGCTGAGCAGGGACAGCCACTTGATAAGAAGGAGCTGGAGAAACGCCAGTTCAAAGCATCGGTATTCCTGCCTGACTTTGAAGGTGGTAGCGAGGAAACCATGACTGCGCAGAAGTTGCATACATTCCTTACAGAACTGGCTGGTTGGAGCAGACAACGCTCGGCCATGATCTCCCAAAAGGATGCAGATGACGTGTCTATCAGCCAACTGAACCGACTGGCAGAGCTGTGTGACACACTGAAGAGTCTGACTGATGACGTGGAACCAACGGCAGTGTTGGCCTACAGTGAGATAGAGAAGCACATGACCTGTCTGTATGAACCCTCAGAGTTTGTGCAGTACCGGGCGCAGGCCACATCGAGACTGACAGTTTCATCACCAGGCCAGATCGCTGCCAGGGCTAACACGATGTTGTGGGCTGGTCTGCATGACTTTGAGCCGATGCTGCCTGCCACTGACTTCCTGACTCCTACAGAGGTGGATACGTTGAAAGATCATTTGAAGCTATGGGATAAGGATGATGTACGCAAGCTGCAGCAACAGACGCTGCTGTTGCCATTGCTGTTTTGCGAGAAGATGCTGACACTTGTGACAGTTGGTACAGTGAACAATGAAGTCGTGAACAAACACCCGATGATGGTGCGAATAGAGCAGCAGGTGAAGAACCACGAGGAGCTGACCTATGAGCCAAAGATCGATGATGACTGTTATGTGTCAGTCGAAGCACTGACTAACAATGCCAGATGTGGCTGTGACGGTTACTACTCTGAAATCAACAGAATAGACCTGATAAAGTGGAAAGAGAAGGAGAGTCCCACATCGATAGACAAGCTGATGCAGAATCCGCTGGACTACACGATGGAAGATATTGCCAACATCAGTGACAACGGTCAGAGTGACCTTAGCAACATTGCCATGACCAAAGGTAATGTGGCCCACGGTGTGATTCAGCACCTGTTCTATATCCCTGGTGACACGAAGAGTGGCTATGCTGAAGCTATCAAGACACGTGTGGGTGCTAACTACAAGGAGGTGTTCGACAAGATGGTGGAAACCAAGGGTGCCATCCTGTTGCTGCAGGAGAATGCCATTGAGCGCCGCCAGTTGTTTGAGAATCTGAGGGAGTGTATTGACCACCTTATTGATATTATAGAGAAGAACGACCTGCATGTGGTTTCGTGTGAAATGCAGTTGGATGGCAATACTTTTGGTGTTCCTGATGATGAGACGCCCTCCATGCATGGATTTGCAGACATGGTGCTCGCACGTGAAAACGGGCAGCATGTCATCTTCGACTTCAAGTGGACGACATCAAAGAGTTACTATCAGGGACTGTTGAAGAAGAACCGTTCATCGCAGTTGGCCATCTATGCAGAGTTGTTGGGTGAGTTGACCGATGATCAGACATTGCCAACGGCCTACTTCTTGATGCCTCTTGGCAGACTGTTCAGCACAGTAGAGTTTAAGAGCTACTGGGCTAATAAGGTTGACCTGGCAGATGATGCTGTTGAAGGCAACATCATTAGTAAGATCGTGGCATCCTATCGTTATCGCCGTGATGAAATCATGTCTGGTAAGATTGAGATGGGTGAAGGTGGCTCTCTCGAAGAACTTAAATATTTCAACGATACGGAGTTACATAATCTCTTCCCCTTGAAGCCCGCCTATGATAACGACAGCTTGAAGGAAGTTAATGGTTTCAGTAATTATGGACTATTTAAAGGATAAGAAGGACGCAATATGAAAAATGTAACATATATCAGCGCAGGTGCCGGTAGTGGCAAGACCTATACTCTGACCAATATACTAGCAGACCTCATATCAAGGGATAAGAACGATCCTGAACACATTGAACCAGAACAGGTGATACTGACCACCTTCACAGTAAAGGCAGCCAACGAGTTCAAGGAGAAGGCCAAGGCAGAGCTGTACAAGATTGGCAAGTATGACGAAGCATCGCGACTTGACAATGCCTTGATGGGAACAATAGACAGTGTGGCTTCAGCCTTGATTCAGAAATACTGGTATACCATAGGCATGTCGCCTAAGCAGGGTGTGATGGATGACAGCGCCAAGGCCACCTATATCAACCAGAGCATTGCCAATATACCATCGGACGAAGATCTGAAGTTCTTTTCCAGATTCCGCAAGGCCTTCAATGTCATCGATGGTGATTCCAAACCCAATGAGAACTTCTGGAAAGACCACTTGAAAGTAATCGTAGAGAAGAGCATCAGTTTTGATATTACCGACTATGCTACCAGTGTGGAGGAGTCGCTGAGAATCCTTCGTGGATTATGCAATGGCATGCATATCCACATAGAAAATGGCCAGCGCATAGCTGTATTGGAAGCCATGCATACGGAGGTAGAAGGATGCAAGGAGTCTGGCAAGAAGAATGATACGCTTGTTGCTATCGACACCCTCCAAAGGAACAGCCGCTATATGGATGATATAGAGTGGTTCACAGAATTTGGCAATATAGTGAAAGGTGCTCCGGCAGTACCGAAGAATGCTGTACCTATCCCCATTCTAGAAGATGCCAAGCAGAAGGCAAAAGACATCTGGTGCAGCCAAGAGGTGTATGATCTTCAGGAGAAGTATATTCAGACCATCTTCCGACTGGCTAAGGAATGGAACAAACAATATACGGAGTATAAGTTGAACAAGCGTATTGTGGACTTTAGCGACATCGAGCACTATATGCACAAGCTACTTCAGGACAAGGAGGTGGCAGCAGAGGTAGGTCGTACTTATACCCACCTGTTCGTGGATGAGTTCCAGGACTGTTCACCCATTCAGGTGAAGATTTTTATGGCTCTTGCTGATGTGGTTCAGAAGAGCTATTGGGTGGGTGACACCAAGCAGGCTATCTACGGTTTCCGAGGCAGTGATACTTTGCTCACCAAGGCAGTGGCAGATGCCATCGCTGCAAAAAAAGGTGAGGATGGCTGTAAGTCAAGGACTTTGGAAGAAAGTTGGAGAAGTGTACCTGCATTGGTAGAAGCTAACAACAAGGCTTTCGTTGAGATATTCCGTCCAGTATTCGGTGAAGATACTGAAGAACTGGTTCCCCTGAAACCTGCTATGGCACTCCATCCAGAGAAGTTCAAGGTCAGGCTGGAGGACAGAGCAAAGAATCCTTTGCGCTATCTGAACATTGAAACGAGAAGAAGTGCCAGATCGCCTAAACTGAATGTGAAGGACGTGGCTCAGTATATCAAGAATGTCATTGAGCAGGAAGGTGTAACCCTGTCTGATATTGCCATTCTTGGCAGAACGGGCTATGACCTTGACGATGTGCAGATGGAACTGAATGGTTTGGGTATTGAATGTGACCGTGAAACGACACTGAACAAAACAAGTAAGGCCTGCCAGTTGATGATGGCCTTGACCACCCTGACCGTGAACCCGCAAGATGACCTGGCAAAGGCATCGATTGCCTATCTCACGCAGGATAATATGGGTATTGGCACTATTATTGACTCGAAGTTGGAGTATAACAATACCCCAAAAGAAGAGCGTAAGCCTTGGCTTGGTGAGACAGAGATGGTTAGCAGAGTAGCAGCTTTGCGTCCCTCGGTGATGTACCAAGGCATTGGCGCTCTAATGGAGACACTGGCCGTTGAACTGGATGTCAAAAACGTCATGGAACGCTGGGAGGAGCCCATTGAGGACAGTATGACAGATGTGAAGGCCCTGATAGCCGCAGCCAAACAGTATGAGGAGCGCAGTAGCGAATTGGCTCAACCTGCAACTCCATCGGGCTTTGCAACCTTCCTTAGTGAGAATGAGGTGAAACTGCCAATTACTGGAAACGGCGTGCAGTTACTGACCTATCATGGTGCCAAGGGCTTGGAGTGGAAATATGTGTTTGTGCTCATGGACGAGTCTCTGGATCAGGCAAGTATTCTTAGCCGTGATTTCTATGGCATTCACCATTTCCACCCGGAACTGCCATCGGCAGAAAATCTCTATCCGAAAATGAGCATCAGGTTACTGCCTTGGATATTCGGCACCAAGAAGAATGTTCCCGAAAGCATTGCAGATCAGCTGTTCCCTACGGAGGAATATGCTACTTTGGAAAAGCATTGTAAGGAAGAGAGTGCGAGACTACTTTATGTGGGAATGACTCGTGCTGCAGAGGTTCTAGTCATCGTACCCTGGCTGGCCAATAAAGAGTTAGATTGGCTTAAACAGTCAGGACTGTCCAATGCCGGCAACCTTGATGGAGGCGACGTACTGGGTGTTGGTGTGCCATTCAAAATAGTCAAGGCGCAGTTCCCTGCAGAGGAAGAGAATATCCAATCAGCACCAGAGCCAAAACAGTTCCGTAAGCTTGACTATCATTCTGATACACCATCAGATGCAGAATGGCTTACCATTGCGCCAAGTGGAGTGAAAGGCAAGGCTGATGAGGTTGATGTGGTCTATCGTAGCGAAGAGTATATCAAGATTAACTCTGGTAAACTGCATGGACGTGAATATTCAGAGGTTGGTGACTGCATACATAATGTCTATGCAGCCATAGAAAACCTTGACAAGCAGGAGGTCGAGCAGTTGATTCGTTCTCATGGCATGAATGATGTGCTGCCAAACGCTGATGAAGTCATCCGAGCATGGGATAACCTCCAAGGATTCCTCAAAAAGGAATTTGGAGAGCCTGTGGCAGTATATCATGAGCGTCCCTTCCGTCAGTTACAGGAGAATGGCACTGTTGTTATCGGTAGTATTGACTATGTATATCGTACCTCAGAGGGCGCTATCCTGATTGACTTCAAGACCTTCCCGCAGATAGAAGCTGTCACCGATCCAACATCTTCCCATTTCGCAGGTTACTATGCAGGCCAGCTCAATGCCTATGCAACAGCCCTCGAAGCCAATGGAGAGAAGGTTATCAAGCGATTTATCTACTATCCCGTAAGTGGAATGGTAGTGGAAATTGAATGATTTTTTGATTTTTCTTCAAATAAATCGCAAATATTCTGAGGTTGTCCCACGAATTGGGATAACCTCAGTTTAATTTTGCATCAGAAATACTCGTAAAGGGTAATCTAAGGGTTAAACTTTTCTGCAACTTTCGCGTGATGCGAAGCGGTACAGAGCACAACAGAGAGCTGGGAAGAGACGTGATATCGGAACAGAGGCACTCATTTTGACTGTAGGAGTAGGTTCGAATCCTACCGCTCAGCTCTCTTCTTTTTTAGGAATTCAAGAATAATAATATAAAGGTAAACGATATGGCATACAAATTCACGATTAAAGGAATCCGTAAGTTCAACGAAGAACGGGTAATTGAGAAGTTCTTTGATGCATTCAAGGAAATCGAGAAGATTGAGGATGTGAAGATCATGAATCACAATCCATTAAATGACGAAACAGACTCGTACACGGTAATGACGTTGAATGCTTCTACCCAAGGTGTTAACATTAAGCACTTGGTTAGCAAAGATATTCTTGTGGAACTGCCTTGGCTGGCCTCACAAATGGATGTTAAGCTGTGCTATGCCTATCTGAATGCCGTGAAGAAAGTTTACCGTGGAGCTAGAATCCTGGATGAGGAGGAGAAGGGCGTTAAACTGACTGAGACAGAAGCCAAAGAGCAGTGGCATCTGCGTTGCAAGAACATGGATGACATCATCAATAGGGGTGAAACAACAGTCATCGCTGGAGCGATAAGAGATTTCCACCTGAATCCGGCTAAATTTATTGGACGGGATGAAGCGGCTAATCGTATAGATGATGCTTTTGCAGACTTTCTCCATGTCCAGTGGGCCAATCTGGAGGCCATAAACATCAGGGAAGAGAAGCGTCATATTACAGAAGACGAGGAACTGAGCACCATCCGTGTGGTTGATAATACGGAGGATGTGTTTATCGGTGCTTGCCAGTATGTAGGTATGATGAAGGGTAACACTTGCAAGATGGTGAAGTTCGAGGACTTCTGCAAACTGATGGAGGAACAGGAGGAGTTTCAACTGTTAGATGCAGCCCAGGCCTTGCTTAACAAGATGGATGATGGGCAGTGGACTGAACTGTACAATAAGGCTGAGGGTATTGTCAAGGAAAACTATCGTAAGACCTTCATCATGCGCTGGAATACAGATATCAGCAATTACAAGTTGTCGGAGTTTGAGGATGCTATGGAGGATTTCTTCGACGAGGGTTTCTATTATGACTGGAGTATCTGGGACTATCAGAAAGCTCATCTCGGTGATCGCTTCTATATGATCCGCACTGGCGAAGGGGCAAATGGTGTGGTAATGCGTGGAACCATCATCGGCTCTCCCTATCCTGATGAGGACTGGAGCGGAAAAGGCCGTAAGGTGTATTACATCAGAATGAATCTCTCGAACATGATTCATCCAGAGCGGACTCCTCTGCTGCTGACAACTGATGAACTGACAGAATCCATCCCTGACTTCAACTGGAAGGAAGGTCATTCGGGCGAAATTCTCAATGATACCCAGTCAGCAAAGTTGGAGGAAGTCTGGGCAGACTATATCGAGCGGACACATGCAACCTCTTCAGAAGAAGTTGTAGAGGATAACTTCAATGACTTCTATAAGGAGAAAGGTTGGAAGAAACCAGAGTGCTATCAGGGACATGGCGACCATATTGACACAATCATGGATCCAGAGGAGTTCCTGGCAAAACAGCTTCCTGACGTCGGGAAATGGACTTTCTTCGATACGGCACATACGCATATAACCCACAATGAGTATGACGACGAGATCGGAGACTTGCTCGTGGTGAAGACTGGTGGCGATATGGGAATGGTGGCACTGCTGCTTAACAACCAAATATCAAAACGTATAGACTTTGTGTGTACGTACCCTTTTCACAAAGGCATCCCTCATAAACTGAAGATCAAGAAGGTGACCGAGTGGGACAGCCAGGTAGAAGCGGTTGTCTATGCTGAGACGGAGGAGATGCCTATCGCATTCTTTGCTGCAGACTATTACGCTAATAAGGACAAATATGTGCCTGGTGCAGAACTTGACATAGAGTTAGCTGCAAGTGCCTATAAGGTGGTCGAGGGTGAAGAAAAGACAGTGCTGGATGCTGAAACATCAGCAAGAATGCGTCAGGACATGGGGATTGAACCGGAATACGATGAGAATGGTAATATCCTGCCGATGGAACTCTATAACAATGAGTTGGTGGCATATCTGCCTCACAACGAGGAGTTCCCTGATGATGCAGAGTTTGCATCAATCGTTAAATCTGTTGAGCAGGTGTCTTTGTTTGGTATTGATTTCATCAAGGCGGTCATTTCCATCTGTCATGAACCAGAAGAGACGTATGTGCCTCTCTACTTCAAGAAAGAGTTTCTGCCTAACGCAAAGGCCGGAACATTGGTTAGAGGATTCTTGTGGATGCAAGGAAAGATTAAAAACTAAGATTTTTCGAGGTTGTACCACGAATTGAAACAACCCGTAGCTATTTTTGCAGTGTAAATTGAAGTTTAACGATAAAAACGAATGATTATGAAGGCAAGGAAACTTTTTTTCAAAGAGTGTAATTTGGCTGGTCGCCAGTATCACGATGTCGATGAAGTGTGGGAAGAACTGCATGTTGGAACTTGTCTCAGTCTGGAGCGTGATCTCGACAATCGGTATGACAAAAATGCTGTAGCTGTGGTTTATCGCGATGTTGATGTTGAAACAGGGATTGTGGAAGAATACCTTCTTGGCTATATCCCCAGTGATGAAAACGAGACTATCGCCAAGCTGCTTGAAATGGGATGGGATAAGATTTTTGAATGTCGCATTAGTAAGATTAATCCTGAAGCTCACTATGAGAATCAGATCCGACTAACGATTAAAATTGTCAAAAACGAGAACTAAATGGTGTGATTATGAAGAAGCCGTTATCAAAAGAAGAGCTAGTAGCTCGATTAAAAGCTCTTGCAGCTGACCCGACTCCGAAAGAGGAGAATTATGGAGCTATGTGTTATAGCCAAATGTCACCTCCCCAAAAACAAGAGACATGTCAATTGTGTGGTAAAGAGTTTGTTTACAGAAGTTGGCATAAAAAGGAGGATATCAGTGAACTCGTAGAAAAGATGAAGAAAAAAGGATATGATGTAAAACTGGATGTCCTATGTCTTGAATGTGGTGAAGAAATGGTAAAAAAAATACATCCAAATTGCCTTTATAGTAGGCATGACTCAGAGAACGACAATGAGGACATTGATGATGATAATATAGAAAACGATATCTGGCCAACAGATATCAATTTTCTCTTTTCTTTCAGAACGAATAATGATGTTCCATATCATCAAGTAATAGCGAATTATACTAATCTGTACAGGACATTGTATACTTTAATGGAAAACAAAAGAATGTATAATGATAGTCATGATGCCAGCCATTACATTGATGAAGAAACAGAAACGCTACAATTCATGACTGGAATTAATTTTGATGAATAAAATAGTTGTTCCACCATCAGCAGTCTTAGAGCTTACATACAGATGTAATCATCAATGTCTGTTCTGCTCTTGCCCTTGGGATGCTCCAAACTCGAGTTACTCCAAAGGGACAGAATTGTCCATATCCCAATGGAAGGATGTTGTTACGAAGTTATATTCGATGGGCGTCCAGTCTTTCTCTATGTCTGGTGGAGAAGTCTTGTTAAAACAGGGATTTGATGATCTTATTAAGCATATTCATAGAGAAGGTTTTAAACGAGGCATTAATAATCCAATATTTCTCATTTCAAACGGACTTGCAATGAAGGAAGATTATCTTCTGCTTTTCAAGAAGAATAATGTTCATCTTAGTATGAGCCTACCAGGACTCAGCACCTTTAAAGAACATACAAAGGTAGATAATGCTGAGGGCGTACTTCATTGGTTTGAGAAAGCACATGAACTGGGATTAGAAACGACCGTTAATATAACGGTAACAAAAAAGAATTATAAGGAATTGTACGAAACTGTTTCTTCTGGATTGCTATCTGGAGCCACATCCGTACTTGTTAATCGTTTCCTGCCA
>JAEEGG010029884.1_pt1 | contig 10151 bp, 8 predicted proteins | sample 9134161 | NCBI WGS metagenome assembly JAEEGG01 (sample SAMN16246543, study PRJNA631951) | gut metagenome | biome: gut microbiome; feature: rumen; material: CR-attached | host: Bos | place: Iran: Karaj | collected 2018-10 | reverse complement strand
GCTTTTTCTCTTCGTCATCGTCATCAAAACGAGGAGAATTAGTCATAATACTCATAAATTTTTCCATATATATAAATATATTAAAATTTTATGCTACTGACAAGTATAATAAACCCTGATTGCTGCTTGTCCAAAAAAATCCAAAACGGGCTTTCTTTTTGTTGCTTTAAATGACTTTTGGAATATACTATATATAGGAGGAAATTTCGTATGGGAAAGAAGAACTCTAAGAAAGAAAAATTAGTTGTCGACAGCGTAGATAAGGCTTTAAAATCCTATATGGACGATAATATTTCTCCGGAAAATTACAAAAAGCTTATTTTCAAGCTTCAAGGCGGACTTGTAAAAGCCGTACTTCGAGAAGAGCTTACAGTTCAAGAATATGCAAAAACAGACAAGCTCCTTGGCGAACTGGAAAACAGAAAAAACAATTCAAATAATAATTCAGAAGATGATGCAAAAAGCGATACAGATAGCGATGCAGAAAATAAATCAGAACAATAGTTTTAAGGCATCACTTTTCTAAATTGCATTTATGTGAATCTATGGTATAATTAAGTATTATATAAGTAGGAGCATACCTCAATGGCAGACGCAGAGTTAGACCCAGAAATTGCTGCTTTACTTTCGGGAGCAGGGGCAAGTACAGAATCTACAATTTCAATAGAAGATATAGATAATATGCCGAGTTCATCGGCTTCTTTTGATTTGTCTAAAAATTCAGCACCGTCAAGTACACCCGCAGGTGGCGGAGGCGTTCACGAGGTAAATTTAAGTCTTAAGGAATTTGCTCCTTTGGAAAAGCTCAAGAACGAAGAATCTAGCGGGGTTTATGATGACCCTAAATATTATAAAACAGTTTTAACAAACGAAAACCAATCGGCACAGCGTGTACATCAGATTCTTTCTAAATATCTTACATGCCAGGATCCAAAAGACCGTGCAGTTTACCGCCAGCAGATTGTAACATGCTACTGGGAGCTTTTGCGCGGAATGGCACCAAAAATGGCAGAAATCAACCTGCCAATGCCAAAGCGCATGCTCATGAGATTTGGAGTTCTTCTTCCTTCTCTTTTCAAAGCAGAACAAAAGGAATTTTTCTCGCGCATAATTTATGAAAACAAACCACAGGAACCAATTCTTTACGTTGATGAATGGTTCAAAGAAATTGCTTCTGGCCGTATGAACAATTCCATGACAGATGAAAAGAAAACTCCACAGAGAAATCTTTCACCTGAACAGGCTGCAACTGCAGAACAGTCACGACTTATGCAGCTTCAGTCTAAAAACTCAGGAAAGCTTCAGAGTTCAGAAAATATCCTTAACATAAAAGAAAATGAGCGTTCAATGCTCGAAATTGAACTTAAAAACAGAATAGACTCTCTTTGCCAGCATAGTCCGATTATTGGCATGGAACCACACACACAAGGACTTTCTGAACCACAGCGAAAACTCTTTTCAGAAATCACAGATTTACTTCACAGGATTTCACGAAACGATAAAGAGCTTTCAAAAGCCCTGGCAGAATTCCAGGAAGCAAAATCTGTTTATGATAACGTTCAGAATAAAATTGCAGACACAGGGCCTATTGTCCAGATTGATACAAGTGCAATCAATACTGAATTTGAAACAATCCGCCAGATGGCAAAAATGACAATTGGTCGTCGTGGTAATCAGTTCCCAATCTTTACACGCGAATTCTATCACTGTACAGAAAACGGAACAGGAACCCGCGAAAACGTAATTGAAGTTCTTCGCTGGATTGAATCAATTGACCCGGGCTGTTTCTGCCGTGTTCACAAGAATATCCCTAACCGAATTGTTCCTTATGTTTGTCTTGTTCCAACTTATGGAGACAGAGGCTTCTGCTGGGAACCATTTGACCGCTATAACCGTGTAACAAGCCGCGGACGTATTGTAGTTCCAATGTATCCAAAGGATCTTAAAATTGCAGTACTTACAGCTGTTGCAGACTTGCGCTGGCAGGTTGCAAAGGAAAAGGCTTCTTACTACTGGATGGAGGAAGGTCTTACAGGTCAGTACTACCAGCACTTTGACCAGATGAAGCTCAAGGGCGACGTAAAAGAATTCTTTATTGAAGATTACATTCTGTGGATGACAAAGGAATCTACCGGAGTTCAGCGTCTTGAAAAAGATGTACGCGGTATTTTCTGGCGCAACATGCCATTCCCAAAAGAGCTCAAGGAAGATTTGCGCAGACGTTCTCTGGTTTACGACGAGCTTTGTAAGAAGGATGCAAACAGAGAGATGAGTGACGGATATTGATTCGCGTTATTCACCGCTGAGTGCAATTACCGGATCCAACTTTGCTGCCCTGCTGGCTGGGTTCAAACCAAAAAAGATTCCTACAAAAACGGAAAATATAAAGGCAATTATACAGGCATTCGTATTTATTACGTATGCCTGTTTTTGTACATACTCCACGGCAAGACTTATAAGAATGCCCAGAATCACTCCAAAAAATCCGCCTATTAAAGTTATGCTTGCAGACTCAACAAGAAACTGCTGACGAATATCATTAGGACTGGCGCCAAGCGCTTTACGGATTCCTATTTCCTGTTTGCGCTCAGTTACTGTAACAATCATGATATTCATAATTCCAATACCGCCAACTAAAAGAGAAATTGCAGCAATTGCACTAAGCATTTTGGCAAGGGTCGAAGTAATACTGCTTATCTGATTTATCATAGTCTGCATTGTAGTTACATTTATAGAAGTATCTGTCCCGCTAAGCGAAGTACAGTAATCTTTGATTTTATCTACAATTGCAGTTGCCTTTTCGTTTGAAATAGCCTGAACCATTACAATTGCGGCATCGGCATTAGGCTGGATTTTTTTATCGTAAAAACCACGTGGAATAAAGGCAGCTCCGTTTTCCATTCCGGTTGTCTGTTCTTTTAGAACTCCAATCACTTCAAAGCTGAACGAAACCTTGCTAATTACAACAAGGATTTTTTTACCAACCGCGTCTCCTGCAGGAAAAAAACTCAAAGCAGTATCATGATTCAAAATGATTTTTTGTGTACCTTCCTGATCGTCTGTTACTGTAAAGAAGCGGCTGCCCTCTTCAAGCTCCATGCTAAGTGCTTCAAGATATCCTTTTTCGACGGCAGAGCAGTTTACAGAATTAGAAGTTTCTCCATAAGTAATTGTTGCATTTACAGAATTCTTGTACCAGATCTGCTTTATGTCTTCTACATTATCAAAAAGATTATCGCGGAAGGTTTCATTAAATTTAAGTGTAACAGCACTTCGTCTTCGCCACATACCGCCTGCAGAAACGCTTACCATATCAAGGCCTGCAGAACCAAAAGTGTCGGCAACTTTTTTTGTGGAGCTTGAACCAATGCTTGTGATAACAATAACAGACGCAACTCCAATAATTACGCCAAGCAGCGAAAGAAAGGTTCGTGTTTTATTGCGGATAAAATTATTTAGTGCATTTATAAAGTCTTCCCACATAATTATACCAATTGCCCATCCAATATTTTAATGCATCTCTCTGTCGAAGCGCCAATTCCAGGGTCGTGAGTTACAATAATAACTGTAGTTCCCTTTTCGCGGTTGATTGTTTTAAAAAGCTCCATTACCTGTTTTCCGGTTGAAGAATCAAGAGCACCGGTTGGCTCGTCTGCAAGAAGGATTTTTGGTTCTGTAATCATAGCTCTTGCAATTGCAACACGCTGTTTTTGTCCACCGCTAAGCTCATGAGGACGATGCTTTAACCTATCGCCAAGGCCTACAGCTTCGAGTGCTTTCTTTGCCCGTTCCACACGCTCACTTTTTTCAACCTTCTGATATTTTAAAGGGAGCATTACATTTTCCAAAACGTTCATCGAAGGAATAAGATGATACTGCTGAAACACAAATCCAACTGTCTGATTTCGTAAAAGGGCAAGTTCCTTTTCTGTCATCTTTGCAGTTTCTTTTCCGTTGATTTCTACAATGCCGGAAGTAGGCCTATCCAGACAGCCGATCATGTTCATGCAGGTAGATTTTCCGGAACCGGAAGGACCCATTATAGAAAGAAATTCCCCCTGCTCAATTTCAAAGGAAATGCCCCGTAAAGCATGAACTTCGCTTTCGCCCATAGAGTAAGTTTTAACTACATTATTAAGTCTTACAACAACCGGCATTTTAGAATGGCATTCCTCCGCCTGGGAATCCGCCGCCTGCAGGAGGCATGCCGCCTTTATTATTGTTCGAGCCGCTTCCCTGTCTGTTTCTTCCAGCCGCACTTCCCGATTTTGGAATTTCTCCAGCCTGCAAAAGAACTTCGCCACCATTAAGACCGCTCAAGATTTTTACATAATTGCGTCCGTATGGTTCAACTTCAACAGATTTTTTTTCACCGTTTTTTGCAAGAATTACATAAGGCTTGCCGTCTTCATAACCAATTGCATAACGTTCAACTGTAATATTTTCCACAGGCTCTTCAATCTGGATTTTTCCTGTGAAGGAATAATTTGGTAAAATCTCAGGAGGATAATCATCTACGCGAATCTGTGCTTTTACAACAGAAGCACCTCGGCTTGTAAGCTCACCAATTGCAGGCCAGCCTGTAACATAGCCTCTGCCTTCTGTATTAGAAGCATTAAAATTAAGAATAACAGTCTGACCAACTACAAGCTTTGCAACATCAGTTTCTGGAACTTCAACCTCGGCAGTAAGATAATCAATATTTACAAGAGTTCCGATTTTTTCACCACGCTCAACGGAGTTTCCTTCAACAGCATCTATTTCGACAACAATACCGTCAAACGAAGCAACAATTTGTCTGTCTGCAATTTTCTGGACAAGAGCAAGACGCTGTGTTTCCATAAGTTTAAGGTCACGCGGAGAACCTGTAAGCTTTGTTTTTGCCATTTCGTAATCATGCTTTTCAAGATTATAAACCTGGTCAGAATCATCAAGCTGAACAAGGATGTCGCCTTTTTTTACAGTATCGCCTTTCTTTACAAAAACTCCCATTACCGTTCCGTCGCCAAGTGCATTTAAAGTCTGCTGTTCTGCTGCCGAAACTGTTCCAGAAATTTCTATAACATTTTCATATATTTCTTTATTTACTGTATAAGTATTCTGAACGCTCTTATCTCTGTTTAAGAAAAATCGAAGAGAAATTAAAACTCCGGCCACAACAAATGCCAGAACCAGAATAATGATAAAAATCTTTAAACCCTTTTTCATTTTCTTCTTTGCCATGATGCTACTCCACGAATTTTGCCTTTACCTCATCGTTATAAACAATTAAGTCTATACGATTTATGAGTCCTTTTACTTTTGACTGAATTGTATTTATTGTAGCAGAAACATAATCTCTTTCAGAAATAAATCCACGCTTATAATAATCAAGCATTTCTTTTTCTACGTCTGCATACATCTTATAATTCTTATTGTTTGTTTCTTCTGACCACTTAATATCTTCAAGCTGAATTTTCATTTCGCGAACAGCTTCTTCATAATCAGTATAAGCAGAATCTACCTTCATCTGTTCCTGCTCAATTTCGATTTCTGTAAGCTGATTATTTATCTTATTTTTCTTAAAAGTATTCGGTGTGTAAGTTATGCCTAACGAAATAGAAGGAGAAGCCCCACCACCGTCACCGGCAGAAACAGGAACATGAACTCCTGTATCAACTCCAATTCCCCCGTAAGCTGCCGCAACTCCCGCATCCACAGTATTTGAATTTCCAGTTGTAGAATTTTTGTAGGTGTACCCACCGTTTGCCGAAAGTGTAAAATCTTTGTTAGCATCTCGAGACATCTGATTTATTTTTTGTGTCCACAAATTGCTTTCTATCTGTTTGAAATTTTCTGCCTTATAATTATTTATATCTACCGCTTCAACAACAGGAATATCGACCGGAATTAATTGTGTAAAATCGGTGTCTGAAGGAATTTCAATTTCATAACCGCAGTCAAAATAAAAGAATTTGTAATCAGAAATAAGCGAATGAATTGCAGCCTCAAGTTCATGTTCCAGATTCATCACCTTCATTTCTTCTTTAATGTATGACGAAGAAGTTTTTGAATATCCCTGAAGCTTGATTTTTTCAAATTCAATATATTCATCATTAAGCGAATTCTTTTTTGAGACAATATTCAAAATGCTCGAAAGAAGAGAGCTTATGTTTTTATAAAAAGTCTTTTCTTTTTCTACAGCCTTTGAAGTAAGAGCTCGTTCTGCTTCGAGTACTGCCCTCTGAGATTTCAAAAGTGAAATTTCGCGTTCTGTTTTATTTGAAGAAAGAATGTCCACAGATACTTTAGCAGATGCACTGTCAAAACTTGCCTGCCCATCCTGAACACTCATCTGGCCGTTCACGTTTAAACCAAGATTATTGTACTGTGGCAAGGTTGCGTTTACACCAGGATATACTTTAAAAGAACTGTTATCTCCAAAGGTAAAGGTCATATCGCCGCTGGAAAGCTTTAAGGAAAAGCCTTTATCTATCTGAGTAAGTTCGTTATTAAGTTTTGATTTTTGTAATTCGAGTGCAAGATTTTTTAATTCGGAATCGCGTTCAAGATATGCAGCAAGAAGCTCCTGTGTTGGAACAAGTTCTACTGCGTTAAGGATATTAATTGTAAAAATGGCTGCAAGGGCCGCAAGTAATATTCGCTTCATAAAAATCCTTATATTAATAATCTAACTAAACGCAAGAAAAATCCATATAAGGATTGTTATATAACATGATTTTAATAGGCTTATGCTCCAGCACCTGCAAGGCTTCCTATAATGTCTGCGCCACTAATAAAGGTTGCAACAGAGCTTCCAAGCGATGACAAAATAAAAATCAACAAAATGCGAAGAATACGGTTTTTATAAAAGCCTATAAAGGTTACATCGTCCTGAAGTGTTTCCATATCGCGAACCTTTGGTTTACAAACAAAGGCCTGAACAATTGCAGTAACAAATCCGCAGCCAATAAAAGGACAAAGCGAAGTAATTGGAGCACTTACAAATGCAACAAGAATTGTAATTGGATGACCTGCTGCAAGCAAAGTAAGCGCTGCTGCACAAGTTCCGTTCCACAAAATCCATGACTTAATCATTTTTGTACCAAGCTGAGTTCCGCCATATACAAAGCCTGCAACAATAAGACCAACAATGGCAATAGGAATAATCCATGCAGCAATTTTACCGCCCGCTGTTTTTGCAGGCACTACATCAATTTCTTCAAGATTAGCATTCTGGCCACCAGCAATTTTTTCAAGATTTTCAACAACGCCATCAAGGTGACCGGCACCCAGAACTGCAACAACATTGTTTCCTTTGCTGTCCCAGATTTTCTGAGCAAGATAAACATTGCGTTCATCAATGAGAACTTCTTTTACAACAGGCATGTAATCTGCAAGCTCGTTCATCATCGAATCCATCTCATTTTTTTCTTTGATGTTTTCAATGTCCTGAGCACTCATATCTTCTTTGCTGAAGGCACTTGATAACAAAGTAGCAAGAAGCTTACATTTTCCCCAGAAGGAATTTTTTGCCCAGGCACGCTTTAATGTAATTTGAATTGCGCGGTCTGCCATTACAGTTGGAATCTTAAGTTCATCTGCAACACGCATTGCCGCAAGCATTTCGTCTCCAGGATTTACGCCGACATTCTGGCCCATTCTGCGCTGGAACGAAGCAAGTACAAGATTTGCAAGAAGAAGGAAGCCTTCGCCACGACGTAGGACTTTTACAATATCAAGCTCTCTATATTTATCTTTATTACGGATTGAATCCGCACGTTTTTCATCAAGTTCTATTGCAACACTGTCTGGCTTAAGCTCTCTGATTGTTGTTTCTACTTCTGCAACACTTTCTGCCGAAACATGCGCTGTACCAATTAAAGTAATTGTTCTTTCTCCAAAAGAAAGAACCCTCTGCAACTGACTCATAAACCAAGTCCCCACTCTGCTATTCTATATTCAAAGAACATTGGTGCCTGCATAGCTGCTACCTTGGCATAATATTCCTGAGCTGCTTCTATAGAGCCATTTACTTCATAGAAGAGCCCCATATAAAATAACATTTTACCCTTTTTATTGCTATTGTCTTCTTTATTAATCTTATTAACAAGTGTTGTTTCTGCGTTCTTACTGTAATTATCAACATACAGGCGAACAAGATTATATTCTGCAGAATCACGTTCAAGCTTTTTCATAAGATCCTGTGCAATCTTTTTTGGAGTATTTCTGTCGCCCTCTTTAAGGTACATTGCAATGTTCATAAGCTGATAAGACCAGTTATCACTGTAGGAATAGGCCTTGTCAAAAAGCGCACGTGCATTCTTGTAGTTTCCAAAATGATATTCAAGAATTGCAGTAGATTCATAAGCATAATAATAATCAGGATTTGTGCGGATAACTTCTCTGTAATTATACAAAGCCTGATCAAACTTTTCCTGTTCATCATAAATGCCCGCAAGATAAGCATAAGCCAAAAAGTAATCTGGTAGGATTTCTACTGCTTTATTCCAGCATTTAATAGATTCACTGTATTTTCCCTGATAGCGGTAATAAGTTCCCATATCAAGATAAAAATCATAATTTTCAGGATCATAAACTAAAGCATCCTGAGTAAGCTTAATTGCACGTACATAGTTGTAATCTTCGGCAGCAAGCTTTCCCATAAGGGCAAGAGCCTGAGAGTTTGTAGGGTCGTGGTCTAATATTGTCTGACATACATTTTTGGCAAGCTTAAGGTCATCCATGTAATATGTCATTTTTGCATAGCCATAAAGTGCATCAGAGTTATTTGGATCTGATTTAAGGGCTTTTCCATACGCATCTCGTGCAAGCTTCCATTTGTGGTTAAGAGCCTGCTCATCGCCCTGCATGATATTTACCTGAACATTATATGGATCTGCTGCAAGAATTGCTTTTGCGGCAGCTTTATATGCAGTACTATCACCCTTTGCTTTTGCACAAAGAGTTTTAATTTCAAGTGCAGTAAGATTTGAAGAATCCACCGCAAGCACCTGATCTGCAACATTGATTGCCATATCATAATCGCCGTCAGAAACATAAAGAGAAGCAAGAACAAGCTTAAGCTCCAGATCATCCTTAAGCTCCGAAGGAATTTTATCAAAAAGCGCAATTGCACCCTTTACATCACCCTTATCGAGCAAGGCCTGAAGCTTCTTTGCAAATGCAATGTTTGGAGGATCCTTTGGTTCCTCAGGCTTTTTCTGCTCTTTTGCAGGCTTAGTTTCTACAGGTTCCTTAACAACTTCCTGTGGTTCCTGTTTCTGCTCTACTACAGTCTCTTCCGGTTCAACAACATCAGTTGTTTTACAGCTCCACAAACCAAAAGAAAGAATAAATCCAGTCAAAATAATCAGCAATATTTTACTTTTATTCATAATTCAATCCTTGTCCTGTATAGTTGAAAGTCCCTCATTTTTTAGCTAAACTATAACTACAATGAACATGCGAGTTATAAGGAAAGCAATAGGACTTCTGATTGTCGATATCGTTATTATCATCGGCATTTTTATTCTTCAATTTAGGACAGATTCTTCCATTCTCAAAAAAATCGGAAACCTCCAGATTTCTATGGCAAAAGCCGAAGACGAAAATAATCCGGATGCCCTTCAGAATAAACTCGAAATTTCTTACAACGGACTTAACCTCCACACCGATGACCAGAACAGTATAAGAATCATACAAAAAGATGAACAGGTTGCCAAGACACTTAAGCTGATTAATTATGAAGAAGATTCTTTACAATATACATTCCATTTTACAGAAGGCGTAGATATTATTGTAATGCTTTCGCAGAACGAAGCAGATGCTCCTTTGACAGTATACGCAGACCTTCCAAAAGAAATTACAGACCTGTACATGCCGTTCAGTTTTGCATATAACCTCAAGATTCTCAGAGAAGAAAATAACAGAATTGTACTTGAAGGCAAAAAACAGAACTGGAGCATAAGCGCATCTGAAATTGCAGAAAATTACCTTCATTTAACTTATGCAGACAACATTGCACACTACACAGTTTATGATGAAACAAAGAAATTCTCTCTTGATTCACTCGTAACCCTTACAAGTGCCGAAAAACAGGCTTTCGACAGTACACTTGCTACAATTACTTCAAACCTCATTACAAGCTTTAAGTCTTCACTTAACGATAA
>JAEEGG010029883.1_pt1 | contig 10152 bp, 9 predicted proteins | sample 9134161 | NCBI WGS metagenome assembly JAEEGG01 (sample SAMN16246543, study PRJNA631951) | gut metagenome | biome: gut microbiome; feature: rumen; material: CR-attached | host: Bos | place: Iran: Karaj | collected 2018-10 | reverse complement strand
CTCACAAACACAATCCGCCGCACACGAGCATTCGCATTACGAAAGCCACGCCGGCAGCGACTTGGAGTTCGACTGCTCCGCCCCTTCGCAAGAACTGCAGTCAAGAGCCAGGTCGAGAGTCAATCCCGTAAGAATATCACCGCAGAACGCGCCTACATACGCCAACACAAGCTCGGCAATATGCAAGTCGGAAATTCTGTATAACAAAAGAACAAGAAACAGCATACGCAATCCCAAGCCAAGAATCAAATGGCTGATGGCGAAGAGGACAATGCTATACCCTTTCCATAGTTTCTTGTAACACCCCGCCAAAATATCACAAACCCTTAAAAGGACACAGCAAACACTGCGTCCACTCCCGTCATATACCAAACAAAACAAATCAATCTAAAAAAGAGACATAACAATCATGGATATAACTTGCACAATCATAGGAATAATAGTATTAGCGGCATTCATAGTGCCTTTCATCTTGCTTCACATAAAGAAAAACAACGAGAAAAAGACGCTCCGCGACTTCTGCGACGAGAATGACATCACCGTCGCCGAGCAAGAGACGGTCAACCACTACACAATCGTGTTAGACCGCGAGCACAGAAAATTCGTGAGAGCCGACGTTAAAGGCGGCAGCATCAACTCCGTCATCATCGACATAGAGCCGGGCTGCCAATGCGACGTGGATGGCAACGAGACGTCGGGCGTATCGCTGAGGATAGGGAGCAAAAAGGTAAGGCTCACCTCAGCCGACGACGGCATCCAGACCAACAAGGAAGCGCTGCACACAGCCGAAGTCTGGAAAAAGAAAATGAACGAAATGAAGTAAAGAAAAATAAAGAAAAGGCGTTCGGCATTCGGCTGGACGCCTTTGCTGTCACTCGCCGGACTGGAACAAATCTGACAAGTTCAAATCAAGTGCATTGCACAGCGTGCATAAAGTCTTGAAGGTGATGTTTGTCTTGCCTGCCTCTATACGGCTCAAATTAGAGCGTTCCATATCGCAACGGTACGCAAGTTCCTGAACCGTAAGCCCTTTCTCAAGCCTTACGCGTTTGAGATTTCTTGTCACTTTCAATAATTCGTCTTCATAAACCATATTTTCACCGTATCATATTTGGTACGGCAAATATTTTCTTTTACCTTTGCTCTATCCGTATCATATATGATACATTATTGTTTAATCTAAAAAAACTCACATGAAAAAGGTAAAAGCAATCGCATTAGGACTGATTTTCACGCTATGTTTCAGTTCCTGCGCACTTATGTTTAACGGAACAAAAAAAAGGGTAACAATCCAATCAATGACGCCAAAGGCTAAAATTTATATTGATGGAGAATATGCCGGTGAAGAGGTGGTAACACAAAAATTAAAAAGAAAAGAAGACCACACTATTATAATAAAAAAAGAAGGATGCAAAACAAAAACTGTAAATCTTGATTCCGAGATACAAGTCGGATGGATAGTATTTGATGCATTGTTAAATTGGTTCGCGTTTATAACAGATGCCCCTACTGGAGCATGGAATAGCTTTGAGAAAAGCAAATATGTGATAGAATTGGAATGCGACAACAACTCTGATACACCAAACACATCAGCACAATAATGTAAATCACACTTTTTTACAGATTTTTCTAACCTAAAGAGACGGAGCATTTTAATGTTTCCGTCTTTTTTGTTAAATTCGCAAAATCAAGAAAAAACGCACTTTTTTGACACATGGACGCACTGCCTTCATTGATTTCAGATCTTGCCATAATTCTTATGGCGGCAGGCATTATCACCATACTTTTTAAGAAAATCAATCAGCCCGTAGTCCTTGGCTACATTCTGGCTGGAATCATAGCCGGTCCGTCGCTCAACTTCCTGCACGTGACCGACACCGAGAACATAAAGACGTGGGCGGACATAGGCGTGATATTCCTTCTGTTCTCCATCGGTCTGGACTTCTCGTTCAAGAAGCTGATGAAGATGGGCGGCACCGTGTTCATCACCGCCTTCACGGTCATTCTGGGCATGATGTCGCTAGGCTATTTCACCGGCAAACTCATCGGATGGGACCACACGACAAGCCTTTTCCTGGGCGGCATGGTGTCCATGTCATCCACGACGATTATCATAAAGACCTACGAGGACCTCGGCGTCAGGAAGCAGCAGTTCGCCGGACTTGTGATAGGAATGCTCATCGTGGAGGATTTGTTCGCAGTTATTCTCATGGTGCTGCTATCGACACTCGCCATCAGTTCCGATTTCTCTGGCGAGGACTTGATATACAACATTTTAAGGTTATTTATGTTTATTCTGATATGGTTCGCCAGCGGAATATACATACTGCCTACGCTGCTCAAGAAAGTGCGCAAGTGGCTCAACGAGGAGACGCTGCTGATAGTGAGCGTGGCGCTGTGTCTGACCATGGTGCTGATAGCCACTCACACGGGATTCTCGTCGGCGCTCGGAGCGTTCGTCATGGGCTCGCTGCTGTCGGAGACCATCGAGTCCGAGAGGATGGAGAAGGTGACCAAACCGCTCAAGGACCTCTTCGGAGCGATATTCTTCGTGTCGGTCGGCATGATGATAAACCCTTCGACACTCGCGAGCAACTTCCTGCCTATCATACTGATAACGCTGGCCGTGATGGGCGGACAGATACTGTTCGGCACGATGGGAATGCTCTTCAGCGGTCAGCCGCTCAAGACCGGCATACAAGCGGGATTCTCGCTGGCGCAGGTGGGCGAGTTCGCGTTCATCATAGCGCAACTGGGCGTAAACCTGAAAGTGACGTCCGAAAGCCTCTACCCTACTATCGTGGCTGTGTCCGTCATCACGACATTCTTCACGCCGTTCCTCATCAAGGCGTCGCCTAAGGCGTACAAGAAATTCATCGAGAAATGTCCGCCGAGAGTGATGAGCTACATCGAGAAGCTCTCGTTCAATCCGCAGCTGGGCAACTCCGGCATCAAGGGCAGCCTGTTCAAGTCGCTCGCCTCGGTCATGGTGTTCTACATCACCATCATAATATTCATCATCGTGCTGGGGCTCAACTACATAGTGCCGATATTCGACAACATGATAGCCAACGAGTATCTCGCCAAGAGCCTTGAAGCTGTGATTATAATCGCCGCCATGTCGCCGTTCATGAGAGCCATAATCGTGAAGAAGAACAAGACGATAAAGAAGCTGCTGACCGAGAGGGACATGAACAAGGGCATTCTGGTGGGACTGATAATCCTGAGGATATTCATCTGCGTGGTACTGACAGTGTTCGTGCTCAGCAGCATATTCAAGACAGGATATGTGATAATGACGCTCATAGCCTTAGCCATAATCGCGTTCATAATGCTGAGCAAGACGCTCAAACGCCAGTCGATAGCCATGGAGAAGCACTTCATAAGCAACCTGAACGAGAAGGACGAGCAGAAGGAGAACGCGAGGACGATAAAGACCGACGTGGAGCAAGACCTGCTGTCGAGAAACATGCACCTCGCCGAGTTCGAAGTGTCGCCCGAGAGTCCGAACATCGGTCTGGCGCTCAAGGACATACACATGAGAGAGAAATACGGCGTGAACATCGTGAGCATTAAACGAGGCACGAAACAGATAAACATACCGAGCGGAGACGAGCAGCTGTTCCCATACGACAAGATAATCGTTGTGGGCACGGACAAGCAGCTGGACGACTTCGACAACACCATATCAAGGCACAAGTACATGGCGGAGCAAGAGGAAACCGGCGACGTGACGCTGGAGCAGATGCAAATCTCCGAGACCTCGGCGCTGATAGGCAAGACGATAAAGAACTCCTACCTACGCGACAAGTACAACTGCATGATAGTGGGAATAGAAAGAGACGGCGAGACGCTCGTTAACCCAGGTGTGAACGTAAGCTTCATGAGCGGAGACATACTGAGCCTCGTGGGCGAGAAAGAAAAGATTGAGACGCTGGCGCAGGACTACAAATAAGCCGCGGCAGCGCACGACATAAAGACAAACGACTGAAAAACAAGACAGAGAACAATGAGAATGACACTTAAGACACTGACACTGACGATAGGCGCCGCCCTGGCGCTCGAGACCGGACTGTGCGCGGCGACGAGAGGAATAGACATAAACAAGAAGACATACCCTGTGACGGGAATCGACGTCAGCCAGTACTGCGGCGAAATCGACTTCAAGAAGGTGGTGAACAACAAGAAGACCGACATCGACTTCATATACATGAGAGCATCGCTCGGCAAGGAGACCACCGACACGCAGTTCGAGACCTACTACAAGGACGCAAAGAAGCACAATGTGCCTATCGGGGTTTACCACTTCTTCAAGTTCAAGGACGGAGGCACCGTGCAGGCGCAGAACTTCCTGAACGCCATAAAGAACAAGGAATTCGAGCTGCCTCTGGTCATCGACATCGAGGAATGGGGCAACAAGGGCAAATGGAACCCGACAACAATAATCACCAACATAAGAGCATTCATAAGAACCGTAAGAAAACACAGAAACGAGGAAATTATAATTTACTCAAACAGAAACACTTACAATAAATATATAAGGGAATACTTCCCAAAGGAGAAACTGTGGATATGCAGTTTCAAAGACCCTGACGAATTTTCCATCAAATGGCAATTCTGGCAGCACAGCCACATGGGCAGAGTGAGCGGAATAGACCATGACATAGACATAAACACATTCAACGGCAACAAGGAGGAATGGGCAGCCTTCCTCAAGGAATTCAAGGACCTAAAAGAAAAAAAGAGAAAGGAAAGGAACAGATAAACTAACAACTTTCTCCCCACAACTACCCTACCCCCTTCCACAACTGACACACAACTAACTAAATAACTATCTCAAATGAATCAAAACACAGGGCAGATTGAAGATTGGATAACCCAAATGGGCATCAGGAATGCCACCATCGCAAGCACCAAGGACAGCGATGAATTTGTAATCAACGTGGACGGAAGCGTTGACCTGCACGGCAAGCTGGACGGCAATGAACTGCCGGAGTACATCCAGTTCGGCACAATAAAGGGCACATTCGACATTTCCGACAATAAAATGACATCGCTCCGAGGATGCCCCAAGGAAGTCACTGGAGTATTCATCTGCGACGGCAACAACGTCAAGGACTATCTGGTGGACGGCAACCTGAGTTTCCCGCAGAACACAGGACGGATAAACTTCGGACACTTCCAAGTCTATAACTTCGACGCGAAAGCGCCATTCGACAAGCTCACCGTGGAGCAGAAGCGATTCGCCGAGAAACTCTGGGCTACAGGCGAGACGCTATTCCTGAAGCAGGACGACCGCATGGCGCACAAAATGCCCATATTCCTCGTGTCGCCCGAGACACTCGACCAATACCTGATAAGCAACAATCCGCAGAAGATGAACATCAACGGCGAGAGGGTCGATTTCAAACCCGGCAAACAGCACTGCTCGTGCTACTGCCACCCTTTCACCAGCCACAAGGACGCCATCATAGGGCTCAAGCAGCCTTTCGTTCTGCTGTGTTTAGAGAGAATCAAGGAGAGCGCTGCCAACGACGACGAATACAAATGGCTCATAGGCAAGCACATAACCTACGAATTCGCCCACGCGCAGATGGACCAATCGACATATAGGCCTATCGACGACTTCTACAAATGGGTGGAGGACCCGCTCGCCAACATGATTTGCCTGCAATGCTTCTGGGCATACGACAAAGGCGATATCTTCGAGTTCATCAAACAGACCATACTCAACGAGCCGGACAACCAGAGACTCGGATGGGAATATTTCAAATACAACATGATAGACTGGGAGAACTGGGCTAAGAACAAGAAAGAGATAAAGGGCAACACAGAAAGCAGGCAGACATATCTGTTCTATGTGCAAAAGGCGTTCGCCAGCAGCAAGTTCAAGGTCGAGAAAATGACTCTGACGAGATATTTCTACCAAATGCTAAATGCATAGTTAATAAAAGACAAAATAGACAAGAAAAGAGCGGCTTTTTTAAAGGTCGCTCTTTTTTATCACGGCAAAATGTAATGTTAAAAGCGTATTTTATGCTGTAAAACATACACATTTGCCTTGCACTTTGTGTACTAATTAACTTATATTTACCCAAAAAAAAAAAAAACGGTAATGTTTTCTAAAAAAATCCCTTAAAACGACATAAAAATATACAAACTCCCCCACAAAAAAAATCATTATAAACAACCTTTAAAATTTTTCTCCTATGAAACAGCTTGCTTTAATACTATTGGCGTTATGCAGCAGTTTCTTTGCAAACGCCGCGATTACAAAAAGTGGCAACACTTTAACAGACACGTCTCTGGGTCTGAAATATAAAATTTCGGGCACAAATCTCGAAGTGTCTTCATACACTGGCTCATCTACCGAAGTAACCATTCCTGCCACTGTAGTGTATTCTGGCACAACATACACTGTGACCAGGATTGGAAAAGAGGCGTTCAAAAATAGCGGCATCACGGAAATCACCATCCCTGCCACTGTGACAACAATCGGCGTTTCTGCATTCGCTGGATGCGATCTGGAAACCATAGTGTTCGAAGGTGAGACCCCACCGGTACTCGAGACAGAGAAAGTGAAGAATCTTTGGACCCTTTGGGGATTGATTGACTATGAAATCGGTGCATTCGATGAGGACGACAATATGACCGTTATAGTGCCAGAAGGGTGCGAGGATGCATACACTGGTGCTTCGGGGTGGAGCTCATATATTGAGTACATAACAACCGACTACACCGACACAGAGTGGATAGGCACCAAGAACAACAACTGGACAGACAAGAAGAACTGGACCAGCGGTGTGCCTACGAAGTACAAGAACGCCATAATACACAAGGTTGGCGATAGAGTTACATACAAGAATAAAACAGTCACGGTAAGCTATTACCCTATAATAGCAGGACAGAAATACGGCGGTGGCACTTCATATGACAATACCGCCATATGCAATAATATCGCATTCACGCCAGGAGCAGGAGTGCTGGGACTGCATAAGCTGACCTACAAAAGAGCTGTTGTACAATGCCATTTCGATTACGACCGCTGGTACGCCATGACCAACCCGTTGAAGGAGATGTACTCTGGCGACTTATACCTAAATGGGATGCCGCTCACTTATCTTATGAAGTTCGACAAAGCGCACACAGAGAACGGTCACACTTACACACAGAAGTGGACAAAGACCTACACTGGACTGCAGGAACCGCTTGTCAACGGAGAAGGATTCGCCTATAAGATAAGCAGCAAGTGCAGGGACAACACTTACAAGTCAGGCACCGGACAAGAGGTGATATTCCCAAGAACCGACGAGAGTGGCGCTCTGATAACCACTGTGTACAAGTACAACCCGTTGACCGGCAAACTGCTGAGCAAGGGATACACATTGGATAAGACCGCGAAGGCGTACCGATTCGCTATGGAGAACGAGGACGGCACAATGCCGACATCGCACACCGTAAACCTGTCGACCACAGGCGACTTCACATTGGTGGGCAACCCACTGATGTCGCACCTGAACATAGCCAGCTTCGTGGCCAGCAACAGCAGCAAGATAGAAAACACAGTCCTGCTGCCAAGCGAGAGCTCTAACGTCAGCATCATCGTCACTGGCGAAGGCGTCGTAGCGGCGATGGAGGAAGATGCGATAATAGCGCCACTACAAGCGTTCTTCGTAATAAAGAAAGCAGGCAGCAGCGCCACTTCAGTGACCTTCAACGCCTCAAACTTCACCACCGACAACGGCGGCAACTACCAGCTGAAGTCGAGCGAGAACGGCAGATTCGGCACCCTGTATGTGACAGGCGATGTGAACGGAGAGAAGTCGTACATGTCGTTCTGGTACAGTCAGAATGCTCGCAACGGATTCGTCAAGGGCGAGGACGCCGAGAAAGTGTTCAACCAGAACGCCGACCACGAGATCTACACCGTGATGGACGGAAAGCCAGCCGACATCAGCCAGTTCAACACACTTGGCTACGAAGCGCCTATCGCGATAACCGGCGGCGACGCTCAAGGCACCATTACGCTGACATTCAAAGGAGCGGAAAGCTTCGAGAACGTGGACGTGCTGCTGGTGAACAGACAGACTGGCGAGGAGATTAACCTGAAGGACGAGAGCAGCTACACTTACGTCTTTGACTCGACCAACGCCACAGGCAACCTGTACATCGTCTTCAGAGAGAGCGAGCAGATAACGACCAGCGCCGAGGTGGCTCAGAACGACACCGAGAGCATTAATATCTACGCTCACGCAGGCAAGGTCAATGTCATATCCGGCAGCCACGATGAGATAACCAGCGTAATGATATACGACATGTCCGGCAAGATGCTCTCAAGCGACAACGGACTGGGCACAACCAAGTACGAGAAAACGCTGGGCGGAGCGCCTAATCAGGTAGTCATAGTAAAAGTGATGACAACAAACGGCAGCAAGACCGAGACGATAATACTGAAACAATAAAAACGATACAAATAATAACACAAGAGCCGCAGACAAGACATTTTGCCTGCGGCTCTCGTGTTTTCTGTCATTTGTGAATATTTTTCTTGCTATTTAGTGCCAAACGAGGTACTTTTGTTAGATAACAACAAAATGAACTTAAAAAATGGGACTTATCAACAATAAAGATTCACAAAACAACACAGGAGTAAACCACAACGTCATAGCATCTGGCACTGTTATCACAGGCGATATCGATGCTGCTTCTGACATAAGAATAGACGGAAACATAAACGGAAACGTAGAGTGCAAAGGCAGAGTCGTGATAGGACCTAACGGCCAGACCAACGGCAACATCAAATGCCAAAGCGCCGAGATAATGGGCACTCTGCAGGGCAACATAACAGTGGACGAGACACTGTCGCTGAAATCGACTGCCAGCCTCAACGGCGATGTGAAGACATCGGTGCTTGTGATAGAGCCGGGAGCAAAATTCACAGGCACATGCTCTATGAAAAACGAGCCTAAGGTAGAGAACGAAAAGAAAGAGGCTGAGAAAAAGGCCGAGAAATAAGACGCAAGTCTTGAAAACAAGCCCCGTAAGACAGACATGAAAGCGACATTCACACTCATACTTTCCTTCTTGCTCACAATCACTGCATTAGCACAGCAGCCATCCGAGAGAGAAGACGACATTTATTCAAACTTAGAGGTTTCACTTCTGACATGTTCGCCAGGCGACGAACTGTATTCTGCATTCGGACACACAGCCATAAGAGTGAACGACATGGTTTTCAACTATGGCATGTTCAACTTCAACACCGAAGGATTCTACATCAAATTTGTGTCGGGCGAGACCGACTACGAGCTCGGCGTTGAGATTATGCAGGGATTCGAGAGACAGTACGAAAGGCGCAACAGAAGCGTAATAGAGCAAAAGCTCAACCTCACAAACGAGGAGAAAGCAGCCCTGTTTAATGCGCTGATAGAGAACACAAGACCAGAGAACAAGACCTACAGATACAACTTCGTGTTCGACAACTGCGCCACAAGACCAAGAGTCAAGATAGAGGAATGTCTCAAAGGCGCAATCAAATACGACGTCAAGGAAGAGAACGAGTCCTACAGAAAACTCATAGAGAAGTATGTGGGCGAGGACAGCTGGATAAAGTTCGGCATCGACATACTCATAGGTGCCGAAGCCGACAAGACAGCCAGCTTCTTCGACAGACTCTTTCTGCCTGACGAACTGATGAACGCATTCGCCACAGCCAGAAGAGACAACGGCGAAAGACTCGTGACCGAGACTAAGGAAATCGTCTCGCAGGATAAAGACGAAGAAGACGACGAGGACAACTGTGTCACTCCGCTGGCTGTCGCCGTCATAGCCATGACCATCATAAGCATAGCGTCGCTGCTGTTCCCAAGAAAGCTCAAGGCTTTGGACTTCATCCTGTTCTTAGCAACAGGACTGCTCGGCGTCGTGATTACGTTCTTGTGCTTCTTCTCGCTGCATCCGCTTGTGGGAGAAAACGACAATCTATTGTGGCTCAATCCAATACATCTGATTATACCATTGACAATATTCATCAAGAAAGCGAGAAAAATCCTGATGGGCACATACGCTCTCATTGCTTTGGCGACAGCCGTTGCCATGTCGGGCTACATATATCTGCCACAGGAGTTCAACATAGCGTTCCTGCCTTTCATG
>JAEEGG010029882.1_pt1 | contig 10152 bp, 7 predicted proteins | sample 9134161 | NCBI WGS metagenome assembly JAEEGG01 (sample SAMN16246543, study PRJNA631951) | gut metagenome | biome: gut microbiome; feature: rumen; material: CR-attached | host: Bos | place: Iran: Karaj | collected 2018-10 | reverse complement strand
TTGCATTCTAGTGGGCGAAGACGGCCGTCTACAGGGCGAGGCCCGTCAGCTCCTCACCGGCAAAGCGTTTTCCAAGCATCCTCTCAGCGGCGTCAAGTTCTCTGAATTCACTGTGCCGTTTTGGGACGCTGTGAAGGATCTGGTCGTCAATGCCCATAGGCATCTCTACAACGTCCATTCAGTAGGCTGGGATGTCGCGATAACTCCCTACGGGCCGTTGCTTATCGAGGGGAACTCAAAATGGGACATGAGGATAGTGCCCCAGCTGCTCGGAGAGGCACCGTTGGAAAAATACGAGAAGTATTTCGGGCAAAAGAAGCGAGGGCAGCATTCCGACAAGAAGCGGTCATCCTTGAGATTGAGAAACCGAATCAAGGTGTGACTCCTGCAGGCCATCGGCGGATAGGGTCTGAAGCCGATGGTCTGAGCAACCCTTCTCTGGTTTCTATGCTTTCACGGGGCTTTGGAGAGTATTTGCATTAGAGATTTTAAAAATGAAAATGATGACTTGTCAATAAAACGGATTTCAGCGGAAACCGTTATGTGCTCGGATAATGTCCTTCGCATAGTCCGTGCGGGGGGCGAGCGCCATTTTTAAGTTTAGGTTGAAGAAGCTGAACTTGGGACAGTACGACGGGCAGTGCGTCAGGGTGGTCGTCGACAACGGGAACGTGTTCGAAGGCATCTGCGTCTATCGTGACAAGGAGTATTGCGAGTGCGAATACGGCAGGAGGGAGGAGTGCCTGGAGATGGAGGACTTCATTTTCTTCCCCAGAGACATCGTATCCGTGGAGAGCCTGGAGGGGAACAGCGGGCCGTACGGCAGATTCACTGTACCTTACAGCGACCTTGAGATGCTGACCGTCGAGGACGGGTTCGGCTACATCAAGGAGGCCTTGGAGTCGGAGGAGAGCGAGCATGTCGTCCGTCTGCTCAATTGCATAGACGAATATCTCTACATCAGGCGCGAGATCCCTTGGCGCAGCCGGCTGCCTGAAGCCCTGAAGAGGCTGTTGGTCAGCAACAAGGATCCGGAGGTCCAGGCGACGGCGAGGAAGATGCTGGAGCGCTTCAGGCGACCCGTCGGCTCGGTAAGACTATAGTGATACTCAATCCCAGAACTGCTTGTTCTTGGCATAGAGGATCTCGGCATCGAGTATCTTGCGGAAGAATCCGTCCTCGTCTATGCGGGGCGCCCTGAGGATCCTCGCGGCGGTGTCCGGGCCGATCCCTCTTCCGGCGAGGACCAGCGCCGCCTCGCGGCCGTACTGGTTCACGAGCTCGGCGCACTTCATGATCCTCTTGATCTCCTTGGTCTCTTCCTTGGTGGGATCGTTCTTGCCCATCAGGCGGATCAGGTCCCTGTCGTACTCCTTAAGCAGAGCCACCATCATTCCGCCGCAGTTCTCGCAGGATATCCTCTTCGGGGCGGCGCCTATGCGCATCCTCCTCTGGCTCCCGCATCTGACGCAGGAGGCGAACAGGACCTCGTCCTCCAGGCGCCTCTTGAGCGCCATGAGTATCGCATGGTCCGCCCTCAGCGGCTGCATGAGCTCCTTCGAGCGCGTGACGCCCTCCAGCCCTATGGGGGACAGCCTCCCGTAGGCCGTCCCGACCTCCCCGGACGCCATCATGGAGACGGCCTTCTCGGCGTTGGGGATGTCCAGGTCCTCCCACAGGACCTTCTCCACCGCCTCCCTGTACGCCGGGGTCCCCTGATGGATCTCGAACAGCTTCCCGAAGTTGACGAAGCGGTGGTCCGCCCCTCTTTCTATGATCCCGAACTTCTTGGCGACGAACGCGAACCTCCATTTCAGGAACGTGGAGTTCGTTATCACCTTCCTGGCGATGGCCTCCACCGTCCCGGGCTTGACCGATGCGATCGTATCCATGAGGGCGTCCTTGTCGACGGCGCGGGGCAGCTCCAGGACGATCCTGTAGGGATCCACGGATATCCCTACGCTCTCCCCGAGGCGGGCGGACAGGAGGGCGCCGTATATCTTCCCGAGGGTCTCGTTGGTCTTGGTCCCGAAGCAGGCGTTGATTATCGCCATCCCGTCCCCCTGTTCCACGGTCACCAGCCTGTCGGTGGGCATCGGGCGGCCGGCTTGGCCGTCGAGGAAGGACTCCAGGACGCGGACGCACCCATCGTCCCCGGAGTAGTCGCGCATGTTGCGGAGCGCCCTCATCCTTCCCACCTCCTGTGCGACCTCGAACGGGACCGGGATGTCGGATCCTGTCCAGGACGGGACGGCCCCTATGTCCCTGGCCTCCTCCACGAGGATCTCCTCGTCCCTCATCTCGACCACCCTCCAGGTCCTCCCTTTGGCGATGAACGTCGCGCGGGAGTCTTCGAAGGTGGCCACGAAGCTTTCGTCCAGCGTCCCGATGACGGCCCTGGTGCCGATGTCCCTGACCTTGTAGGTGAGCTCGTCCGGGATCATCGAGATGTTGTCGTAGAAGTAGCTCATGCCCTTCCTGGAGCGTTTGAATTTGTCCCCGTCGTCGAACACCAGCCTTATGGACTTCAGCTGCTCCAGCACGTCCTCCATGTCGCTCCGGGTCAGGGTCCTGAACGGGTATGCGCCGTGGAACATGGAGTAGGCAAAGTCCTTCTCCACCGGCCCGGACATGGTCATCGCTATGAGCTGGTTCGCCACGACCGAGAGGGGGGACGGTCTCCCGCTCCTTTCCTCCAGCTCCTTGGAGGAGCATCTGCGCGCGATGACCAGGGCCTCGGCGACCTCGTCCGGGGCGGTGGCGATGACTTTGGCGCGGATGGTCTCCCCCACCCTGTGCCCTGCCCTCCCGGCGCGCTGTATCATGCGGGCGACCTGCCTGGGGGAGTTGTACTGGACGACCATGTCGGTGGTTCCCACGTCTATCCCCAGCTCCAGGGACGAGGTGCAGATGAGGGCCTTGAGCTCCCCGCGCTTGAACCTGTCCTCCATGGCGGTCCTGCTCTCCTTGGACAGGGACCCGTGGTGGACGTCCACGGATATCCCCTCGTCCCAGACGTGGTAGCGGGCGGCCAGCCATTCCGCGGTCTCCCTGGTGTTCACGAAGAACAGGGTGGACCTGCCGCCCTCGATTATCTCCCTGGCGCGCCTCATCACCGCCACTATCTCCGGGTCCCCCTGGAGCTTGTCCAGGAGCTTCGGATCGTCGTTCGCCGGCTCCGGGCTCTCCACGGAGATGTCGAACTCGCGGAAGGTGTCGTGCTTCAGGATGCTGACCCTCCTTCCCCTCCCGCCGAGGAACATGGCCACCTCCTGGGGGTCCTTCACGGTGGCGGACAGCCCGATCCTGCGGTAGTTCCCGGCTATCGCCGAAAGCCTCTCCAGGGCGACGCTCAGCTGGGCTCCCCTCTCGTTGTCGGAGAGCTCGTGGATCTCGTCCACGATGACCCACCTGACCGCCTTCAGATGGGTCGCGAGCCTCTTCCCGGTGAACAGGACCTGGAGGGTCTCCGGCGTGGTTATAAGAACGTCGGGAGGGTCCTCCGACTGCTTGGCGCGCTCGTACTGGGTGGTGTCGCCGTGCCTCACCCCGACCCTTATCCCCAGGGCGCTCCCGTACTCCTCCATCCTCCGGAGCATGTCCCTGTTCAGGGCGCGGAGCGGCGTGATGTACAGGCATTTGAAGCCCTTCGGGCGGTTCTCCATGCGGAATATGCTGTCCAGGACCGGAAGCACGGCGGCCTCGGTCTTCCCGATCCCGGTGGGCGCCACGACCAGGACGTGCTCCCCGCGGAGTATCCTTGGAATCGCGTCCGCCTGGGGAGGGGTGGGCTCGAGGATCCCCCGCGAGGCCAGGACGGCGGAGAGCTCGGGGGAGATCGAAGGGAAAGGCATGAAAAAGGAAAGGCCCGGGACGGGGTCCCGGGATTCAGGGTCACTCCTTGGGCGCTTCGACCTTGGGGGCGGTGACCTCGAGGAGCACCTGGGACAGGTCCATGACCTTCATGGACGACCCGAGCTTCTTGGCTCCCTGGGTGAGGTTCAGGACGCAGAACGGGCAGCAGGTGATCAGGATCTCCGCGCCGGTGGCTTCGGCGTCCCTGATCCTGTCCATAGCGATGGCGGTGGCGAAGTCGTTGAACTGGCTCTTGTATCCTCCGCCGGCTCCGCAGCACCTGGAGTTCTCCCTGGACCTCTCCATCTCGACGAACTCGACTCCCTTGATCTTCTTGATGACGTTCCTGGGGGCGTCGAAGACTCCGGAGTGCCTTCCGAGGTGGCAGGGGTCGTGGTAGGTGACCTTGTGGTTGAACTCGTTGTTCAGCGGGAGCTTCTTGGCGTTGATCAGCCTCTCGACGTACTGCGAGAAGTGGTAGACGTTCTGTCCGACCTTGGCGTAGAACCTGCCGAAGTCGCTGGAGACGGTCTTGTAGCATCCGGAGCAGGTCATGACCATGTCCTTTCCGCCTATTCCGTCCGCCTTCTCGACGACGGTCTCGGAGCACACGAGGGACTCGTTCAGGTTCCCGGTCCTTATGAGCGGGGAGGAGCAGCAGTACTCCTTGTCGCCGAGGCAGTTCATCTTGACCCCGGCGCGGGCCAGGACCCTGACTCCGGCCTGGGCGATGTGCTGCATCCTGTAGGATCCGGTGCATCCGGCGAAGAATATGGTGTCGGGGACCGCGGCCCTCTCGACGTCCTCGGGCCACCAGGCGTCCCTCTTGGACGGGGGCTCGCCGTAGGGGTTGTGGTACTTGGCGACCTTCTCGGCCATTCCCTTGTGGGCGCTGAGGGGGCCGACGCCGTTCTTGACGAGCCAGGCCCTCATGTCCTCCCACAGCTCGATCAGGTTGATCTGGGCGTGGCAGACGACCTCGCAGTTTCCGCAGCCGGTACATTTATACATGGCGTCGACGAAGTCGGGGCTAAGCTCGACCTTCCTTCCGAGCATCTTGTCGACGACGTCCATTCCGTTCGTGTCGATGGTCCTGATGTAGTAGATCTTCCCCCTGGGGGTGACGGACTCCCAAGGCGTCTGGTTGTGCGCCTCGCACACGTCGATGCAGTATCCGCACTGAAGGCACTGGGTTAGGGCTTTCTGGACGCGCGGAAGGCTGAATTTGCTCAACGAGATTTCCGTGTTGATGTTCTTGAGACTCGGGGCCTTCATAATGCCGTAACGACTCCTCGTCCGTATTTAATGATTATATGTCGCAGGCGGCGGGCCGGACGTCCGCGGCGGATAAAAATGAGAATAAATGAGATTAAGTACGGAGACGGCGTCACGCGTCCATGGCAGGGGTCGGCTCCTACGACGACTGGACCGGGAACGTGATTCCCGACGCGGACATGAGGTCCTTGGATCCGGAGGCGGTAGCCGCAGCCTCGGCGGTCTATTCATTGAGCCATCCGGAGGACGACGTCCGGGACCCGGCGGTCCTGCTCTCGAAGGCGGGGTTCCTGAAGAGGGGGAAGGTGACCGTGGCGGCCGCCATAATGCTTGGAAAGGCCTCGGAGGATCTGATACCCTCGTCGGTCAGGGTGAGATGGAGGCTCTTGGACGTCGACGGGTACGAGGCGGACTCCCGCGTCTTCGACGGCCCCATGGTGCTTTCCGCCGTCCAGGCGGCGTCCGCGGTCAGGAACGGCTCCGTGGAGATAGGGGGCTCCGCCCCGCGCATAGTGAGCGCGTACCGCATGGAGATGCTCAAGGAGGCGATATACAACGCCGTCGCCCACCAGGATTATTCCATGGGAGGGACCGTGGACGTCATCGAGAGGGACTCCGAGTCGGTGACGGTCCGCAGCCGCGGGTCCTTCGGCCCGTTCCAGCCGGAGTCGTTCGTCCTCTGCCGCTCGTCGCCGTCCCCGTCCCGCAACCGCTTCCTGAGGGAGGCGATGTCCAAGGCGGGGATGGTTCCGGGACGCGGGTCCGGGATCCGCGGGATGTACCTGTCGCAGATACATCGCCATTTTCCGCTTCCCCGTTACCACATAGACGACGACAGCGTGTCCGTCACCATATCCGGAATGAGGTCCGGTCCCTTCCCCCGCATACTGGACGCGGTGGGCGTGCTGGATCCGGAGGACGCGATCAGCCTGGACCGCTTGTGCTCAGGAAGGTTCGTCTCCGAAAAGGCGATGAGGTCGCTGATATCCAAGGGCCTCGCGGACACCTCCGGAGGGGTGCCGTGCGCAGTCCCCGGCGTCGTGGAGGCGGCAGGCGGAACGGATCGCGAAGCGGTGCTGAGGCTTCTGGAGGCGGGCCCGTGCACCCGTGCGGACGTGGTCGCGATGCTTTCCGCGAGGTCGTCGAAGCCTATGACGAGGGAGCAGCTGTCCGTGAAGGCGACGAACATCCTCCAATCCCTGAGGAGGGACGGGACCGTGGAGAAGGCGTCGGGAAGCACCAAGTCGGCGACCTACCGTATCGTTCCCGGCGGTGAAAGCGGTTTTCGCAGGCGATTCCGCACTCCGATGTGGTAAATTATATCGTTCACGTAGGCGTAACCGATGCGCGATGTCAGCGGATGCGGAGATCGGCGGAGGGATGCGCGAGGCTTCAGGCGACGCCGGGCGCTACGACTCCGGCGGGCGCTCCAGCTCCAAGGCCGTCGACGCGTTCCTCGTCCGCTCGCTGCCGTGGCTCGTGGCCATATGCGTGGCGACGACGTTCATCCTGGCCTACTTCAGGCACATCTCCGACGTCTGGAACTTCCTGAGCCAGACCTGCACGATATTCGCGGTGGCGTTCGCCTTGATCGGGGCGGTGATCTCCCGCAGGCTCACCAAGGGGTCCTATCCGCTCTGGACGGTCGCCTCATTCGGCATGGCCGCCTTGGCCATTATGTGGCTCTGCCTGACCGATTCCGAGACCGTCCTTTTCTTGAGGGGGATCTACTCCCTCGCGCCCGTGGAGAGCGAGGTAGGACCCGGATTCTTCCTGGCGGACATCCTGATGTCCATCGCGATAATGCTGTTCGCGTCCATCGGCGTCATCGCCACGGTGTCGGCGATGCTTGGGAAGTACATGCCCAAGCTCCTGGTGTCCGTCGAGTTCGGCAACGGCGACAAGAGGACCGCCGCGAACTTCTTCATGGTGCCGGACGTCCTGGACGTGGAGCGCGTGGAGCTCGACCCTTATGACGACCGCGGCGATTTCGACCTGGAGTCCCTGCTCTGGCTGACCGCGTACACGTTCGCGCTCGGGATGCTGGTGGGGACGATGCTCTTCCTCAATCCGGTGGTCCTGGAGACCGTCCCGGAGCACATTCTGATAAGGGTCATGGTCCTGATATCCCTGTTCCTTCCTGCCATGGTCGTCCCGTGGCAGGCCGTGAGGAACGTCGGCGCGAAGGTCATCTCGGCGGCCCCCAGGCCGTATTACCTCTGGACGGGCGCCAAGAGGAGGCTCTTCACCGGATTCATGGCTCTAGGGCTGTTCTTCTTCAGCTTCATCATAGCCATCTATTACGGGAACTCCGTCGAGACCATGCTCGGATACTACGCCCAGTACTTGATTCCGCTCTTGACGGTCTCGATGATCTCCGGGTTCATGTACGCCAACTGCTTCGCCAGGGGGCTCTCGGACAACATACGCGAGGAGTTCCAGGTCTGCAGGGAGGCGGCCCTGAGGAAGAGGGGCAAGGCCTGAGATCCCGTTTCAGGACTCTTCGACGCTTCTCTTTATGATTCTCGCGGGATTTCCGGCGACCACTGTACCAGGCGGGACGTCCTTCGTGACGACCGATCCGGCGCCCACGACGGAGCCGTCGCCTATGGTGACTCCCGGGACCACGGTGACGTTCGCGCACAGCCAGACGTCGCACCCTATGCGGATCGGGCTGCCTCTGACCCTCCAGTCCCTCCTTTCCACAGGGTCGATGGGATGAACCGCGGTCACCAGGTGGCAGTCCGGGCCTATCATCGTGTTGTCCCCGACGGAGATCTCCGCGGTGTCCAGGAACGTGCAGTTGTAGTTGACCAGGACGTCCTTCCCCAGCTTTATGTTGAAGCCGAGGTCGCATCTGAACGGGGCCAGGATCCTCGTCCTTCCCTGGAGCTCGGCGCCGGTCAGGGACACCAGTATCCTGCGCCTCTCCTCGGGACCCGTCTGCGGGGAGTTGAAAAGGGACAGCTTCTCCGCGCATGCCGCCAAGGCGCGGTCGTAGTCGCCGATGTCCGGGTCGTCCATCCCGACCCATCCTTCCCTGAGGCGCCGCATCCAGTCTTCCATGCTCCGCCGATTGGCTCTGCGGTATAAAATCGGCTTGGAGGACGTCTTTCGACTCTTTGCTCACGAGATGGAGTTCGATCCTGGCGTCACGCATCGTCCTCGTCTCATATCGTCAATCATTCGATTATCGAGTTATTTGACATGTTTTTAATTAAACTGCTCGTCTGAAACAGTTTATATCGCCACAGTCGGATGCTTATCGTACAATTGGAGACTTCTGAGGAGGGCGAAAGACCGTGCAGAAGAACCACATGATCATCATCGCCATAGCCGCCGCAGCCATTCTAGCGGCGCTCATCTTCGCCATGGAGACGGAGAAGTCCGATACCGCCGGCGACCTTCCCGAATTCAAGATCACCGGCAGCACGGACCTGGAGGGGAACATCTTCGTGTCCTTCGTCTACACCAAGAACATAATAATGTTCGACGGAAAGGGCGACATCGTATGGTACAAGCACGAGGACCTTCCCGACGGCGTCCATGCCGGCTATTGGGACTTCAAGAAGCACGTGATCGACGGGGAGGTCTACTACAGCTACCACGACCAGAACATCTACGCCGACCATTACGGCCTTCCCGGATACGCTCCCGGCGAAAGGGTGATCCTGGACTCCCGCTTCAACGAGGTCAAGCGCATAACCTTCGAGCAGTCCGACGTCGTCGACAAAGGGCACTTCCTGGACGGACACGACTTCCTTCTGATCGATCTGAACCATTACATCATGTCCGGATACATCAAGGACATCGTGGACAACGTGCCCGATTACGAGAAGTCGTCCGTCGTCTACTCCTACCTGCAAGAGGTCAAGGACGGCGAGGTCGTCTGGGACTGGAGGAGCGTGGACTATCCTGAGCTGTATTCCCTGACGGTCACCGACGCCGTAGACACGGCCAACGACTTCGGCAATCTGCAGACCGACGCTCCCGACTACGTCCATTTCAACGCCATGCGCCTGAACGACGACGGCGACCTGGTGTGCTCGTTCCGCCATCTGAACACCGTCATGTGCCTCGACCGCACGAAGGACGTCGACCAGATCAAGTGGAAGCTGTCCGGCAACGCCGACGAGTTCCATCTGGCCGACGATCAGAAGACTTCGAGCCAGCATTACGTCACCGTGGACGGCGATACGATAATGGCGTTCGACAACCACAACATCTCCGAGAGGACCCGCCTGGTGTCGTACAAGGTGGACATGGACGGCAAGGAGCTGAAGGAGTTCAAGGAGAGGGCGGTTCCCAGCAAGTTCTCCTCCGCATGCGGGTCCCAGCAGCAGATCAAGGACGAGCTCTTCATGATCGGATGGGGCGACGCTCAGAACGACGCCGCATGCTTCTCGGTGTACGACTTCGCTTCGGGAAAGGAGCTGATGTCCATGAGGCTGGCGAATCCGAACAACTTCACCTATCGTTGCGTGTACTACGCCTGAACGTTTTTCCGAGTGCCCGGTTCCCGTTGTATCCGGCGGCGGGAATCCGGCCCATCGGGTTCCCGGCTCGAATGCAGGTCAGTCGCAGAACTGGAACTGGCTGTCGTAGAGGCTGCGGTAGAAGCCGCCTTTCGACAGCAGCTCCTCATGGGTTCCGCGCTCGATTATCTCGCCTTTCCTGATGACGATGATGTGGTCCGCGTTCTTGATGGTGGACAGGCGATGGGCTATTATGAAGGACGTGCGCCCCTCCATGAGGCGGTCCATCGCGTTTTGGATGACCTTTTCCGTCCTGGTGTCCACCGAGCTCGTGGCCTCGTCCATTATGAGCATGGGCGCATCCTTGACGATGGCCCTCGCGATGGATATCTGCTGCCTCTGTCCCGAAGAGAGGGAGTCGGGATTGCCTATTAGCGTGTCCAGCCCCTCCTTGTGGGAAAATATGAAATGTTCCAATCCGACGGCTCTGCAGGCCGCCAATATCTTCTCTTCAGGTACGTCCTCGGATCCGAACACCAGGTTCTGG
>JAEEGG010029881.1_pt1 | contig 10152 bp, 8 predicted proteins | sample 9134161 | NCBI WGS metagenome assembly JAEEGG01 (sample SAMN16246543, study PRJNA631951) | gut metagenome | biome: gut microbiome; feature: rumen; material: CR-attached | host: Bos | place: Iran: Karaj | collected 2018-10 | reverse complement strand
AAGGCCTTGCGACGCGATGCCGTTCGCCACGGTGCTGGCGTCATGGCCGCTCGGGCGGTCGAGTCCGAGGCTGTGGTGGGAGTGCCATTCGCCGATGTGCTGGAGGCCGAAGCGCGAGATGAGCCTGTTGCCGACGGTGACGAGGTAGTCCACGTCCTGGTTGAAGAACGATGGTTCGTGGTTGGCGCGGGGTCCGGGGCCGATTGCGTACAGCACCACAGGCGCGCCGGATGCCGTCCAGTAGCCGAAGAGCTCGCCGCCGGTCTCGATGGAGGGGCTGTCCAGAATGCAGCGGGAGATGTAGTCGAGTTCGCCTTGGTAGATGAGCACAGTTTCCGAAGGACGCTTGGCCAGCGTCCTGGGTCGTTTCGATTTTTCCATCGTTCCTAGTCCCTTTCAAGGAAATGGTAGGTCTTGTGGAGGAGTCCGATGGTGACGAGCATTACTCCGGGCCAGGGTTTGATGAAGAACCAGAAAAGAATTCCGACGACAATCGCGATGTTGCCGTGGACCAGCCAGCCATTACCACGTTTTTCCCGAATGAGTCTGCGATATTGGGCCGGCATCGGCGTTGGCGTCGTTGGCAAGGGCATCGAGGGCGGGCTTGGCGTTCGTGGCGGACTGTGGGGAAATGTGCGTCTGCGGGAAACGGGGGCGCGACGCGGAACTGCTGCCCTGTGTCGCGCGCCGGGGATTTCAAACTCGCCGGTCGCATCGTTGTAGCGGGGGACGTTTGCCGGCGTCTTCGTCTTGGTCTTCGTCTTTGGGAACTCGAACTCCCCCGTCGCGTCATTGTATCGGCAGACTTTGGGCGACGCCCTGGCCGCGAAGCCGTCCTCGGTCATTTGCGTCACGATGTCCCCGGCGCCGCTGACGCCCTTCTGGCCAATTACGAATTCGCCCGTCTCGGGGTCGAAGACCAGGTCCTTGGTGGAAGTGCCGTGCGACTGCTTGCGAACCTCCGTGCCAAGTTTTCGGGGGTCGCGCACGAGGGTGGCCTCCGCGTCAACCACGTTGTTTGTTCTCGTCCTGTTTGTCCTTGCGTTCATACTTTAGCTCCTTCCTCGGTTCTTGACCGTAATGGCTATTATATGCCGCCGCAAGGAAAAATAAAGGGGGCAAGACTGCGGAAAAACGAGGAAATCTGACACGGGGCGCAGTCGACCACATCCGCAGCCGCATGAACGCGCGGCTCCGCAAAACCGTTGCAAGACTTAAGACCTCCGCGACGCCAGAGGTTTGACTAAACGGGAATGAGGCGTTTGAAGACAGCCCGTTAGTTTTACTTCACATTGGGCACGGGGCCGTAGGGATTGTCTGCCGCATCCGATGGCTGAACCCAGAAAATAAGGTTCGCAATTGGCACTATCTGCCACCATCCCGATTTGCCGACATCGTGCAGGCGTCGTGCTGAAACGCAGATAAAGGGCCAGAAGGCTGCAATGTTAAACAACGCTCCCATCTCATCGGCAATCGCCCCAAGCACTCCGCCACAGATGCAGTAAGCCAAAAATGCGAACCAGAACTCGGAGCGTGATGCGCGTCCCTTGTATGACCACGTAGTCCAAAAACGCTTCACCGCTTCCATGAAGGACACGGCTTGTTGTTGTCCACAGCTGGAGCGGGGCGTTACCTGGGCGGCTATGGTTGGAGGGGGTGACGCCTGGGGCTGACTGTCTTGCGGCTTTGGAGCCGGTGCCCCGCACGAAGGGCACGTTGCCGATTCAACGGGAATCTCATTGTCGCAATACTGACACTTCATGTTTGTACTCTCCTCACGAATGATGGTTGACGAAAAACGCTCGGATACCTACCTCTGCCAAGATTCCTATAATTTGGCCCCACACTTAGGACAGAACTTGGTTCCTGGAACAACTTCCGCCTTGCACGACGGACACAGGCAGACCATCTTGTTCCCACATTTCGGACAGAATTTCACGCCTTCAGGAACTGGAGCCTTGCATGACGGGCAGATTTTGCGAAGAGCCTGCCCGCACTTAACGCAGAATTTTGTACCTGCGGAGACAACAGAGCCACACTTCGGGCATTTTGATTCCGGCTGTGACGACGGCGGGGGTATCTGGAGATTATTCTCCCTTGTGTCGGTAGGGGCATCTTTTTGTTGTTCCTTGGCCAATGCCTGTTCTCGCGCCAACGCCTGCTCTCTGTCAAGCGCCTGCTTCTTTGCAAGTGTCTCTTTCAGTTTGGAAACGGCAGGGTCTTTTTCATCAATGGAAACAGAGTTGACTGCAAAAGAAACCATGTGAAGACCGTAGTCTTCAAGTTCCGTGGCAAAATGATCCTCAAGGTAACGTGATATCTCATTCTGCCGACTGGGAATCTGAAGTGCGGGAGTGCTCTCGTCAACAAGATAAGACGTCAAGTTGTCTTCAGCCCTCTCAACAATCACCCCTCTGAAATATTCGGAAAGCGTTTTCTCCACGAAGACTGGCAATTTGCCTGCCAATTTGGCTATGAACTTTTGCGAGTTGGCGATTTTAACTGCGTATTGCCCGAATGCGCGGACAGGAATTTTAATGTGGCACAGCGGATCCTCCACCTGAAGCGGATTGCCAGTTCCCCACTTTACGTTGAGCGAAATCGCCTTGTCCGCGAACCATACGTCAGCCACGAACGGGATTTCGTCAACGGATTCCTTTTGCGCAACCCAATTTGACAGCGCAGGGTAAGTAAGGGTGCCTAGAGTATGCTCTCCTGATGGGATTGGGCCGATGAATTCCCCTTCCTTGGCCAGAACAGCCTCCTGCCAACCACATACGTAAATCTTGGATTTGGTGGTAAGCTCGCGGTTTGGATACCGAAATGCAAAGACATTCGGTGCGGAGTTCCATGTCACGACTTCAGATGTGGGCATATCAGTCCTCGTAGTGATCCCAGTGACGGCTTTTCTTGGCGCTAAGACAATCGACCATGTGCCATGTGCCATCATCGTTTAGTTCGTTTAAGGTGAGAACCTCAAAGTAATCCCCGGTCGGCGGGTTGCAAGTAAGCATAACGCCGTCCATTACGTATTTCGTGTAGCACTGACCGCCATGCAGGGGGGATGGATACATCCTCTCAGCCATGCGGTATCCAGAGAACTCCCCTCCTGTGTACTCCTTGTCGAAGAACCAAAGCTGGAGCGACAATGACCCCGTATCGTGGTCGGAATTGTTTACGACATCGGTGCTGAAGTAATATCTGGCCGTTGACCCATAAGGGCACAAGGGAATGTATATGATATGCCCAAAGGAAACATTTGACGGAGGCCCCCTTCTAGCAACATATTCGACATCTTCGTTTTCATCGTCATCATAGTCACCGCCGTCCTCTTCCTCCTCGTCATCTCCGTTTTCGCCATTGTCTTCTTCCATGGTATCGCATTCCAATTCGTCAAGGGCCTCTTGGCAATCTTTGTCGCCGAGGACTGCGCCTTTTTCAAAGTGCTCTCGCGCAGCGGCGATGTCGTCATTTTGTTTTGCGATATTGGCCAGTATCATGTGTGCAAATGCCATGGAATTCCTGTCGAGGGCAGAAATAGAGTCTGAATCAACATCTCCGGCCACCCTGAGAATCGCCTCCGACAGAGCGGCTAGACGCGAAATGTCAGGCGAATCATCAGCATCCATCTCACACTTTGCGATAAGCAGAGGCTGAAGTAGCGACATGGCGAAAGTCAGCTCTCCCATGCAGCCAAATTCGACCCATGCCTTTGCAATCCACTCCTTTGCAGCAGAGATGCATTCCCCGTTTTTCTCCTCTTTGGCTTTGTCAAGAATCTTCATGCCATACGAGGCCATGCCCCATGGGTCACCAGCCTCTGCCGATTTGTGATACCAGTCATTGGCTGCGTCACCATCCGCATCGAACCCCTCGCATCCGTCATCGTTAATTTCCCCCATGAGAAACATAGCCCTGGCATCCCCTTTGTCCGCCGCCCAGGCAACGAGTTCGACATCGGCCCTTCTGGCGTTCTTGCAGTCACCATCCTTGTCATGGAACAACGCGAACACTTTGTCGACGGCTATTGGGGCCGCGACATTGGGATCGACGGGCTTGATTTCCTTTGCGGGGTCAAAAGTGCCGGAGGACATGGCTCCGGTTGGCGCGGCGTTCAGTTTGTGGCCGCACTCGCCGCAGAAATTCGCATCTGGTGCTGTTTCTGCGCCGCAATTAGGGCATTTGGCAACATGAGAGACCTTCGCCCCGCATTCGGGGCAGAATTTGGCATCATTCGGGATTGTGGCGGAACAAGCAGTGCAGTTCATGGCAGATTCTTGAGTCGAGTCTTCGTGTTGATGGATTGAAGTGGTTCCTTAGGCGTCTTCGTCCGGTTTATGGATTGGGCCTTCATGGTTCGTTCTCCAACAGATTCTTTTTTTTTCATGGGTTGGAGTTATTGGTAAATTACCCTTCAAAACTTAATGTGTTTCATGGCTGTGGAATTCTAATGTCTTGGCGCCTTGGTCTGAACGCAGGCACATAGAAGGGTGCCCATTTGTCGCGGTTGTCTATAAGAACTTGCAGGTAATCAGATTCCGACTTGTTGACCGCGTCCTTTGCCCTGGCAATCCTTTGCTTTTCTTGCTCAATTGCTCGTTCCAACTCGGGGATGCGTGCTTTGCAAATGGCTAGCGCCTTCATGCGCCACACCAGTTCCTTGAAATAGGGAATTGCCAATATTAGCGCAATAACGATAAAGACTAAGGCTGTTTTAACTCTTCCGACAAAACTACCTTCATTGAGTTGCCATGCGAACCATAAAACAACAACTCCTATTCCAAGGCATATTGCGGCTCTTGCGATTGCTCCGCCATAGTTTTCAGATCGTTCCCAAAATTTATATATTTTTATATTGCTCTGAACGGCCTCCTTAAGTTCTCGTTGAAGCAACACGGCCTGACCTAATTTGATTTTGCCGTCAACGGCTACCACTTCATTGTTATTGTGCCATCCGCTATTAAATCGTCTTAAACTCGCGAATTCACTTGGCAAGGGGATTGCCCATTTATCCTCGCCATATTGTATTTCATTTAAGGTGTTGCGCTCTTCGATTCCCCTTGACCCTTTTATCTCTGGCGTGGGGGATTCGCGGGAAATGCCCGTGCCGGAAAAGGAATAAACATGAGACTTCCCTTGGTAAGACCATGTGATTCGCCATTTTGATAGGACTATCTTCGATGACGTAACGCTTAGGTGGTGCGTTCCTTGATAGGCCTGTTTAACCCCGAGTTCGATTTTACCGAATCCTATGTTGGAAGGTAGCTCTTGAGCGTCCGCCCAGTCCTTTGAATCAATATCTTCAACCCTGACAAGATTGCCAAATTCCTTGGAGTCAACAGCGATGCCGAACGAGGAATTACTGGCAAACAAAAGCGGAGTCGTGAAGTCGCGGTCTTCATCGACGGTCATGGTCTTCGTGCTCTTGATGGGGCCTTCATAACCAGCGTCTATTTCCTCAACCACCTTCCTTTGCGTTTTTACGGTTTGCGTACCCTCAACCTCAAAGAGGTAGCCATAACAGTATTTCTTTTCGATCTTTTCGATTTTAACGCTATTGAAGACATCTAGTGGAATAGGATTGCCTTTGTGGTAATCGTTTGAAAGCAACTCCGTCCACTTCTCGGTTGTCGCCTCCTCCAAATCTTTCCGCCATTCTATGTAATTTCCGAAGAGCAGCAATGCCCAGAAGAGCTTCTCCGCATTCTCCCTAGAGAGGGAAAACGGGAGTGCGTACTTGGCTGATTCGAATGTCCTTGTCATAATGTCTCCTTGTCGGTAGTCTTGTCATCCACAGGGTTGTGGGAAAGGCACAAAAAACAAGACCTCTCATCGTATCTCGTGAGAGGCCGTAGGATTTGCCTGGGTAGAAACACAAAGAGAGGTACGCGCATACGCGCTTCCTCTGCAAGGTGCCGTCTACCGAAAGTTCCTACGTTTCTCACGACGACCGCTTTGCAGCGCTGCAAGTTGTCTTGTCGTCCGGCGCGGCAAGCCGAGCCAAACAACACGATTAATTATGCCACAAGTGGTGTATGTGTGTCAAAAATAATGAATTGCTATTTTCGAGGACCGCCGGCTCGGCGGCCTCCATGAGGCGCTATGCCGCAAGCGCCTTGTGGAGTTTGTCGAGGGCGGCTTTGACAATCTGGCTGGCCCTCTGGGGCGTGATGCTGTAACGGCTGGCCACGTCCTGCAGCTGGCGACACTTGCCGGCGGCGCCGCTGACACCCTTCTGGCCAATTACGAATTCGCCCGTCTCGGGGTCGAAGACCTGGTCCTTGGTGGAAGTGCCGTGTGACTGCAATCCTCCAACAGATTTGGAAGTCCATGGCTTCAGGTTTCAGGTGTCGAAGGGTTCGAACCTTCCATCCTGTCCTCTTAGAAGTTTTCCTGGCAACGGAATGCCCTTTTCGGTTAAAAGGCGTTGCCCAGCTTTATCTGTGATGCCATTGGGTGTGCAAGTGGATGGAATCGGGCCTCGATACTTGACCCTTAAATTTGTGATAAACCTATTATCTTCCTTCGTTTGAGCATCACACGTTTCTGAAATCTCCTGTTTGCCAAGAAAGATGCCTGCGAATTGTAAAAACAAGCCTTCTTGCTCCTTGAGAAGCTCAGCCGCATTGTGGAGATCAAGACGCTCTAGGACGGGCCTGTTCGCAAGTTCCGGTCGCTCACAAAGTATTTCCCTCAAATTGTCTGGTGTAAAAGAAGACCAATCGTGAATCCTTTCCCCTAACTGAGGTTTATCTTTCCACAGCTGAAGCAAAACGTCTGATTTGAGTTTATTCAAAATGGAATCGAAATCATCATTTTGGAAGTGTTCCCAAGAAAAGAACAATGATACTTTGGGATAGCATTCGAGAATCAACATAAGAATGCTCTTATGCTCTTCATCCTTCCAAAACTCATTTCTCCAAAAACCCTTCTGTTCAAGCTCCAGTAAATACTTTTCATTAGCATTGCAACCTGTAAACTTTTTCCAGGGAACGTCATTTTCTGCAAATAATGGTTGCGCAAGGAGCAGATTCACCCAGTCAGAGCATTCCAGTTTTCCCCAATCATCGCATTTGTTCCCGAAAGTTGGATGCTCGCGAAGCAGATTCACCCAGTCATAGCCTTCCAACTTTCCCCAATCGCATTTGTTCTCGAATGTCGGTTGCCGATGGAGCAGATTTACCCAGTCAGAGCCTTCCAACTTTCCCCAATCGCGTTTGTTCTCGAGCGTTGGATGGTTGCTAAGCAAATCCAGCAACTCATGGCGGTCCAACGTTTCCCAAAATTTATTGTCGCGAAGATAATTGAAATCTTCTGGCCGAAAAGATTCCCAGCAGTTACATCTTGAGGCAAGTTCTGGACATTCTGGCAAAATCCATTTCCACTGGTCTTTATTCTGGATTGCGGAAACGATGCTATCCAGTATTTGCCCTCGGGATGCAGGTTTTTCCTCATGAATTTTACGGGGAAATATGTCCGTATAGCAATGCTTTTCAGGAATGGTTAATCCGTGCAGTTTCTCCAGTGTTTGAAAAAGATCATCAGGCATCTTCTTCCACAAGCCTTCATTTCTCAGATTCTCCCATTCGCTGGCCTTAAGCCTTGACAGCAATATCGCTGCGTCATTTGGATTTCGCCGCAAATGACGAATCAGTTGATCAACAGTCATAAAGCCATGTTCCTTTCTTAGGGGAGCCATTTCCAGTTGGGTACTTGTCGAAGTAACCGAACACAATCTCTTCCGTCAAGATGAAAAAGGAAGCAATCTGCATACTCCTGACGATTTAGATTAAAGGAAATCACTCCGGAAAGCTGCCGAACTTTCCCCCTTTAAAATGGCCCAGTTCATTGTTCAGAATCCTCCAAAGGCCGTTCGGTCTAATCAAGTTCACTCTTATTATGGGGAAAACGCGGGAAAAAGTAAAGTTTTATGACGGATTGTCTTCCCGCGATTCGCCTTTCCTGCCAACCATGCTTCGGGGGCCGCCGGTTCGGCGGCCCCATGAGGCGCTACGCCGCAAGTGCCTTGTGGAGTTTGTCGAGGGGGCTTTGACGATTTGGCTGGCCCGCTGGGGCGTGATGCCGTAACGGCTGGCCACGTCCTGTAGCTGGGCAGAAGAAGCCTTAAGTCTGGCACGAAATGTCGAAATGCGATATTTCGTGCCATCATCTTCGCGCTGTTGAGATGGCACGAAATCGCAAATTTCGATTTTCGTGCCAAAAATGTCTTGCGTTTTCCATGGTGAAATGCGATACTTAACAGCAAAGGGGAAACTTCAATGTTCATCGGTCGGGAAACGGAATTGGAATCATTTGGCGGGTTGTGGGCGAAGCGGCAGGCGTCGCTCGCCGCCGTTCGCGGGCGTCGGCGCATTGGCAAGAGCACCTTTGTCGAGGAGTTCGCGCGGCGCAGTAGCGCGGCATTTGTGAACATAGACGGGCTGCCGCCGCGCCCCGGCATGACGAACGCCGACCAGCTTGAGAACTTCGTCGCCAAGCTCGCGGCGCAGACCGGATCGGTGCGCCTCTCGCCTCCGGGGTGGTTTGAGGCGTTCCAACTGCTGGACGGCGCAATCGACGATCGCCGTCGCATGGTTGTCCTGCTCGATGAAATCTCGTGGATGGGCAAGTACGACCCTGATTTCCCCGGTTATCTCAAGAGCGCGTGGGACACGGCCTTGAAGAAGCATCCAAAGCTTATTCTTATCGTCTGTGGCAGCGTTTCGGCGTGGCTTCAGAAGAACATTCTCGACAACACCGGTTTTGCGGGGCGTTTTTCGCGCGACCTTGTTCTCGGTGAACTGCCGCTGCGGCTGTGCGCGAAGTTCTGGGGGGCCAAGGCCGCGCGCCTCGCCTCAAACGACCTCGTCGATGTGCTGTCCGTCACGGGCGGCGTTCCGCGCTATCTGGAGGAGATCGATCCGTCGCTCTCCGCCGCGGAGAACATTCGGGCGCTCTTCTTCCGTTCCGATGGTACGCTTTTCCGCGACTTCCGGCTCATCTTCAACGATGTCTTCGGCGAAAACGCGGGCGTCAAGCGCGAGATCCTCCGTGCGCTTGCAGCCGGGCCGCGAACCTGCTCCGAACTGGCGGACGACCTCGGTGTGGAGCGGGGTGGATCGATTTCAGAAAACCTTTCCGTCCTGGAGCAGTCGGGTTTCGTCGCGCGGGACGCGGGACTCAATCCGAAGACCGGCCGTCCGTCGCGACAGGACCGATTTCGCGTCCGCGACAACTACACGCGCTTCTATCTGCGCTACGTCGAACCGCACGAGGAGGCGATCCGCAAGGGCCAGTTCGCCTTCACGTCGCTTGAGAGCCTTCCGGGATGGGACTCCGTCCTCGGCCTGCAGTTCGAAAACCTCGTCCTGAACGATGCCATGGCCCTCGTTCCGTTCCTGCGGCTTGGCGGCGTCCCAATCCTCTCCGCAGCGCCCTTCCGGCTTCCGGGGACGAAGAAGGAGCCCGGATGCCAGATCGACTTGCTGCTCCAGACGCGACGTGCCGCCGTGGTGGTAGAAGTCAAGCGACGCCGGGAGATCGGCGAGGAGATTGAAGCGGAAGTCGCGCGCAAGGTCGCGCGGCTTCCCGTCGCCCCGGGTGTCTCCGTCCGCACCGCGCTCGTCTACGATGGTCACCTCGCCCCAATCGTCCACGCCAACGGCTACTTCGACGCCATTATCTCCTCCTGCGACCTCCTCGGGCTTGGCGGATAGGCCACGGAGGACTGCGGTTCGGCATGAAACCTTCCCCACTGGTTCTTCAGCTCATCGAACACGTTCTCGCAGTTGCCGCGGGAGTTGTTTGCGTAATTTGGAAATAAGGATTTCGTGATGTTCAAACCTGATTTCAGCGAGTTGGCGAGATTCCTGGATTCCCTCCCCAGCCGGGGAGGATGGCCGGGGAACGACTGTCTCGTCCTGCTCCATGGCGAACCCGTGTTCCGCCACCAGGCCGGTTTCGCCAATCTTGAAACCGGCGCCCCGATGACCGGCCACGAGCGGGTCAACCTCTACTCCTGCTCCAAGATCGCGACCTGCACCGCCGCCCTCCAGCTTTTCGAGAAGGGGCTTTTCCGGCTCGACGACCCTCTCGCCGACTACATGCCGGAGTTCGCGGGCATGAAGGTGCGCGAGGCCGCTGGTTCGACGC
>JAEEGG010029880.1_pt1 | contig 10152 bp, 10 predicted proteins | sample 9134161 | NCBI WGS metagenome assembly JAEEGG01 (sample SAMN16246543, study PRJNA631951) | gut metagenome | biome: gut microbiome; feature: rumen; material: CR-attached | host: Bos | place: Iran: Karaj | collected 2018-10 | reverse complement strand
CCTGCGCCTGTATAAGTCCGCGCCGGTGAGCCGTGCTAAGGGCAATGTGGAGCCCCTGCTCCCAACCTATCAGGTGACGGCCCTCCTGGTCACCCAGAAGATGGGCGACATGCCCATCACCCTGGAGCGGAAGACGGAGGCGGCGGGCTGCACGGTGCTGCACTGCGCCTACCGCGGCCTTCCCCACGGCAGCCTGGACTATCTCTACGTCGTCCTTGACGGAGGCGGCATATGGGACGCTCTGCGCGCTCTGAGCACCGTGGGCGACGCGGAACGCTATGCGGCCCTGGGGAACCTGCGGCGCTGGAGCTGGAGCTTCACGGAGGACGGAGGCGCCCTCACCCTCCATGGGGAATATGCCTCCGGGGACACGGAGGATTATCTTTTCCGCCTGGACCCCGCCGCCATGGACCCCTGGACGCCCTATACCCCGGAGCCGGGGGAGGAAGCAGTGGAGCTGGTCAAGAGCTGCGGCGTCATCGTCCCCCGTCGGCTGGCGGATACCGGGGTGAAGATCGTGGGGCTCCTGCCCCCCGATCCCTCTGGCGAGGATATGATCGCCCTGGGGGAGGACGGCAGCGTTTTCATCTGGGAGAATGTGCATGACGACGGGCCGGAGGGAAAAGCCATCTGGCGCTTTGAATGGGCGAAAACCCCGGTGCGGTATGCCTTTTTCCGCTTCACCTACTGCTGCGTGGACGACCGGGGCGTGCTTTGGTCCGGGGAGCGGGGCGGCGGCCTGGCCCCCCGTATGACCGGCGTCCGCTACGGGGAGACTTATCTTTCCGAGGGCCTGGCCGTGACGACGGCGGGGCAGCTTCTCCTCTGGTACGGGGAAGAGGCGCCGGTTTGCGTGCTGGAAAACGTGGGCGACGCCCGGCGCTTCGGCAGCTTCGTCTATGCCGTCGGGAACGACGGCGCCCTCTGGCGGCTGGCGGGCTTCGGGGAGCAGGACAAGCGCATCCTCACCGACCCCCGGCCGGAAAAACTGCTGGATGGGGTGCGGGCGGTCAGCGGCTGCCTGGCCCTGAAGGAGGACGGCAGCGTCTGGAGCCTGGCGGGAGAGGCGCCGGAGAAAATGCTGGACGATGGGGCATACATCCATTCCAATGGCAGTGCCTTCGCCGCCGTCCTGGATAACGGGGAGCTGTGGTGCTGGGGCACCCTCCACCAGCCGGGGAACGTGCAGAATGCGATCACCCTGGACGCCCCCGCCCTCTGCTGCGAGGACGTGGCCCAGGCCACCTGCTGCTATGACGGCGTCCTGATCCTGAAAACCGACGGGACCCTGCTGACGCTGCGATACGAGGACGGGGAACTGCAACTAATCCCCGTGGCGTAGTTGCGCTTTCTTAAAAACAGCGCCTGTGCAAACAAGTCGTTTTGCACAGGCGCTTTTCTGCCATTCCGCCAAAGAGACCCAAACCAGCGAAGCGTTTGCGGCTTGGAAAGGACGTTTCGGCGGAATCCTGCAGGTCTGGCCGCTTGCGGACAGACCTGCCATTTCGCCGAATAAGGACGCCGTTACCCTCTGTCGTTGGTCGCGTCACCGCTGCCCCAGATGGGGATGGCTTCCCCCAGATAGCGGGGGAGGGGCTTCAGGATGCACTTGAAAAAGTCCTTGTCCCTGGCCAGGATCTCCCGCACGTCCCGGTAGAGCTGCCCCGCGTAACGCCGGGTGTCGCAGCTGACGCCCACCGCCTCCAGGCCCAGAGCCCGGGCGATCCAGAGGGCGCGGGGCAGGTGGTAGGCCTGGGTGACGATGACCACCTTTTTCACGCCGAAGATGGCCCCAGCCCGGTAAAAGCTGTCGTAGGTGGCGAAGCCCGCATGGTCCATGAAGATATCCTCCGAGGGCACGTCCTGGGCCATGGCCGCGTCCTTCATGGCGTTCACCTCGTCGTGGTCGGAGCGGCTGTGGTCCCCGCTCATGAGGAGCTTGGGGGCGACCCCGGCCTTGTAGAGGTCCACCCCGGTCTGGATGCGTTCCCCCAGCATGAGGTTGGGGCTCCCGTCGGGCTTCAGCCCCGCCCCCAGCACCAGGATGCAGTCGGCCCCGAAGGCGGCGGCCTCCTCCGGAGAGACAATGCTTTTACGGCCCGCGGCCACGATCAGCAGGTCCGGCCCCAGGCCAAGGAGAAGCGCCAGCAGCACCAGGGCCGCGGCGAAAGTCAGCAAAACTCTCTTTTTCTTTTTCATCGGGTCCTCCCGGTCATGTGATGGCTCCATTGTAGCAGAAAGAGAAGGGCAATAAAACGGACAGCTTGCTTTCTTTAGTGAAAAAAGTATGGTATCATGGGAAAAAACCTTCTGGGGAGGAAAAACCATGGAGATCGGCATCACGAGAGAAGAAGCCCTGGCGCTTCTGAAGCAGTACAACAAGGAGCCCTTCCACCTGCGCCACGCCCTGACGGTGGAGGCGGTGATGGACTGGTACGCCGCCCGCCTGGACCCGGAAAACCGGGAATTCTGGTCGTTGGTGGGTCTCCTGCACGACATCGACTTTGAGGGCTGGCCGGAGGAGCACTGCAAAAAGGCTCCGGAACTGCTGCGGGCCGGGGGCTGCACGGAGGAATGCATCCACGCCGTGTGCAGCCACGGCTGCGGCATCTGCTGCGACGTAGAGCCGACCCTGGAGATGGAAAAGGTGCTCTTTGCCGCCGACGAGCTCACCGGCCTCATCTGGTCGGCGGCCCTGATGCGGCCCAGCAAGAGCTGCACGGACATGGAGCTATCCAGCCTCAAAAAGAAATTCAAGGACAAGAAATTCGCCGCCGGCTGCTCCCGGGACACCATCCGGGAGGGGGCGGAGCGCCTGGGCTGGGAACTGGACAAGCTCCTTGGGGACACCCTGGCGGCCATGGCGGAATACGAAGCGAAAATCAACGCCGAGGCGGAAACAATCTGAGGGTTTTCACGTCTAAATAAGCAGAAGGGGGGAGAGACGATGCGGAAAAGCGGCATGACGGCGGCCTGCGCCGCCGGGCATTTCTTCATCGACTTTCTCTGCGCCTGGGCCCTCTTCCGCTTCTGCCGCCCCACGGACGCCTGGGCGGAAGTCATGCTCTACTATAATTTCTGCGCCTTCGCCCTCCAGATGCCCCTGGGCCTCCTGGCGGACCGCTTCCGGCAGGATCGGAGCTTTATGGTCCTGGGCAGCCTCCTGGTGGGCCTTGCCTGCCTCGGCCTGGGGAAAGCGCCCCTGGCCCTGGCGGTGGCGGCGGGGGTGGGGAACGCCCTCTACCACGTGGGGGGCGGCGTGGCGGTGCTCCACGCCTATGCGCGTAAGGCGGGGCCGCTGGGCGTCTTCGTATCTCCCGGCGCCTTCGGCATCTTCTTCGGCACCCTCCTGGGCAAGGCGGGCACGGATATCCTGGCCCCCTCCCTCGTCGGTCTGGCGGCCTGCCTTACGCTGGCCTGGCTCCTGCGGGGGGCGGACCAGCCCGCGCCCATAGACCCCTTCCGGCTGGACGCGCCCTTTGCCGCATTAACCTGCCTGTTCCTGGTGGTGTGCCTCCGCTCCCTCCTGGGCTTCCTGTTCACCTTCCCCTGGAAGACGGGGTGGTGGAGCGTGGCGGCGGCCTGCGCCGTGGTCTTCGGCAAGGCGGCGGGAGGCTATGTCAGTGACCGGGCGGGGATGAAATGGGCCTCCCTGGGCTCCCTGGGGCTGGCGGCTCTGGGCTTCCTTTTTTCCGCAAGCCCCCTCTGCGGGGTGCTGGCCATCTTCTTTTTCAATATGACCATGCCCCTCACCCTCCGGGCGGCGGCGGACGCCCTGCCGGGGATGCAGGGCTTCTCTTTCGGCCTCCTCACCTTCGCCCTGTTCCTGGGCTTCCTGCCCGCCTGGGCAGGCTTCGGCCTGCCGAATGCCGGATGGTTCCTGGCCCTGGGGGCGCTAGTGTCCCTTGGACTGCTGCTGCCGGGGCTGCGCAAGAAGACATGAGCGGCTGGCTGATCGCTCTGGGGGCATCCCTGGGCCTGACCCTGGTGTTGGAGGGGGCCTTTGCCCTCCTGTGGGGCCTGCGGGGCCGGGATCTTGTACTCTGCTGCCTGGTGAACCTGCTCACGAACCCGCCCCTGGTGTTCTGCGTCCTGAGCTGGCGGCATTTCGGCCCCGCCCCGGCCTGGCTGCCTGTGCCCATTCTGGAGGCCCTGGCGGTGTGGGTCGAGGGGCATTTCTATAAGAAGGACGGGGAGAATATCCGCCGCCCCTGGCTGCTGTCTCTCTGCGCCAATGCGTTCAGCTATACCCTGGGCCTTCTGATCGGGGCCACTTTCTAGGAGGTGCCTTATGAAACGGTTTTTGACGCTGCTGTTCATCCTTGTCCTCTGCCTGAGCCTTAGTATGAGCGCCTTTGCGGACGTGATCTATGAGCCGGAGGATAGCTTCTTTGAAAAGCACAGGGACGAGTGCTATTATGAAAACCGGGTGTATATCGCCTCCGGGGAGAACGGCTATGCCTCCGCCCAAAAGAACCCCACGTCGAAAAAGGCGGAATGGGAGATCCCCAACGGCACGGAGATCTATATCAGCTTCGTGTGGGATCAGGACGGGGGCTGGGGCCTGAAGGACTCTCATGGCTGGATCAGCATGGATGAACTGACGGTGAAATACGACGGCATCTCCTTTGCACAGGAGCACGGCGGGGAGTTCCTCTACCTGGACGAATGGGAGTTTATAGACCTGACGGGCCGCGACTGCCTGCACCTCTGGCGCTACCCCGGCGATACGGAGCCTTTCAACACCCTGAGCGGGTCGGGGGAGGACTACTGGTGGGGCTGGCCGCCGGAGGAAATGAGCGTCAATACCATCTATGAGGACCCGGCGGGCCGCCGCTGGGGTTATGTGAATTACTATTACGGCCTGCGGGATTTCTGGGTCTGCCTGACGGCCCCGGACGACGCCTCCATCGGCGGCGGGGAGGCGCCCCAGCCCGTGGAGGTTTCCCCCACGGAAACGCCCGCCCCCACGGAGGTGCCCGTCCCCACGGACGCGTCCATGCCTACGGTTTCCCCCGCGCCTACCGTTACTCCGGCTGCCCCCCGGCCCACGGAGCTGCCCCCCATCATCGACCCCGTGCCGCCCCAGCCCTTCCCCTGGCTCCCCGCGGGCCTTGCCGTCGGCGCGGTGGTGATCGCGGGCGTCCTCCTGGCGGTGTTCCGAAAGAAAAAGTGAGCAATACGCCGATAGCTTCACCCCTGCCCGGCACTGCCGGGCAGGGGTGAATGTTTGTTACCTCTGCTTCTTTGCGTCCACCTCGATGAAGTAATGCTCCACCGCCGGGTCCAGGGTCACCTGGAGGACGCCCTTTTCCGGGTCAAAGCCGAAATTCTGGTCGAGGATGATGATATACTCCCAGCCCTCCAGCATAGCCTCCTGCTGCGTGAATGCCAGGGGGCTTCCCAGCCGGGGCGTGAGGTCATAGCCGTTGCGCCGCAGATCCCGCTGCGTGCCGGAAAAGTCATAGCTGGGGTGCTTAGGTGCCGTGACGGTGAGCCGGCGGCTCTCCCCGGCGGGGATGTGCAGCGTGAAGCGGACATACAGCACCCGACGATCCCGCAGCCGGTTGAATTCCTCCTCCAGGGAACCGTCAGCGCTTTGCCAGAAGCGGGTGTAGTTGCCCTCCAAAAGGCCGATCTCCCTCCAATGGGCGGCGATCAGGCCTGCTGCTGCGGCAGAGCGGCGGATCTCCTCCGCTGTCTCCGGCGGCATGCCCACCGTAGCTGCCTCCTCCAGCTCCTGGCTCAGCAGGTGCAGCTGCCGCACCATCTCCCCCAGGGTGGAGGCATAGCGCACCACCGTGCCCCCGGCCTCCTCCGTGGGAACGGTGCAGCTGCCGTCGGTGTAGGCCCGCAAGGTATAGTCCCCGATGTCCTCTCCCAGCACCAGGAGCCAGGCGCTCTGCCCGTCCCCCCTGGCGCCCTTCCGGGGAACGGAGCAATGGCGTTGGCACATGCCCGTGGCCAGGTCGTTGGTCCCGCCGTTGAAGCCAAAGGTGAGTACGGCGGTCTTTGCGCGGTCGATGGTGAATTCCATGTTCAAGGTGGGATTCTTCACATCCTCCGACCGTTCCCCCCAGCGGTCACGAAGCTCATAGACCACCACAGGGATGTCCAGGGAGGGAGGCTCCGCCAGCGCCCGGTCCAGGTAGCCGTCCTCCAGCCATGCTTTATAATCCTCCCAGTCATTCAGACGGGGCGCCCGTCCCTGCCGGTTTGTGCCGGGCCCCAGGATGCACTCCGTTTCCACCGGCATGCCGTCCAGGGTGACAGAGGGCGTTCCCTCCTCCTGCAGGGATGTGACGACGGGGTAGTAGAGCGTATAGCTCCGGTCCTCCCCGGTGGGATTCGTCAGCAAGTATTTGTCTGTGACCGTGATCTTCCGTACATAGGGGGAAGGGGAAGCGCCGTTGTAGCCGGTGAAATCCAGGGTGACGCACCGCGCCGCCGCCAGCTCCGTGCCCTCCGGCGCCGTCAGGGGGAGGATCGGCCCGGCATAGTACATGAAGCTGCCCTTCTCCTTGCTGCTGCCGCCGCCTGCGGCGGGACCGAGGGGGACGACGCCCAGGATGGCCAGCAGATATGTCCCCCCCGCCAGCAGGAGGAAGCATGCCGCTGCCAGTCCCGCGAGCCGGGGCAGGGTGACGCGCCGGATGCGGGGGAGAGCCGCTTCCTCGATGTACTCCTCCCGGATATCGGTGATGGCGCGAAATAAAACAAGCGCTCTATCTTCGTTCACAGGCTGATCCCCTCCTTCTCCAGGGCTTTTCTGAGGCTTTGCCGCAGGCGCAGCATCTTTTGGGCCAACCTGGCGGGGGAGAGGGCCCGCTCCTTTGCCAGCTCCTGCAGGCTCAGGCCGTACCAGTAGCGGCGCAGAAAGAGGACGCGGTCCGTCCTCCCCAGGGAGGACAGCCATCGGTCGATGGCGTCCCGCAGCTCCTTGGCTTCCAGGACCTTTTCCGGCGTGTCCGGGGCGGGGAGGCAGTCAGTTAGCTCCCCCAGCAGCTCCGTCATCCCCGCATCCCGCTTGCGGCGGTGTTCCCGGTTCCAGCGGCCCAGGGAGAGATTGCGCGCCACCCTCCCCAGCCAGGCCCGGAGGCTGCCCGGCCTTTCCGGGGGCATGGCGTTCCAGGCGGCGTGATAGGTGTCGCTCACGGTCTCCTCCGCGTCCTCCGGGCTGCGCAGCAGGTTGAAGGCGATCTGATAGCAGTAAGCGCCGTATTTCGTGCGCGTCTCCTCGACGGCCTGCTCATTTCGCTGCCAGTACAGCTCGATGATGGCTTCGTCCTCCATGGGCCGCCTCCTTTCCGACTGGATTCGTTTTCACCTGTATAGTACCGTTTTCCCGCCGGATATTGCATCCCGCCGCAGATTTATTTCATTCTATCATTTTTGTCAACAGAAAGAGGCGGACCCGGTTGGGCCCGCCTCTGCGTCGTTTGGTTCACTTTTTCCTGCGCTGGAAGTCTTCATCGATGCGGGCCTTCCACTTTCTGCCCAGAGGGGCGCTGGCCCGGACGCAGCTGACCGCTTCGCTGAGGACCTCGTAATTCAGGGCGGTGCCCGCGGCGTCAGAGTGGTAGTTCACGGCCCGGTCCTCCCGGATGCCGAATCTCTTCGCGGTTTCCACGGCGTCGATGTTGGCCCCCAGGAAGAGAAATTCCCAGCCCTGCTCCTTTTTCGCCTCGATGAGTTTCTTCACCTCGTCGCTGCCGTAGCGATGGGAGGCGTTTTCCATGCCGTCGGTGGTGATGACGAACAGGGTGTGCTCCGGGATGTCCTCCTCCCTAGCGTACTTGTGAATGTTGGAAATGTGCTTCACCGCGTCCCCAATGGCGTCCAGCAGGGCGGTGCAGCCGCCCACGCTGTACTCGCTGTCCGTCATGGGGGGCACCTTCTCCAGGGGCAGCCGGTCATGGATGACCTGGCTCCGGTCGGAAAACAGCACGGTGCTGACCCAGCAGGCCTCCGCCGTCTTCTTCTGCTTTTCGATCATGGCGTTGAAGCCGCCGATGGTGTCGCTCTCCAGCCCCGCCATGGAGCCGCTGCTGTCCAGGATGAATACCAGTTCGGTGCAGTCCTTTTTCATTGTGTAAGCCCTCCTCGTTTTTGTTTTCTGAGCAGAGCATACACCCTTTACGACCCCTTGTGGTCGCCTGCAAAGCGACAAATGCGCTCTTACCAAAATCTGCCGGATGTGATATGATATCCTTACCACAACAAAGGAGGACGGAAATGAAACTGAGAAGGCTGGGGAAAACGGAGCTGATGGTCAGCGAGGTGGGCTTCGGCGGCGAATGGCTGGAGCGGCACAGCGCGGAGGAATGCGCGACCCTGCTGGACCACGCGGAGAAAGCGGGCATCAACATCCTGGACTGCTGGATGAGCGAGCCCAAGGTGCGCACCAATATCGGCAAGGCCCTGGCGGGCAGGCGGGAAAAATGGTTCATCCAGGGGCACGTCGGCTCCACCTGGCAGGAGGGGCAGTATGTGCGCACCAGGGACGTAATGAAATGCCGGGAGGCCTTCGAGGACCTGCTGGAAAGGCTGCAGACGGACTATGTGGACCTGGGCATGATCCACTATGTGGACAAGGTGGAGGACTGGGAGGCCATCCTGGCCGGGCCCTATCTGGACTATGTGAAGGAACTGAAGGCCTGCGGGAAGATCCGCCACGTGGGCCTCTCCACCCACAACCCGGTGATCGGGCTTCTGGCGGCCCGGAGCGGCATCGTGGAGATGATCCTGTTCAGCATCAACCCCGCCTTTGACCTGATGCCCCCCACCGATGAGATCGACAATTACTTCGTGGAAGAATACGAGGGCGGCCTGGCGGGCATCGACCCCGCCCGCGCCGAATTCTACAAGGTCTGCGAGCAGCTGGACGTGGGGCTGACGGTGATGAAGCCCTTTGCCGGGGGGCGGCTGTTCGATGAAAAGCGTTCCCCCTTCGGTGTGGCGCTGACGGCGGCCCAGTGCATCCACTATTGCCTGACCCGCCCCGGTGTGGCCTCCGTCCTCTGCGGCTACGACACCGCGGAGCAGATCGACGCCGCCGTCGGCTATGAGACGGCGTCCCAGGAGGAGAAGGACTACGCCAGCGTCCTGGCCGGCGCGCCGAAGCATGCCTACAAGGGCGGCTGCACCTACTGCGGCCACTGCAAGCCCTGCCCCGCGGAGATCGACATCGCCATGGTGAACAAGCTCTATGACCTGGCGGTGATGCAGCCGGAGGTCCCCGCCTCCGTCAAGGCCCATTACTTTGCCCTGGGGCACCGGGCCGACGAGTGCCTGGGCTGCCGCCAGTGCGAGAGCCGCTGCCCCTTCGGCGTGCCCGTCTCCCGGCGCATGGAGGAAGCATCGGCCCTGTTCGGCAGGGAAGGGTGAGGGAAGCTTCGGGCCCTGAGAGAATGAGGGACGGGGAGCGGCGGAGCCTTTGCGATCGGCTCACCTTAGCTCACAGTCGATCTGAACGATGGCCCCGATGGGGATCACTTCGCCGCTGTCCAGAGTGATGCTGCGGGCATAATCGTCGAAACGGACGGGTCTTCCGCGTTTGACCTCATATTTGCCCCCCGCCTTTTTCTCATCCGGGACGAAAACTGTGAAGGAAGCCTCCGGCGCACGGTCCAGCTGCCGCATGAGGACGAGCTTATCGTTCAGTTCTTCGATCTCGTTCTCGTCCAGCATCCGCTGGGCCTCGGTTTCCCGCGCCGATTCCCGCACCAGGTCGTCGTAGCCCTTCAGCGTGGCGTAGGGGGCGAACTGCACCGCGCGGCTCAGGCGCGGCATCTGCGGGCGCTTGGCGGAGACGTGGTGTTCCCGGTCGATGATGTCTCCGTATATTTTTCTTGCATCTGGGGGCTTATCCTGTCTGTTCATCCTCAGTCTCCCGCCCGGTGGCCGCCCACCTGCTTATTGCGCTCCATCGCGGTGGCCCCCTCCTGCATGTTCAGGCCCTTGACGATGGCATTCTTGCCGTATTTGTCCCGGATGGCCAGGATCGCCTGCTGTCTGCGGCGCTCCTTCTCCAGGGCGGCCTCCTCCGCTTTCCGCTTTTTCTCCTGCTCCTCATAATCGGTGAAGAGGTCCAGCTGCTCCGCCTCCGGCTCCTGCCCAACCTCCTCCTGGGGCAGAAGATGCATCAGCGCG
>JAEEGG010029877.1_pt1 | contig 10153 bp, 11 predicted proteins | sample 9134161 | NCBI WGS metagenome assembly JAEEGG01 (sample SAMN16246543, study PRJNA631951) | gut metagenome | biome: gut microbiome; feature: rumen; material: CR-attached | host: Bos | place: Iran: Karaj | collected 2018-10 | reverse complement strand
TCTTCCTTTGTAAAGTCAACACCATAAACACCTCTGATGTCGTATGCCTTGAATGCTTTCATCTTTATATACCTGTTAAAAATAGTGTCGCAAAATTAGCAAAATTATTTAACCGCAATTTATTCTCCAACCTTACGAAGCACATACACTTCCTTGGTTTTGCTATCGAACTTGAACCTGTCATCGATTCGCATACCGACAACCCAAGATATTTTTCCATCTGACTCAAGAACTTGCACTTTTGATTTCTGCGACTGAGACAACTTTTCATCCTTGAAGAAATCGCTAAGTTTACGAGAGCCTTTCATTCCCAACGGAATAAACTTGTCACCATGGCGCCAATTGCGAAGCGTAAGCGGAAATTTCAGTTTCTTTACATCCAGATAAGCGATTTTAGGATTTCGCTCACAGACAAAATCATCATCGCAATATGCCATTGAAATATCGAAACCATATTTTTTCAAGTCGCCAATGACATTGATAGTTGCCTCAAAATCAGCATTCTGAGATTCTGACTTGTAAACCTCGATAAAATCACGATTGCGAACCACCTCCATGTCAGCGAGCATACATTTGCGACCAGTCTGCGCATCGAGCAAACATATTGATTCGCTTGCCAGCGGTTTGGGTACGCCCTCTCCTACAAGCATTTCGAAAAAAACTGTTGATGGCGCTGCAGTCTGCAATACCTTTGCAACATCAATCTTCATGACATTCCCCTCGTACGACAATGCATTTTCCTTTGCCATTCGCACATAGTCGTTCATAATTCGCTCGGTATCTGCAAAATACGAAACAGACCGCAAAATATTTTCCTTGGCAGCCGCATTTATTTCCTGAAGCAACGGCAACACCAGATGACGAACCTTGTTGCGTGCATACTTGGTTGTTGCATTGGTTGAATCGTCATGATATGGAATTTTATCATCTGCAGAAATCTGCGCAATGTCTGCACGCGAAACCTCGATAAGCGGACGGAACAATTTTCCAAGCAAAGGTTTCATCCCCGACACGCCACGGATGCCCGTTCCGCGAACAATGTTCAGTATGGCAGTTTCAACCTGGTCATCCGAATTGTGAGCAAGGGCTATGTATTGGCAGTTTTCCTTTTCGGCAAGTTCGTAGAACCAGTCGTAGCGCAATTTTCGCGCTGCCATCTGTATCGACAGACCTGTTTCATCGGCATATTTGTGAGTATCAAAAACATTCACAAAACATGGTACAAACAACTTTTCGCACATCTGGCGCACAAACTGCTCGTCACCATCCGACTCCTCGCCTCTCAACTTGAAATTGCAATGAGCAACAACACATTCGTAATTCATTTCATTCAGCAAATGAAGCATGACAATCGAGTCGATGCCACCACTGACAGCACACAAAAGCCGTGTTCCCTTAGGAACGCCATAGCTTGAAATAATATCCTTAACCTTTGTTTTCAACATATTCTGTAAACGGGAAATCCCCGTATTCCTTTAAAAGTTTCAAATAATCTGTTCGTTTAATTTCTTCTCCGCCAAGACTTTCAAGCAAAGTTGTCTTCTGCTGGCAATCAATAAGAACCACGCCATTTTTGAGGCAAAATTCAACAAGTCCGCAGAATGCCACCTTGCCGGCATCGGTAACCTCGTGAAACATCGACTCTCCAATGAAAATCTTTCCGATAAGGTTTCCATAAAGTCCGCCAACAAGTTTGTCGCCCTGATATGCCTCGAAGGAATATCCGTAGCCCCACTCGTGAAGCTTTGTGTAAGCCGAAATTATGCCTTCGGTAATCCATGTGCCATCCTGATCATCACGGACAACAGTAGAACAACGCCGTATAACAGCCTCAAAGTTTGCATTTACCTTTACAGTAAAATTTCGGCAGCTTCGCCTTAACGACTTCGAAATGTGCGCCTTCTCGGGGAAAACGACAAAACGAGGGTCAAGCGAAAACCACAGCAGTTCCTCGTCTTCGCAAGGCCACGGGAATATCCCCGAACACAATGCAAGCAATACCCGATCGGGCGAAAAGTCGCCACCTACAGCAACCAAACCCTCTTCATCTGCCCCATTGGGGTCTGGAAACCAAAGAAAATCATCCGGTAAACGATACACTGCCATAGACGACAAAGGTAATACAATGATTTGAAAATTTGATGATTTGATTATTTGATGATTCAAATTGTAGCGGCGCAATGTTTTGCATCGATGTTCAAAGATTCATTTGTCACGACAGCAACACCATGTCATTCAGCATTTTATCCACATGACAATGTTTTTTTTCAAAAAAAATTATCATCAAACAAAATAAACGATAAAAATATGCGTTATCCATTCAAACAAACAAATAAAAGGATTTGCCTATGACAGATGTCTATTCGTATTTTTACACAATCAATACCAATGAAAACGGCATAACGGACGAATATCTGCTCAACATGAGTGAAATGGCAGAAATGGACAAACAGTTGGATTTTCTTCCAAAAATAAGTCCGAGCCGTAGTCTGGTAAAGAAAATTTTGGAACTTGCGTAACAGCGAATGATGGAAAAAAGTTCCAATGGTAAAGATGGCGAGTTGTCGCCATTTTTCTTATTTTTGCAAAAAAATTTTTGATTATGATTCAAATGGTTGACTTAAAATCGCAATACCTAAAAATAAAGGATGAAATAGACAACGGTATTGCAAGAGTGATAAATAACACCGAATTCATTAACGGGCAGGACGTCAAGGACTTCCGCAACGAACTGGCATCGTATCTCAATGTTGGAAATGTCATTACCTGCGGCAACGGCACCGATGCTCTGCAAATTGCCCTCATGGCACTTGGACTGAAACCTGGTGACGAAGTTATTTCCGCCGATTTCACTTTCATTGCCACCGTGGAGACAATAGCCCTGCTCCAACTTACACCAGTAATGGTCGATGTTGACCCCGAGACATATCTCATCAATCCCGATGAAATTGAGAAGGCAATCACACCTCGCACCAAAGCTATAATCCCTGTTCACCTATTCGGTCAGTGCGCCGATATGGAACGCATTATGGACATTGCAAAACGCCATAACCTCTATGTCATCGAAGATACCGCACAAGCAATAGGCAGCGATTACCATTTTTCTGATGGCACAGTGAAAAAAGCAGGAACAATCGGACACATCGGTTGCACCTCGTTCTTCCCATCCAAGAACCTTGGTTGCTATGGCGATGGTGGAGCTATATTCACAAACGATGCCGAACTTGCCGAGAAAATAGGTTCTATCGTAAACCACGGCATGAAAGTAAGATACCACCACGACAGAATAGGCGTAAATTCGCGCTTGGATACCATTCAGGCAGTCGTACTCAGGGCAAAACTTCCACATCTGGACGAATACAACAACGCCCGTCGCACGGCAGCCGACTACTACGACAAGGCATTCGCCAACTGTCCGAAAATCAGCACACCTAAACGCGCACAAAACACAACTCATACATTCCACCAGTACGTTATGCGACTGAATGGCGTTGACCGTACTGCCCTCATGGAACACCTGAAAAACAAAGGAGTTGCATCGGCTGTATATTACCCAATACCATTGCACAAGCAGAAAGCATTCCAAGGATTCGAATACAATCCGAATGCATTTCCAAACACCGACAAACTTTGCGAATCGGTCATTGCCCTGCCGATGAACACAGAACTCAACGAAGAAACGCTGAAATACATAACTGATTCGGTTCTTGAGTTTGTAAAGTAAAAAAAACTTTGCGATGAAAATTGCAGTTAAGACATTATTATTCAGTACATTGCTTTTTCTTAACTGCAATTTTTCTTTTTCCCAGTTCATCAAGATGGACGACCGCGTAATTGTCGCAGGTTATGTGCTCGACATAGAAGACGACAAGCCGCTACCCTACACAAACATATCGATACGGCACAGACGCGAAGGTACAATCAGCGACACCGCAGGATACTTTGCCCTGTCGGCAAAAATGTACGATACGATTAGGTTCTCGATGCTTGGCTACGAACGGAAATTCATCGTCATCGACGATAAGGCAATCGACAGGAACGAACCGCTGATTGTCAAGTTGAAGACAGAAGCTTACCTGTTACCGACTGTCAACATTTTCGAATGGCGCTACAACCAGCTGAAATACGAAGTCACCACAATGAATCTGCCCGACGACGATTATACCTACGCAAACCAGAACTTTCCTGTAAAACAGAAAGCCATCGACTTCTACAATCGTCCGCAAACAGAAGGCGCAGGATTCGTATTCAGCCCAATAACAGCACTTTACGAAGCATTTAGCAAGGAAGGCAAGGAAAAAAAGAAACTTGCCGAACTACAAGAAAAAGACCATATAAGCACATTGATTGAAGAGCGCATAACAACCGAGCAATTAATGGAACTTACTGGTTTCTCGAAACTTGAAGCAGAACGTTTCCTCGAATGGTGCGGTTTTACCGCCGACTTCATAAACAGCATGAATGCCTATTACTTCATCATGGTTGTAAAACACAAGGCAGAACAGTACAAGAAGCAGAACAAGAACGACAAAAGCGGAAAGATATATCTGGAATAGATGGGCTTCGCCATTTCTTGTAGAATCGCGCCATGGCACGATTGTACAAGAATCAATGGGAATGGTTATCGCGAATCCTTTTATCCACCAAAATCATCGAATGCTATCATCTCGGGCGGAACGCCGTAGTCGTCGAGCATCTTGGTGACGACTGCCGTCATCATTGGCGGACCGCAAATGAAGAAAAAAAGAAACGCACCGATTACGATGCGTTTCTTTGCTTTTTTATGTTTCTACTACATTATGTTAGTTTTTTTGCTGAGAAACAATTCTAATATTCATACTCTTCTATTTCTCCACCATTCTCACTTTTAACCAAGTTAGGTGTCTCGTAAGTATAGATATAACCACAGTCAGCATTAACTGTATATTCGCGAGTAGATGGATAAAGCACATAACCATCAAGTTGCGTGAACTTCAAGTTGTAAGAATATCCAGCCTCCACTTCAAGAGAATCTAAAGTTCTGCCTGGCAAGGTTATCTGCTTTATAGTGCTGTTTGCAGCACAAGTGATGTCAACCTGATAGTTGTCGCTTGTAATGTTTACATACTTTATGTATGCAGGACGACTTTCTATCTTAAACGAAATAGAACCCTTCTTCGGCAAATATTTAACATCATTCACTACCTGTGGATGTTCAAAATAACCATCCTTTTGTGTTGCTACAAATCCGAAGTAGCAATCAATGTCAGTGCTTGTCAGTACATCTGAACCCTCGGGCGCAATAGTCTTGTACGCCATAAAATTCATATCATCAGTAACCACAACATCGTATGTCGAATGCGTATTGTTCTTTACGACTATAGTTCCGTCCTTCTTACAACCACTCATAATTGTAGCCAATACAAAAACTATCGGCATTACTTTAATTAAAGTTCTCATTTTCTTTCGTTTTTAGTTCTTATTCTTCAATATTTAGTCTCCAATATGGTCGCTTGCATCAATGCTCCAATCGCTATGGTCTTCGCGGAAAATGTAATCGTACTTCTTTCCGTCGTGTGCGACTATTGACAAATAGTCGAATTTTGAGAAATGAATCTTTTTGTTATCTGCTTCAAAAACAGTAGGTTTCTTTTGTCCGGACTGAGCCGAAAGACTTGCTATCTTAACCCATTCGTAATTCTTTTTGTCCCAGCCAAAAATACCTAAGTTCAAAGTTTGTTGCGATGAATTGTTAATCATCCTTATATTTTCGCCTGCTCCTCTCGGAAGTTTCTTTGATATGAATACATATGCATTAGAAGCTTCGTGATAAGGCAATGGCTGCTGTGTCATATCAGCGCCCTTTGTATAAACTAAAATTTCGATTTTAGCCATACCTTTCTCTACCTTGAAATCGTACTTGCTAGCATCCTTTGTCACTACAGCAAAGTAACGATACATTCCCAAGTCTTGAAATTTCTTGCCAAAGTTAGCATCTGCATCGAATCCGGGAAGTGTTTCATTGCCAAGGCTCTCCCATTTCTGTGTCAATGGTGAATGTACGAAAACCTCAAATTGTACCGATCTGTACTTTGAATAGTTTACAATCTTGACATTGAACCCGGCGACTTTCGAACCATTGCCAAACTTGTCGGAAACAGTGCGAGCATCAATCATCAATGCCGAATTGTCGCTGAACGCAGGCATTTCATAATTGCAATCAATAACAGGTTTTTCTTCTTGAGCATAAAGTCCGTTAAAAAAGAACATCGCCAAAATGCAAAAAGCAATAATCCTTATTGTTCTCATTTTTCTTCAGCCAGTTATATCCCATCGGCCCGTCGGTTCTAGATAAAATTTAACAATTATACAAAATTACATTGCTTATAACTACTATATTACACCTTGTCGTATTCAAAGACGCAACAAAACTGTAACCAAAAAGAATACATTATTCGTACAGTTTAAAGAAATTGTAATCCAAGATTTTTGAAATTCGCTGCAGCATTGCAGTATTTATGTCGGGCTTGGCGAAAATCTTATACAAATGTTCGCGAGTACATGGAATTTGCTTAGCAAGCCAAACCACCGAGCGACCTTGCTCCTTCAGTTTTGCCTGAATTATCCTGCCTATATGTATTTCACCATCGACCATAAAAAAGCGTGAATCGTTTTGCTTGTACGCCTGTTATATTCTCCAGGTTCGCCAAAACCTCGCACACTAACAAGCACAAAAAAATCCACGCCGTAGCGTGAACATTTGCAACTTATCCCGTGTACTCTTTAAATTGGCGATTTGGAGAATAATGGACAAGAGCAAAGCTCAGTTATATTTTATATTTCAGTTTCTACATCGTTTTATAAGTAATTTCTCACAAAGATAATTTATTTTCATTAAATCCATCCTATCCTCCAAAATCGTCGAATGCAATCATTTCCTCTGGAACGCCGTAGTCGTCGAGCATCTTGGTGACGGCAGCTGTCATCATTGGCGGACCACAGAGATAATATTCGATTTCTTCTGGCTCCTGATGGTTCTTCAGATAGTTGTCCTCGATAACCTTGTGAATGAAGCCTACATAGCCGTCCCAGTTGTCCTCGGGCTTAGGCTCCGACAAGGCAATGTTGAACGAGAAATTCGGGAACTCGGCTTCAATCTGCTTAAAGTCGTTTTCGTAGAAAATTTCGCGGCGTGACCTTGCTCCGTACCAGAACGAAACCTTGCGTGTGGTCTTCAAAGTCTTGAACAAGTGGAAGATATGCGAACGCATCGGAGCCATACCTGCGCCACCGCCGATAAACATAATCTCGCAGTCGGTATCCTTGATGTGGAATTCGCCGTAAGGTCCAGAAATCACAACCTTGTCGCCCGGCTTGCGCGAGAAAATGAACGACGAGCATACACCCGGATTGACATTCATAAATGTTCCTGCGCTCCTGTCCCACGGCGGAGTAGCGATACGGATATTCAGCATAACCATATTGCTTTCGGCCGGATGATTTGCCATCGAGTAAGCACGGAAAGTTGGTTCGGGATTCGTCATCTTCAACTTCCAGATGCCCAGCTTGTCCCAGTCTTCCTTGAACTCGTCATCCACATCAATATCCTTCGAATAATCAACCGTAACTTGCGGAACATCAATCTGTATGTACGAACCCGACTTGAAATTCAGCGTCTCGCCTTCGGGCAACTTGACAACAAATTCCTTTATAAAGGTAGCCACATTGCGGTTCGACACAACCTCGCACTCCATCTTCTTGATTCCCATAATATCCTCGGGAATAACAAGTTTCATGTCGTTGCGAACTTTCACCTGACAAGCCAGACGCCAGAAATTCTGCTGTTCCTTGCGTGTGAAGAAACCTGTTTCGGTCGGCAGAATTCCGTTTCCGCCCTGTACCACACGGCACTTGCACATACCGCAACTTCCACCGCCACCGCAAGCCGAAGGAAGATGGATATTATGCTCTTTCAAAGTAAGCATCAACGAATTGCCAGTATCGACTTCGAGAGTATCTTTATCGTTAATCGTAATTTTCACCTTCGACTGAGGTGTAAGTTTTTTCTTGGCAAAAAGCAAAATTGCAACCAAGGCAACCATCACGACAAGAAAAACCGCAATGGCACTAATAAGAACTATAGATTGAAACAACAGCATAATCCTACAATTTTATTCCCATAAATCCCATGAAAGCCAATCCCATAAGACCGACAATTATGAACGCAATGCCCAATCCGTCAAGGGCTTTAGGTATCTTCGAGTATTTAATCTTTTCGCGGATGGCAGCAAGGCTGACAATTGCAAGCAACCAGCCTATTCCAGAGCCGAAACCGAAAACGGCAGCCTCACCGACATTTGCGTACGAGCGTTCCGCCATAAAGAGCGAACCGCCTAATATTGCGCAGTTTACAGCAATCAGTGGCAGGAAGATTCCTAACGAATTGTACAGCGAAGGCGAGAATTTTTCAATTACCATCTCGACAAGCTGAGTCATCGAAGCCACAACTGCAATGAATACTATAAATGTAAGGAACGACAGGTCAACATCGGCAAACGACGGTGAAATCCATGTCATTGTACCCTTGCAAAGCAAATACTTTTCGATAAGGTAGTTGATTGGAACGGTAATCGTAAGCATAAACGCCACAGCAACGCCCAATCCGAATGAGGTCTTAACTGTCTTCGACACAGCAAGATACGAGCACATTCCGAGGAAATATGCGAAAATCATATTGTCGATAAAAATCGACTTGACGAATATGTTAGCAATGTTTTCCATTATTTGCCCTCCTCCTTTTTCTGCTGGCGTGCCCGCTGTATCCACACTATCAATCCTACCGCTATCAACGCCATAGGCGGCATAATCATAAGACCGTTGTTCATGTAGCCGGCATCGTAGAATGCCTGTGGCACGACCTGATAGTTCCAGATTGTTCCGCTACCGAGCAATTCGCGGAAGAATGCTACCACTATCAATATAAAGCCGTAGCCCAGACCGTTGGCAAGTCCGTCAATGAAACTGCGGCGTGGACTGTTCGACATTGCAAAGGCTTCCAAACGTCCCATGACAATGCAGTTTGTAATTATAAGTCCCACGAATACAGAAAGTTGCTTGCTGATGTCGAACACGTATGCCTTCAAGAACTGGTCAACGACTATAACGAGGAAAGCCACAACCACAAGCTGAACTATTATCCTGATTCTGTTGGGGATAGTCTTTCGCAGCAGCGACACAATCACATTCGACAATGCCACAACAAAAGTAAGGCTCAACGCCATAACCACAGCCGACTGCAACTTGACCGTCACTGCCAGCGCCGAGCATATACCTAATATCTGTACCGTAATCGGGTTGTTCCTGATTAGCGGGTCTAAAAATATTCTTTCTTTCCTATTCTTTTCCATAGCACTTATCTTCTTGATTTTTCGATGTATGGCAAGTATTTATTCAAGCAAGACTCTATCATTTCACTTACCGATGTTGAAGTTATTGTTGCACCAGAAACGGCATCAACTTCGTTTTCGTTCTGTGCGCCTCGCTTGTTAGTTTTTACCGAAACGAACTGATTTTCAGCATTGAAAATCTTCTTTTCAGAAAACTGCGACTGAAAATGTTCGGTAGCAATTTCAGCACCAAGTCCCGAAGTTTCCGACTTATGGTCGAAGTATGCGCCGTAGACTGTGTTAAGGTCTTCGTCCAAAGAGAGATAACCCCAGATTGGACCCCAGAGACCTTTTCCCGAAAGCGGGAAAACGAATTTCAAACCTTTGTCGGTCTGAGCTTTGTACAAAACCAGTGCATCTTCCTTTTCAACCTCGTTACCCGAATCGTCAACAGCGATTTCGGTCACTATTTTGGCGTAGGTCGATTCAACTTCCTTGGTCTCAACATTTATTTTCAATGCCGACAGAATGTTTCTTTTCTGCTCTATCTCGTAGTTCTTGGCCTGCTTAGGCTGAAGTAACACAGCAACTAAACTTAATGCACCAGCCACAACCACGACCAAAATTATCGAGTATATAAATATGTATGAATTCTTGTTCTTGTCCATAGCCTATCTGTTTTTTCTACGTCTTACGCGTCTTACCTTCACGCGTCTCAACCTCTTGTTAATGTTAGCCCTTACGACGCAATAGTCGATGAGCGGTGCAAAAATGTTCATAAGCAGTAT
>JAEEGG010029875.1_pt1 | contig 10153 bp, 6 predicted proteins | sample 9134161 | NCBI WGS metagenome assembly JAEEGG01 (sample SAMN16246543, study PRJNA631951) | gut metagenome | biome: gut microbiome; feature: rumen; material: CR-attached | host: Bos | place: Iran: Karaj | collected 2018-10 | reverse complement strand
ATAACGAATTACTCAAGATTTCTGAGCAAAACCTTTGGAGATTCAGAAATAATGAGTATCTTTGCACCACGAGAACCCGCCAAGCCTCTTTACAATGCTTAAATCGGCGGGTCGTTTTATTTTATTATGGCACGATACTCAAAAACATATTCATCACCAGCACAACTGGTATCGCTGTTGCAATCCCGTGGACTTCTCATTGAGAATGCAACACGAACCGAGAATTATCTTCGTCACATTGGCTATTACAGATTCAGCGCTTATCTTTATCCTCTTCTGACAACACCGAAGGAGAACCATGTATTCAAGCCTGACACCACGTTCAATCAAGCCTTGGACATGTACCGCTTTGACCATCATTACGGTTGCCCGAAATAATTGTGGTCATCACGCCCGCGTATGGAATCGCACTTTTGCTTTGCAAGTGCTTACTCAGCGGAGAATGACTCAACCTTGGATTACAATTCCAGTCAACCAACGCAAGGCCTATTTCAGTCTTTGCATCATCAAGTATTTCCTGAACATCATTTCTCCCAATAATGACATGAAAGCCAAGATCAATGCGCTTCTTGCCAACTATCCAGCCATTGATACCGCCGCAATGGGCTTCCCTCATGGATGGGAGAATGAGCCGCTATGGCAATAGATGTCCCCTACTTCCTCCCATTCTGCATAATCCTGTACCTTGTTGAGCGGATGGCCTCTTGGGTGATGCCCATGATGCGGCGGACGGGATGCGGATCAGGGGACTGTCCCGCGATTCGCTCTACTTTGAGCTGCACTCGAAGATAAAATACGCCTCGGAATTAAAAATAAATGTGATTTACTTTGTACTTCGCTCGACTTTTGTTATCTTTGCACTATAATTAAAAGCTTATGACACCAGAGGAGAAAGCAAGGGTAAAGATAGACCAGATGTTCGAAGATGCTGGTTGGAAAGTTGTAGATAGAGATTTCTATTCTCCAACGCTCACTGCTGCTGCCATTCGCGAAGGACTCCTTGAAGGAAATCGTGAGGCAGACTATTTCCTGTTTATCAATGGTCTGGCTGTAGGTGTTTTGGAAGCCAAGCGCAAAGAGGTGGATGTGGCTTCTGATATGGTTTGTGAACAAGCTATAAGCTATACGAGATATGTTCCTATTGATCGCTACAGAGCTTTTGCCCGTCCACTTCCTTTTATATATGTTTCTAACGGAGAAGAGACTTTCTTCCGCGATTGTCGTATTGAAGATTCCGACTTAGAGCGAATCAATAGGATTCATACTCCCAAGGAAATGGTCAAGATGTTGGGCATCGAGAATCCCTATGCTGGTCTGCCCACTCTCAATAAGAAAGGCTTGCGCGATTGTCAGTATGAGGCTATCTCCGAGCTAGAGGCCAGTTTCCGTACTGGTCAGAATCGTGCACTTCTGGTTCTTGCTACAGGTGCAGGTAAGACTTTTACCGCTTGCATGTCAGCTTATCGTTTCTTGGCTTATACCCCCATGAGACGTATTCTTTTCTTGGTTGATAGAAACAATCTGGGAAAACAAACTGAAGGCGAGTTTGGTAAGTTCCGTCTGACAGAGAATGGCGACCCTTTTAATACGATATATACGGTAAATCGCCTAAAGTCTAACAAAGTACCATCTGATAGTAATGTCGTTATCTCAACCATCCAGCGCCTGTTCTCCCTATTGACAGGACGGGAGATTGTTGACAATGATGATGACGACGAAGACACAGCTACTGGAGAAGTACAGTTGACAGGAAATCTTCAGTTACCACCAGATTTCTTCGACCTTATCGTTATTGACGAATGTCATCGTTCTATCTATGGCAACTGGAGAAAAGTACTGGAGTATTTCAGTACAGCCAAGATGATTGGTCTGACAGCAACGCCAGTACCAGAGACGTTGGCCTTCTTCAATAACAACCGTGTGGTAAATTACACGCTGGAGCGTTCCATCGTGGACGGTGTGAATGTGGATGGCCGTATCTATCGTATCAAGACGGAAGCCACAGAGAATGGCGGCGCCATTCTCAAAGGTCAGAAGCTGAAGCGAGTTACCAAATATACAGGTCAGGTAGAGAATATCAAGAATGAGGAGACAAGAAATTACACGAAGGAAGAGCTAAACCGCAGTGTGATCAATCCTGCTCAGATTAAGTTGGTTCTTGAGACCTATCGTGATGCCGTCTATACAGAAATGTTCACTGACCCTCAGCGCGAGCCCAATATGGACTATCTGCCCAAGACGCTGATATTCGCGCTGAACGAGGTTCATGCAACTAACATCGTGAAAATAACCAAAGAGGTATTTGGCAGAACAGACGATAAGTTTGTGCAGAAGATCACCTATTCTTCTGGCGATAGTAACGAACTGATTCGACAGTTCCGAAATGATAAGGAATTCCGTATAGCCGTTACCTGTACGCTGGTGGCTACGGGTACTGACATCAAGCCTCTTGAAGTATTAATCTTTATGCGCGATGTGGCGTCCGAGCCTCTTTATATCCAGATGAAGGGGCGTGGTGTTCGCACAATTGGCGACGACCAGTTGCGTACTGTCACCCCCAATGCTTTCAGTAAAGATTGTTTCTTTCTGGTAGATGCAGTAGGCGTGACAGAATCCCACAAAACCGTTCCTGGTGGTGGTACAGGGCCTCAAGGACCGACCATCACTCTGAAACAATTATTAGAGCTTCTGACGCATGGCAATGTCTCTGATGAATACTTGCTGCTTCTGGCTTCCAAACTGCCACGTATTGACAGGAAATGCAATGATGCTCAGCGTGCTCATTTCCAAGAGTTGGCTCACGCCAGCATGAGAGAGATATCATCCCATATCTTTGAGGCTTTCGAGAAAGGCACGTTGCCTCCATACGAGGACATCAATGAACCCAACAATGAGCGAAAAGGCTTGGTGGCTCCTCTTGTCAATCATCCTGATGCCCGTCAATATCTGTTGATACTTGCTGCAGGTTTTGTGGAGACCTTACAACCAGGTGAAGACACGCTTATTTCCAAGGGCTTCTCGCAGGAGGAGGCCTCTGAGGTGACTTCTGCCTTTGAGAAATATTGCGATGAGCACCAGGACGAGATTGAGGCCCTTCGCATGATATATAACAATGATGGCGAGCCTTTAACCTACGTTATTCTGAAGGATTTGGAGAATAAACTGAAGATTGCCAACAACAAGTTCCAGTCTTCACGCATCTGGAATTCCTATGCCATCGTGAATCCAAAATCCGTTAAGAAGCATACCACCAAGGAGGAAAAAGAAGCACTTACCAACATCATTCAGTTGGTACGTTTTGCCAACCATCAGATAGAGAAGCTGGAGAGTCTCTATCCGCAGGCTCAGCAGCGCTTCAACCTCTGGTATGGACAGATGCAGCGTACGGTGACTGAAAGCCAGATAGCCATCATCCGCCAGATAGTAGATTATATCGCCTCCAACGGAGCCTGCACCATTAAAGATATCATTGACGACGACAAAACGCGTGCTGCCCAGCTTATCAAGGCATTTGGCAGTAAGGCACAAGCAGACGAAGCACTCGTCTCACTCTCCAAATTCTTATTGTATAGAAAAACAGCATAACACATAATGGCAACAAACAAAGAAACATCACTAACCAAGAAAGTCTGGTCACTGGCTACAACCCTTTCAGGACAAGGCATTGGCTTTACAGACTATATCACACAGCTTACTTATCTTCTCTTTCTGAAGATGGACGACGAGAACGTCGAAATGTTTGGCGAAGATTCTGCTATTCCTGAAGGCTATCGTTGGAAAGACCTGACAGAATTGGATGGCCTCGATCTCATCAGCCAATACGAGAAGACACTGGACAAACTGAGTAAAGAGGAGAATCTCATTGGTACCATCTTTGTGAAGGCCCAGAACAAAATCGACAAGCCTGTTTATCTTCGTAAGGTGATAACCCTGATTGATGAAGAACAATGGCTGGTGATGGAAGGCGACGTGAAAGGTGCCATCTATGAAGGCATTCTGGAAAAGAATGGCCAGGACAAGAAGAGCGGGGCAGGACAGTATTTCACACCTCGTTCGTTAATCTCTGCTATGGTTGATGTTACGTGTCCGCAGATCGGTGAGACCGTTTGCGACCCTGCCTGTGGAACAGGAGGATTCCTGATGGCTGCCTACGACTATATGAAGAATCAGTCGCAAGACAAGGCCAAACGTGATTTCCTCCGTGAAGAGGCGCTGATAGGGTACGACAATACAGCCCTTGTGGTGACGCTGGCCTCCATGAATCTTTATCTGCATGGTATCGGTACCAAGCGTAGTCCGATTCTTTGCGAGGACTCTTTGGAGAAGCAGCCACAGAAGTTGGTAGATGTCATTCTTGCCAATCCTCCCTTTGGCACTCGTCCTGAAGGTAGCGTTGATATTGATCGTCCTGACTTCTATGTAGAGACCAAGAACAACCAGCTGAACTTCCTGCAGCATATCATGGTGATGCTGAAGAACAATGGTAGGGCTGCTGTGGTGCTGCCTGATAACGTGTTGTTTGAGGGCAATGCTGGTGAGGCCATTCGTAAGGAACTGCTGAAGAACTTCAATCTGCATACTATTCTCCGCCTGCCTACAGGCATCTTCTACGCACAGGGCGTGAAGGCCAATGTCTTGTTCTTCAAGAAGGGTGAACCGACAAAAGATGTATGGTACTACGACTATCGTACAGGCATCAAGCACACGTTGGCCACCAAGCCCATGATGCGCCACCATCTTGACGACTTTGTTACCTGCTATCACGCAGAGAACCTGTCAGCTCGTCAGGAAGCCTATAGCGAGGAGAATCCTAATGGCCGCTGGCGTAAATATCCCGTCTCGGAACTGCTGAAGCGTGACAAGACCAGCCTCGATATTTCGTGGATCAAGGAGACCAACGACGACGATGATATGACACTCGCTGAACTGATGACCACCATCCAGCAGAAGAGTGATAACATCAGCAATGCAGTGAAAAAACTACAATCATTAATGGCAACCATTAAAGAATAGTATTTATGGGAAAGAAAGAAGTTATCAAGATATTTGAAGAGAAAAAAGTTCGTACCGTTTGGGACGATGTAGAAGAGAAGTGGTATTTCTCAATAGTCGATGTTTGTGGCGTCCTGACAGAGAGCAAGGATGCTCTGACAGCGCGAAAGTATTGGAACAAACTCAAACAACGCCTAAAAGAGGAAGGAAATGAAACGGTGACAAATTGTCACCAGTTGAAATTGAAAGCCGCTGATGGTAAAATGCGACTGACGGACGTGGCTGATATGGAGCAACTCTTCCGATTGATACAGTCTATCCCATCACCTAAGGCCGAACCGTTCAAGCGTTGGATGGCTCAGGTAGCAGCAGAGCGCCTTGACCAGATGCAAGACCCTGAACTCTCTATCGAACAGGCTGTGGAGGATTATCGCTGTTTAGGTTATTCTGAGAGTTGGATTAACCAGCGTTTGAAGAGCATAGAGGTACGAAAACTGCTGACAGACGAATGGAAGCGTGGTGGTGTACAGGGGCAGCAATATGCATCACTTACCGACATCATCACGGCAGCCTGGAGTGGACGGACCACTAAGCAATACAAGCATCTGAAAGGTCTGCATAAAGAGAATCTTCGTGACAACATGACGAATGTAGAATTGCTTCTCAACTCGCTGGCAGAGGCTTCTGCAACGGAGATTTCCAAGAAGGAAAATCCTAAAGGCTATGGCCAGAATGCCGATGTAGCAAAACGTGGAGGCCATGTAGCCAAAGCTGCGCGCAACCAATTGGAGTCACAGCTGGGTCGTTCTGTTGTCACCTCGCTCAATGCAAAAGACTACTTCAAGAGTCTGGAGCAAGAGGAAGAGCAGAAGACCATCGAAAATAAGAAACGAGGCCCTAAGAAATAATGGATACAAAGAAGTTACGCCAGAAGATACTCGACCTCGCCATTCGTGGTAAGCTCGTCCCTCAAGATCCGAACGACGAGCCCGCCTCCGTATTGCTGGAGCGCATCCGTACAGAGAAAGAACGCCTGATCAAAGAAGGAAAGATTAAGCGGAGCAAGAAAACGGCTACTGATGACGAGATTGAGGCACCGCATGGTTGGGTATGCTGTAGATTTGATGAAATATGCTCCCAGTTCTCTACAGGTCCTTTTGGTTCTATGGTACACAAATCGGATTACGTATCGCAAAACGGTATTCCAATTGTCAATCCTATGAATATCGTAGATGGTAAGATTGTTTCTAATAATCTGATGATGGTTTCTAATGAGAAAGCTCAAGAACTTGATCGTTATAGACTTACAAAAGGTGATGTACTGATAGCAAGAAGGGGGGATTTGAGTAAATGTTGTGTTGTCACAGAAGAATCTATTGACTGGCTTTGTGGTACGGGCTCTTTTTTCTTGCATGCGCCTTTTGTTGACCCACGATATATTGAAATCTTTTATCTTTCTGAATATGTTCAAACAATTTTGAAACGTGAATGCGTCGGAGCCACAATGGACAACCTTAATCAGAGTGTGTTAGGTTCCATACCTTTTCTATTACCTCCTCTTTCCGAGCAAAAACGTATAATTACTGAAGTTGAGCGTTGGTTTGCTGTGATTAATACATTAGAAAGCAATGAGGGTGATTTGCTGAAGGCGATAGACCAGGCCAAATCCAAAATTCTCGACCTCGCCATTCATGGCAAACTTGTTCCTCAAGCCCCAAATGACGAGCCTGCCATTGAACTCTTAAAGCGCATCAATCCCAAGTTCGAACCTTGTGATTCGGAGGACTGTCCATTTGAAGTTCCCAATGTATGGACATTCTGCCATCTTCAAGATGTTTTTAATATAACAATGGGTAGTTCCCCTACTGGTGAAAGTTTAAATAGAAATGGAAATGGTATTGAGTTTCATCAAGGGAAACTGTGTTTTGCAGAAATCTATTTAGAGAAATCTGATGTATATACAACACAACCCGTAAAATTGGCCTCTCCTAATTCTGTATTACTTTGTGTACGAGCTCCAGTAGGGATAGTAAATATAATTGAACGCGAGGTATGCATAGGGCGAGGGCTTTGTTCTTTGACCCCATTGAAAGCAATTGATTTAATGTATAGCTTTTATGCGTTACAAACGTGCCAAACAGATTTCGAGCAGAAAGCAACAGGTTCTACCTTCAAGGCCATTGGTGGAGATGTTATAAAGAACCAGATTATTCCGCTCCCTCCATACAATGAACAACTCCGTATTGTTGCAAAGATAGAAGAACTCTTTGCAGTCCTTGATAGCATCAAAGAATCCTTAGAAGCGTAGAATAATTCGACGGAATAAGTACATATTATAAAATACAACTATATGGCAACAAGTAACTATTCACTTCTACCTAAAGAAAACGACAGATTACTCTGTGTTAAGGTGGGGAAGGTTAAACGCGAGAATTTGTATGAGATGGCTCGTAAGTATTGGAAGGTAAGATTAGAAAAGGCTTCACTTGCAACCCATGTACTTGCTGTCATTGATGGTGTAGTCGTTGCTGTTTATATCCCCAAAGAATGGAAATACACAGAAGATCCACAACATGAAGGCAGATGTGAATTTATTGGAACAGAAGTAACAGATTCGGATTATATAGGAAAGAGTGTAGCAGATTTCTATGGCCATAGTGCCAATCCTGTGAAATACATAGGAGTTTTTGAAGTATAGATATAAAATATAGCCTAAAGCATTATATATGGAAGAAAGATTCTCATGGATTCCGTTTTATTCGGAACTTGCAAAGGCACTACTGGCTTATAAGGATGAAAGGAAGCCTTTAGTGGATTTCGTTTATTCTGAATTATCTCAGGTTGGTGGAAGATCGCTTGTAGATTATATCCACATGGAGGATGGTTCCAAGGTGAAGGATATTGACCCCTTCTCTGTATTTGCCATTTTTAATCGTAGCCTAAAATTGGAAAATAGAATTGGGTTCTTGCAAAAGTTCAAAGAAAGATTTGGACTAAAATCTGCAGTACCAACAGATTTTGATGGTATCCCTACAGTCAACTCGCAAAGAGCATTTTTCTTTAATTGGGCTGAAAAGAACGCAGAGAGCATACGCCAGTTTTGGGAATTGTTTGAAGGGGTGGTACTTGAAAAGGATATAAGCCAGATCTTCAATCAAATGGTGAATAAAACGATATCCCAATATTCACTGACAATGATTCTTTACTGGATTGCTCCAAATCGGTTTATTAATCTTGATGGAAGAAACAGAGCGTATTTGAAGACGTTGGGACTCCAAGAGAATTATCCAGATTTGAATTATGCAGAATACATAAAGCTCATTGAGACAGTTAAGTGGATGATGAGTGAGCAAAAGATACGTGCCACTTCATTCCCTGAGTTGTCGTATGCAGCATGGAGCATGGCTCAAACTGAAAGAATCTGGATGTACAAGAAATATGATGATGCTTTTTCTTTCGATGTCATCAAAATGGGCTCTTCTGCAAAAGGGCAACTGGATTTCTCCACCTATAAGAATAAAAAGGCACTTGGCGATGCTTATCGGAAAATTAGTGGTAATACTGATGTCGCTATCCCTGATATGTATTGGAAACTGATGAAGGATGTGCAGATTGGTGACATTGTTGTTGTTTTCGATACTCAAAAGAAAGGTAGGTCTATTAGCCATGATCTTTATGGATGGGGGCGCATTACTTCTGATGTGTTCTTTAAGCCAGAAGATGAGAATCCTATCCAAAGAAAAGTAGAATGGCATAAGCCTCTGCCAGAATCTCCCATCAAAGAAACGAGAACAAAAAATACTCGCTATTTCCATGATGTTACTGGTATAGAGGCTGCAAACATTATAGAACTTTTAGGCATAAATATAGAAGGAGGAACAAAGATGCAAACAACGAATATCGACAAATACATTCAGTTGCTGGAAACGAATAAGAATCTAATTCTTACAGGTGCACCAGGAACAGGTAAGACCTATTTAGCTAAGCAAATAGCTAAGCAGATATTGAATGTAGAAAGCGATGAAGAACTGCAAAACGATAAACGATTTGGTTTCGTGCAGTTCCATCCTTCGTATGACTATACAGATTTCGTAGAAGGATTAAGACCTACGAAAGAAAACCTGGCAGGAGTCATTGGATTCAAACGTCAGGATGGTGTGTTTAAGGCATTCTGCAAACAAGCTATTCTATCGGAAACTGCAGATGCAGAAACACTGAGTGATATTAATGACAATCCTACTGTATGGAAAGTGTCACTTGGAGGTACTTATGATAATCCAACAAGAAAAGACTGCCTGGATAATGGTTATATCCGCATAGGATGGCATGATTACGGTGATATAGAAGACTTTAATGATTTTGAGGACTTCCAGTTTGGTGGTAAAAATGTGCTTCGAGCCTTCCAAAGTGGTATGCAGATAGGTGACTTGGTGGTTTCCTGTTATTCTGCCAAAGAGGTGGATGCCATTGGTGTTGTTACAGGTGAGTACGAATACCATGCGGAAGGTGGTGAATATCCTCGATATAGAAACGTGAAGTGGCTTGTTAAAGGTATCAAGGAAAATATACTGGAAATTAACAAGAACAAGACCTTTACGCTCTCAACAGTATATAAGGCAAATATTACAGCTGAAGCAGCCTTGAAGATAGTGCAGAAGCACTCCAGTATGAGTATTCGTGCGCCAAGAAAAGATACTGCTGTCTTCGTCATTGACGAAATCAATCGTGGTGAGATATCGAAAATCTTTGGTGAATTGTTCTTCTCTATTGATCCTGGCTATCGTGGTATAGCTGGACGTGTGAAGACACAATACCAGAACCTGATTGAAGAGGGCGATGCTTTTAAAGATGGATTCTATGTACCTGAGAATGTGTATATCATTGGTACGATGAATGATATTGATCGCAGCGTGGAGAGTATGGACTTTGCTATGCGTCGTCGCTTTGCGTGGGCAGAGGTTACTGCAGAAGAGAGTATGCAGATGCTCAACGGAACACCTTATGAGGAAGAAGCTAAGAAGAGAATGCAGCATCTGAATAAGGCTATCATGAAGGTTCGTGGACTTGGTGAAGCTTATCAGATAGGAGCAGCCTACTTCAAGAAGATTGAGAAATATAATGGAGACTTCCAGAAACTGTGGGATTTCCATCTCAAAGGTCT
>JAEEGG010029871.1_pt1 | contig 10153 bp, 8 predicted proteins | sample 9134161 | NCBI WGS metagenome assembly JAEEGG01 (sample SAMN16246543, study PRJNA631951) | gut metagenome | biome: gut microbiome; feature: rumen; material: CR-attached | host: Bos | place: Iran: Karaj | collected 2018-10 | reverse complement strand
GTTGCTGCCAGTAACCCGTGACATAGCCAGCTATATCATGGAATTCTGCAAATACGTTACACTTCTTGCCCAACTGCTTGTTGGCCTTGACGGTAGCAAAGAGGTGGGCATGACGGTCGTCCATATCGCGGCGGCTGCTGTAGAGCAGCGTCGACGACAGGCGGAATCCATGTGAAAGATTCAGGACCGGAGCCAACTTGAGTGTGACAAAATTGTCATGGTCAGAATCCGAGTAGGCGCCAGCATCCACATGGTGGTAATAATAGTTGGCGCCCAGCGTCAACTCCCAAGGACCGGTTTTCCAGAAAACGGAGTTCCTGAAGCCTATTTCCTGATAGTTGGGGGTGGGCAGATGGCTGTGCCAGTTACCTTCCACACTGCTGTGTAGGAAGAAGTTCTTATGCTGATACGAATATCTCACCACGCCCTGATGAGCAAGGTTGGTGCTGTAACCGCCTGCGTCGAATCTACGGGCGTTGGTCGGAGCCGTCTCATCTACCAGGAAATCGTTTACCTCAGGAATGAAGAAACGGCGTGCGAACAGCCCCTGGAAGAAATGGCGCCCCGCCTTGTAACCAACACTGGCCAGATAACAGTGGTTGTTTCGATCATGCGTCCACAGGCTTTGGTCCATAGAGTCGTACTGGCGGTTCCAGTAGTTCATCATACGGAAGCGATCGCCGAGCGTCAGCACCCAGGGGCCATGGGTATAATCGAACTGGGCATAGAAGTCGGTCACCAAGTACTGTTCGCGCCTCTCGCCGATATACCAGTTGTTCTCGTAGTCCATCTCAGCACCGATCATCAGCCAGAGGTCGGGCGTGAAGAAGGGGGTGTTGAGTTCGACAAAGGCGTAGGGATAGCAGTCGCCCTTCTTGGAGTCACTGGTCGTACTGGTGTAGTCGCTGCCGATCTCGGCAAAGAGCAAGGCGTCGTTCTTGAAAGTATGCGCGTACGACAACACGAGACCAGTGTACCGATTATAAAAAGGAAGAGCTTCGGCCTTGCCAGGGGTGAATAGCTTCTGTTTGGTATTATCAAACTCTTGGAACGCTTTGATGATGAGCTTGTCGCTTTGGCTGATCTTCCAGTCCAGGTTCAGATACAGGTTTTCGGCCAATCCACGGTCTGTCATGTAGTCCTTGTCGAGGGGATAAGCCTTTCCGTAGGAGGTGCGAACCATGCCGTAGCCCTGCACCGTGAGTTTCTCGCTGCGATTCGTCACATCGGCATAGACCATGCCATTGCCGTAGGTACTGCCTGCCACAGCCACCTTGCCGTCGGTCTTCACGTCTTCACGATAATAGATGTCTATCACGCCCTTCGTGCCGCCCACAGCTTTTGCCACAGAACTATTGCTGCAAATCTGGATACGGTCTATCTCGCAAGCTTTCACATTGGCCAGGAATGATTCTTGATCGACGATGATGTTGATGTTGTCGGCGCGCAACGTGTAATTGAGATCAATCTTCTTACCGTTAACAGACAAGTATTCGGGGCAGGTGTTCAACACGTCGAGCAAGGTCATCTCGCTGTCGGGATTCATCTTGTCCACATGAATCACATAGCGGTCGCCCTGAAACTCAATGATCTCATCGTTGTCGGCAGCATGAGCCGTCAAGCCATTCATACAGAGTACACACAGAAGGATGCAAACAGCACAAAGCTTATCACAAAAATATTTTAGATTCAGTTGATTGTACATATTTTATAGTTTCATAGCTGCAAAGGTAAGCAGATTTCCCGAAACCACCAAAAATAATGCCGAAAAAAAACAAAAAACTAAGGGGCTCGCCCCGCCCAATGCGAAGCCAGCCCCCCTTCTCTTCTCTTACGCGAAGCTTTCGCGCAGCCCCTGGGGTCTGGCCCCAGCAAGCCTGTGTAATATGTAACTTTGTACCGCCGGCGGATTATATTCCAAATTATCTCATGATTGCTCAAAAAAAGAGATTTACGGGTATTCAGCACAGTCTGCGCCATGAAATTTTCTCAGAGAAAGTCGATTTTTAATTCTACCTCTACTAAATAATCACGAATTCCTTTCAAACATGCCGATTTTACTAGGTTTTTGCGAGTATTTCCTTAAATTTTATCCTCTACTAAACCTCTACTAATCCTCTACTAATCCTCTACCTATCCTCTACTAATTATCTACAAGCCATCTACTGCAGAAGCATACCTTTTGTTGCAATAAGCGTTCCTTATTCTGCAATAAGGGTCCCTTATTTTGCAATAAGCCTTCCTTATTGCCGATAAACAACTACCCACAGTATGCAGATAAGCGCCCCCAAAGCTCGTTATGCATTCCCAACGTGGGAACACTTTATTCCCAGTGTGGGAATCATTTGTTCCCAACGTGGGAACATCACGCTCCCAACGTGGGAATAATTGTAGCCTTGTAGGACAAACAACACATTTGTAGTAGAGGTTTAGTAGAGGATAAGTAGAGGTTTAGTAGAGGATAAGTAGAGGATTAGTAGAATTAAAAATAGAATCCAAACAGATAATAATCAAAGACTTACACAGTTATTTGTAGAGACAAACAACAATTTACAACTATTAGTCAATGAAATAACCACAAGACAGGTGGCAAATCAAGCGCTCACTACCATAAAGGGACAAGGGCGCAAAGGTAAAAGACAGAAACCTTTGCGCCCGTGTGACACATTGTCTGTGACACATCATTTTTCACTCCAGCATCACCATTTTATTTTTTTATCTTATCACTGACCATTTTTACCCATTTTAATGTGTAAAAGTGTAACAAAGGAAGACCGAGAGCTTCATCCGTCTGACATACAGATAGTTAGTTCTGTCTGAGTGCTGTTACACATTTGTGACAGATCTGTGACACATCAGAATGTGTAACAAGCTGTTGTCTCCTCAATAACCCGCCATTATTTCGCAATAAGGCACCCTTATTTGAAAATAACCCTGCCTTACTTGACAGAAGTGTTCTGATGCTGCTGACATGCTGACATCAAATTCTATAGACAAATTAAAAAATAGGATAACAGGTACAAAAATGCCTATATCCTATTTATATAATATCTCTTAGAAACCGATGTCAGCATGTCAGCAGCTTTGGCCTGTTCGGTGAACGGCTGGTTGAACATCTCCAGGAACCCTTTCGTCAAGCCCCCACTAGCTTGCACACAATATGCCTTAGAACTTTGGTGAAACACAAAAACTTGGCCTAAAATTTGGAACTTTCAAGAAATCTCCCTATATTTGCAATCGAAATTATATAATGTACGCATATGACGAAGGAGACAATGACAAAGCTGATTGCAGATTACTTCAAGACGCAACCCGTCCTGAACGCATGGCTCTTTGGCTCCTTTTCACGTGGTGAGCAAAGGGATGACTCCGATGTTGACATCCTGATCCTGCCAGACAAGTCGCAACATTTCTCCCTCTTTACCCTTAGCGGAATGTATGAGGACTTGAAGGAACTTCTTGGGCGCGAAGTCGACCTGATTACAGAAGGTGGCTTGATGCCCTTTGCCCGTGAAAGCGCTGACCGCGACAAAATCCTAATCTATGAGAGAGCAGCGTAACGACCCTAAACGCCTGAAGGATATCTTGCAGGCCATCGACACGATTTTCCAGTATGTGGATAATCGGAAATGAAGTAATTCTTGTCCTATGTTTGAAACGCAGTATTATTTATTAACTATGAGAAGATTGCTTTTTACTTGTATAATCGCTACTTTAGCTTTATGTGTTAACGCACAGCAAAGTCTGTCGTCTGTGATTCTTAAAAATGGAACAGAACTGAGAGGCTATATTAAGAGTATAGATTCTTCTCAGCGCGACAAAAGCGATGTCAGCCACAAGGAGCGAATAATCAAATACCCTTATGATCCATTAGCAGGATACAAAGGTTATTTGTTAGAAAAGGGTAATAACGTTTATATTTACAGTGACCATATACTTATTTGGAAATGGCATAATTGAGTTAGGTTTATGTTAGATTTGTAATAATTATCACAATTTTTGTTAATTTTTTATAAATCTATTGGTTATTTTAATAATAGTGTTTATATTTGCATCATATTACAATTATTAAATTATAACAAAATTTTCAAAAACAATATTATTAACATTTTAAACAAAACTTATGAAAAAATTAATGATTACAGCACTGGTTTGTGCAGCATTTGTTAGTGTTTATGCTCAAGATGCAAAAAAAGAGGATACGAAATATCGTAGAAGTTCTTTGTATATGATGATGTTGCCAGACGATGATTTGGAAGGAGACCAATTGGAGGTGGTTGAAAATGCATTTACCACTAAGGCTTTCCCTGACAAGTACAATAATCATAACTTAAAGAAGACCGTATTTTCTGCGCAGAATGTTAAAGCTATTGATGTAACTCAGGACGAAATCCATGCCGCAGAGGAATTGCTGAACTCTAAAAAGAAAGGTATCGGCAAGCTTGCGGGAAAGTTGGGCGGATTTATGAATAAAAATGCGGAAAATGCAGATACAGCTCAGAAGGAAAAAACAAAGAATGCTGGTTATATAGCTAAGTTAAATAAGTATTTCGATGAAAATCATGTAGCTCAGAAGTTGTTTGCTAAGTGGCTTGGAGGTGGTGAAACTGCAGACAAAGGCAAGAAACCGATTAGTTATCAACTTGTTGAGGCCCGCGGTTTGCAGACATTGAGCCAGGAGGAAATTGCTACTAATCGTGACCTGTACCTTGGTGAAGCAATGAGCGATATCATTCCCAGGACATTTATTATGGTTAACCGTTACGCCTATACCCCTGCTGAAGTGATTATCGCTATGACTGCAGCTGTGGCTGATCAGTTTGGAGCTGGTGGTTATGCTTCATTAGGTGGTGCTTTGCTGTCTAAAGTTCTTAAAGGTTATTTTGTAATTACAAATACATACCTTTACCAACTTGATCTTACAAATGAACAGGTTACTAATCTTGTGGAAAAATATAAGGAAGATATTTCAGGCATTTATAATGACGAGTCCATCAAATTGAAGTATGTGGGTAAAACAATGAAGTATGCTCCTGCTACAATGAAATTATCAACAAAGAGCGATGCTGATACTAAACTTATTGCACGTGCTACTGTTCGTGCTACAGATGCTGCTATTGCTGATCTGCAAAAGAAATATGAAGAATTCAAAACATTGGCAACGCTTCACCAAGAAGATGATGGAACACTCTTTTCTTATATAGGAAAGAAAGAAGGCATTGATAGCGGTGATAAGTTTGAGGTGTTGGAACGAGTGATGAAGGATGGTAAAGAAACTTTCAAAGTTGTGACAACAATAAAGGTTGATAAAAAGGGAGTATGGGATAACCGTGAAGGTGCTGGTGAGATTATTCAAGGTGCAGCCCAGGATAAAGAAGACGATGATATCAATACAAGTCTGACTTATACCACTTTTGGTAAGAGTAAGAAGATGCTTGAGGGTAGTTTAATTCGCCAAGTTAAATAATATAAGGTTATGAAGCAGATATTAATAATGTTAGTAGTACTGTTTATTACGACAGTCCCTTCATTCGCAAGGGATAAAGACGAAGACATGTACAACTATGAACTTGAAAGTGCGGTAGGTAATTTCTCACTTCAAGCGGGTTGGAATGTGGCTAAAGTGTGGAATTATGGTAAGCGCGAGTTTCTTACCAAGGAGAATGCCATGCGTAACGCTGTTCATGGTATTATTTTCAAGGGATATCCAGGTTATGGCGGTAATACTGGCGTAAAAGCCCTATGTCCAGAGGGTTATGAGCAGCATAGAGAGTTTTTTGATGAATTCTTTGGTAGCGGTAAGTATCGTCAGTTCGTTCAACTTTCAAATAATGGATTGCTTACTGCTGATGATGTTATCAAGTATGATAAAAAAAGATATAAGGTAGGTATGATTGTAATGGTAAACACTGCGGCCTTACGTGCATATCTTGAACAAAACAACATTTCAAAGGGTCTTGACTTCTTATTTAGAGATAATTAATTTTATATGAATATGAAAAAGAATTTATTATTATTGTCTTTAATGCTGGCACTCAGCATTCCAACTTTTGCACAGGCTGACAAGCCTTCAATGATGGTTATTCCAGCCAATGTCTGGTTCGTTAGAAACAATTATTTTACCGAGCATGACAATAATGGTAAGGTACAAAAAATACCTAACTATACCAAAGCCTTCGAGGAGAATTCCGATATTAAGGAGGCCATTGCTACTCTTGGTGAACTATTCCAACAACGAGGTTTTGAACTTACTGATTTGGAGGAAACACTTAGTTCACAGGATCAGGAGGATGCTTTGGAAATAGGTATGGCTGCCGATGGGTATGGCGATGAAACCAATATGGGTGTAGCCGATCAGATTCTAAATCAGTATAAACCTGACATAAAACTTACTGTCGATTGGGAAACATCGGAAATTGGCTTCCAAAAGCAGTTAAGGGTAGCAGTCCGAGCTTATGATTCCTATACGAATAAACAGATTGGTAATCTCACTAACACGACTCCTCCAATGGCACGTGGTGCTTTTCTGGCTGATATGATTAAGCAGTCGGTTAGTGCAGGTTTTGATAATTTGACTAATAATATGATGACTTATTTTCAGGGTCTTCAGAGCAAAGGGCGTGAGGTTAGAATGGCTGTTCGTGTTACAGCTAACAGTAGTGTGACTCTGTTTGATCAAGTTGGTGATGATCGACTTAATATGGTACTACAAAAATGGGTACGCCAGCATTCAAAAAATGGCACAGGTAATACCGCAGGAAGTCCTTCACGTGCCAGAATGAATTTCCAGAATATCCGTATTCCTCTTACAGATCAGAATGGTCAAAAGATGACAGCTTATGAATGGGCTACAAATGAGGGACTTGAGGCATATCTTAAATCATTAGGGGTTAGTGCTCGTGTTGACGAGAATGGTATTGGCTCTATTACTGTAAGAATAGGCGCAAACTAATTATTAAGTTTATGAAACACTATGTATTATTAATTGTTGCCCTTTTATGTGTAGGGCAGGCATCAAGGGCCCAGATTCAGGTCTCACCTTTGGTCGTTGATAATAACACCCAAGGCCTGGCAGGTGCTAGCTCAATCATTGAGAGCAAGTTGCAAAGTGTGCTTTCGCAGAATGGCATTTTATGCAATTATGGTGAATCACGTTTTGTGTTGACGGCAAAGTTTGATGTTATTGATAAGCAGACATTGAATACAGTCCCCGTGAAGATAGTTTCCCATCTGAACGTTTCTCTAGGAATAGGTGATGGTATTGATGGCACATGTTACGGCACTACTTCATTCGAGGCTACAGGCGTTGCTTCTACAGAGGAACAGGCTATTATTAACGCCGTTAAGCATTTTAATGGAAAATCGCCTCAGATAAACAATCTGATAACGAGGGCAACAAATCGGATTGTAGAATATTACGATCGTAATTCTGCATCCATTATTGCTGAGGCTCGTGCTTTAATTAAGTCCCAAAAGTATAATGAGGCCGTTTATGTACTTAACACCATTCCTATGGCATGCAAAGGATACAGTGAAGCTCAAGGTTTGATGGCACAGGCTTATAAATCTAACATCAACCACAATTCCGCACAGGTTCTTGCTGCAGCTAAAGCCTACTGGGCTGCAAACCCGACAACAGAAGGTGCAAATGAAGTCGCCAATATGCTCTCCGAGATTGACACAAATTCTCCGGCTTACGCGGGTGCTAAGCAACTTATGTCACAGATGTCAGCACGCTTTAAGTTGCGTGAGGACCGTGCTTATGCGCTTAAGACAAAGGAAATGAATCAGCAATATGCCCTTAACCGTGCTCAGATTAAAGCTGCTGAGAATATTGCTGTGGCTTATGCTAAGAGCCGTCCGCGTGTGGTTTACAACACGCGGATTATTAATCGTTGGTGGTATTAATATTAGTAGAAAATGGATTTACAATGAAAAAATTTTATTTATTCTTTTTTGCAGCAGCACTTGTTCTGCTGGTATCTTGTGGCGATAATGCTAAGAATGGTAATACTGGTAATACTGCCATAGGTAATGCAACGGTGGACTCTATGCAGGTGGAAAACGAACAAATGCAGCAGTTCCTTGATTTGGTTGCAGGAAGTATGGATAGTATTGCTATTCAGGAGGGCTACCTTCTCACAGGTGGACCTGATGGTATGCCTCAAACTGATCGCGCGAAAATCATGCAGCATATTAAGAATTTAAAGGCTTTATTGGCACGCCAACATGCCCGTGCTTCCGAACTTGAGAAATCCCTTTCTAGTAATAATAGCGTAAATGCAGCTAAGATAAAGAAAATAATTGCTGTATACGAGCGTCAACTTAAAGGAAAGGACGCAATGGTTGCTAAGTTGTCTAAACAGGTAGAGGATGATGCTTTTAATATTGCCGACTTGAAATATACAATTAAGGAAATGGATCGTGAAAACTATGAACTTAAAGTTAAGAATGAGGCTTTGGATGAAACAATTAATGACCAAGATATTGAGATTAACCGTGCATATGTTAAGGTTGCTTCAAAGGACGATCTTAAGGCTGCAGGTCTTCTCGATGGTGGCGGTTTATTCAAGAAAAAGAAACTCGACGTATCTCAGATTAACAGCGCTCATTTTGATGAGGTTGACATTCGCAACTTCACTAGTTTGAATATTCCTGGCAAGAAACCAAAGATTCTTACTCAGGTTCCTACAACATCATATAAAATTGAGCAGAATAGCGACGGAACTACTACGCTTACTGTACTTGATCCACAGGAATTCTGGAAGGTCAGTAAGTATTTGGTAATACAGTCCAATTAGAAATTGTTCATCGTCAGATATTTTTATGCCCTATTGAGTTTCTCAATAGGGCATAAAAATAGGACGATTTGAAAGTGCTTCCTCTATGCTATGGTCGTACCCTTACCTTAAAGAGTTCGTAAGCCAAGCTATGTAAAGTAAGGCAGAGAGCCTCACTTTCTACATAGTCAACACCCTTGCCAGCGTAATCGCTTATGGAGACGGTACAGACTTTTCTATCTGTGCGCTTGTCATAAACATCAAGTTTTCCCCAGATTTTCATTTTCTTACGTCCCACTATGTTCGGCTTGCAAACTAGTTTATTTACGGTAAGAATCATATTGTATTCAGCAAATCTTTCATTATCTACCACTTCCAGTCCTTTGCTTGCCTCGTTGATATGAGCGGCAAATCTCATATGAGCAATATCGGCTATACTATCAAGTTCACGACCAAAGTGAGTAACGAGAGATTCGTCATCCTCCCATGTGCCTTTTTCGAAATTAATAAATAAGGTGGTTTTTGCATCTTCATAAAAGATACCTCCGTTTCCCGCCGCTAGCCATACACGCCCAGAACCAAATGCAAATGTAAAACCTGTTAAAAACATGGCTAAAGTGAACATTATTCTTTTCATATACATAAAAATTTATATTTATTGCAAATTTACGAATTATTGCTAATAAATATAATCTTCTAAGTGTAAATTTATGAAAAATTAACAGGGGTTTTAATCATAGATACTTTTAATTAATGAGCTGCTCTCAACAGGTAGAATCCTATTCTCCTTGGCTTTTGAGATTTAAACAATAGGCAAGGAGATTCCGTTGATTTTCTGATAGATGTCGAGCGCATAGACATCCGTCGCAAAGGCAAATAAAATTGTGTTTGATACTCATTATTTGACATCGTTTCAGAGGCAAAACCTAACAGCGAAATGGGTTCTGTCAGTGGGAGCGGCTGAAACAATTTTACTATGAGAAAATGACGTTCCGAACCTTTACATTCTTTAACGGAAGTTCTTCTGAAAGGTGATGGATTTTTGCTAATTTTGCAGCCGTTTTGCCACTAACGGCAGGATGCGAAATGAATTCATGAAACCTTGTGATTATAACAACATATTAACCGGACTGATAATGACGCTTTCCGGCTTAAAAGAGAGGCGGTCATCGGCTGGTCGCCGGCTGCTACTACAGAGTATCGTAGCCGACATAGAAGAGTTGTGCACGCTGCTGAAGAATGAGGTGCATGAGCGGGTGAGCCGTGAGATATGGCTCGAAGCTGATGAGGGTATCGACTACGCCTCGCTGGCTGACCAGTTGCAGAGGCTCCAGCCTGTGGAGCTGGTAAAGGCTGTCGCAGACGAAGAGGAG
>JAEEGG010029868.1_pt1 | contig 10153 bp, 20 predicted proteins | sample 9134161 | NCBI WGS metagenome assembly JAEEGG01 (sample SAMN16246543, study PRJNA631951) | gut metagenome | biome: gut microbiome; feature: rumen; material: CR-attached | host: Bos | place: Iran: Karaj | collected 2018-10 | reverse complement strand
AATAAGAAATGGCAGTACGTAAATTAAAGCCCGTAACTCCGGGTCAAAGACACAAGATTATTGGCACGTTCGAGGACATTACTGCATCCGTGCCAGAGAAGTCTCTCGTTTACGGTAAGCGTTCTACCGGTGGTCGAAACAACACCGGTAAGATGACTGTCCGCTACATGGGCGGCGGTCACAAGAAGAAGTATCGTCTGATCGACTTCAAACGAGAGAAGGATGGTGTTCCAGCTGTAGTAAAGACTATCGAGTATGATCCTAACCGTTCAGCTCGCATTGCTCTGCTGTACTACGCTGATGGTGAGAAACGTTATATTATTGCTCCTAACGGACTGGAGGTTGGTGCAACCTTGATGTCAGGTGCAGAGGCAGTGCCTGAGGTAGGTAATGCTCTCCCACTTGCTAACATCCCCGTGGGTACCGTAATTCACAACATTGAGTTGCGTCCCGGACAGGGTGCCCTGCTGGTTCGTTCGGCTGGTAATTTCGCTCAGTTGACTTCTCGTGAGGGTAGCTACTGCGTGATCAAGCTCCCTTCAGGAGAAACACGTCAGGTACTCTCTGCTTGTAAGGCTACTATCGGAAGTGTAGGTAACTCTGACCATGCTCTTGAGCAGTCTGGTAAGGCTGGTCGTTCACGCTGGTTGGGACGTCGCCCCCACAACCGTGGTGTTGTTATGAACCCACATGATCACCCAATGGGTGGTGGTGAAGGCCGTCAGTCTGGTGGACATCCACGTTCACGCAAGGGCTTGTACGCTAAGGGTCTCAAGACTCGCGCTCCGAAGAAGCAGTCGAACAAGTACATCATCGAAAGAGCTAACAAGAAGTAATCAAGAAGTTAAGTAAAGAGAAATTATGAGTCGTTCATTAAAAAAAGGCCCGTACATTAACGTATCGCTCGAGAAGAAGATTCTCGCTATGAATGAGAGCGGTAAGAAGACCGTCGTCAAGACATGGGCCAGAGCTTCAATGATATCCCCCGATTTCGTGGGACATACAGTTGCAGTTCATAACGGTAACAAATTTATCCCTGTTTACGTTACTGAGAACATGGTGGGACACAAGCTCGGTGAGTTCTCTCCGACGCGTCGTTTTGGTGGCCATGCCGGTAATAAGAAGTAATTACAGGTTCAAATCCATTTAAAAAGAAGCAATAATGGGAAAAAGAAAAAGATTAATGGCTGAAAACATTAAGGCAGCCAATAAGACACAGTATTTTGCTAAGCTGAAAGGCTGTCCCTCTTCACCACGCAAGATGCGCTATGTCGTTGACATGATTCGCGGCATGGAGGTTAATCGCGCTCTTGGTGTTCTGAGATTCTCAAAGAAGGCAGCATCAGAGAATGTAGAGAAGCTTCTCCGCTCGGCTATCGCCAACTGGGAGGCAAAGAACGACCGCAAGGCTGAAGACGGTGAACTGTACGTGAGCCGCGTCTTCGTCGATGAGGGCGTTACAATGAAGAGAATGAGACCGGCACCCCAGGGCCGTGGTTATCGCATCCGCAAGCGTTCTAACCACGTGACTCTGTTTGTTGACGCTAAAACTAATGATTAAGTAAAAGGTATGGGACAGAAAGTTAATCCTATTAGCAACCGTCTTGGCATCGTCAAGGGTTGGGATTCAAATTGGTTCGGAGGCAAGGACTTCGGAGACAACCTGGTAGAAGATCAGAAAATCCGTAAGTATCTGAACGAGCGCCTTGCAAAGGCCAGCGTTTCGAAGATTGTTATCGAGCGCACACTGAAGCTGGTTACCATCACCATTTGCACAGCCCGTCCAGGTTTAGTCATTGGTAAAGGTGGTCAGGATGTCGACAAGCTCAAGGAAGAGCTGAAGAAACTCTATGACAAGGAGATTCAGATTAATATCTTTGAAGTAAAGAAGCCCGAGCTCGATGCAAACATCGTTGCCAACAACATCGCTCGCCAGATAGAGGGTAAGATTGCTTACCGCCGTGCTATCAAGATGGCTGTGGCTAACACTATGCGTGCTGGAGCAGAGGGTATCAAGGTGCAAATCAGCGGCCGTCTGAACGGTGCTGAAATCGCACGTAGCGAGATGATCAAGGAAGGCCGCACACCGCTGCATACCTTCCGTGCTGACATCGATTACTGCCAGGCAGAGGCCCTCACAAAGGTTGGCCTGCTGGGTCTGAAGGTATGGATCTGCCGTGGTGAGGTTTATGGAAAAGTTGACTTGGCTCCTAACTTCACTCAGGAGAAGGGCAACGCCCGCTCTAACGGTGGTAACAACGGTGGTGGCAGAAGATTCCGCAACAAGAAGAAGTAATTAACATTAAAGAAAAGAATCTATCATGTTACAACCTAAGAGAGTAAGATATAGAAGACCGCAGGACGGACGTGGCAACAAAGGTAACGCCCACCGCGGAACACAATTGGCTTTCGGTTCCTTCGGAATCAAGACACTTGACGCCAAGTGGATCGACAGCCGTCAGATTGAAGCAGCTCGTGTTGCTATCAACCGTTATATGAACCGTGAAGGTCAGGTATGGATTCGCATCTTCCCGGACAAACCCATCACTCGCAAGCCTGCTGATGTACGTATGGGTAAAGGTAAGGGTGATCCCGCAGGATGGGTAGCTCCCGTTACTCCTGGCCGTATCCTCTTTGAAGTAGAGGGCGTACCCTTCGAGGTTGCCAAAGAGGCTCTCCGCCTCGGTGCCCAGAAGTTGCCCGTGAAGACTAAGTTTGTTGTTAGACGTGATTACGATAAAAACGCTTAAGCTATGAAGATGAATGAAATTAAAGGTCTGGAGACCAAGGAACTGGCCGAGAAGTTGGAAACTGAGGTTGCCAAGTACAACCAGATGAAGTTGAACCACACTATTACTCCGCTGGAGAATCCATCACAGATTAAGGCTGCACGTCGTGACATTGCACGTATGAAGACAGAACTCCGTCAGAGAGAACTTAACAAATAATAATGGTCCAGATGGAAACAAGAAATTTAAGAAAGACAAGACAGGGTGTCGTTATCAGCAACAAGATGGATAAAACCATTGTTATTGCAGCTAAGTTCAAGGAGAAGCACCCGATTTATGGTAAATTTGTCCAGAAGACAAAGAAGTACCATGCACATGATGAGAAGAATGAGTGCAATGTAGGTGATACCGTACTCATTATGGAAACCCGCCCTCTGTCGAAGACAAAGCGCTGGAGATTAGTACAAATCGTAGAAAAGGCTAAGTAATTATGATTCAGACAGAAACAAGACTTACCGTAGCTGATAACAGCGGTGCTCGCGAGGCTCTTTGCATTCGTGTACTGGGTGGTACTCGTCGCCGCTACGCCAGCGTAGGTGATGTGATTGTTGTTGCTATTAAGAACGCAATCCCCACAAGTGACGTTAAAAAGGGTGCAGTGTCAAAGGCTCTGGTTGTTCGTACCAAGAAGGAGATTCGTCGCGCTGACGGTTCTTACATTCGTTTCGACGACAATGCCTGTGTATTGTTGAACAACGCCGGTGAACTTCGCGGCAGCCGTATTTTCGGCCCCGTAGCCCGTGAGCTCCGTGCTGTCAACATGAAGGTTGTTTCACTGGCACCTGAGGTTCTTTAATATTTTAAAGTATAAAGACATGAGTAAATTACATATTAGAAAAGGTGATGAGGTAATTATCCTCGCCGGTAAGAACAAAGGCGATAAGGGTAAGGTGCTCAAAGTCTTGGTAAAGGAGCAGAAGGCTATCGTAGAAGGTGCCAACATGGTATCAAAGAGCACGAAGCCCAGTGCCAAGAACCCACAAGGTGGTATCGTAAAGCAGGAAGCTCCGATACATATCTCTAATTTAAGTCTTATCGATCCGAAGAGCGGAAAAGCTACCCGTGTGGCTATCAAGCATGAGGGCAAGAACGTAATCCGTATCGCTAAAAAGTCAGGGGAGGAGATTAAGTAATGGCAAATACAGCACAATTGAAAAAGACCTATGCTGAGCAGATTGCTCCAGCATTGGAGAAGCAGTTCAACTACACCTCGAAGATGCAGATTCCTGTTCTGAAGAAGATTGTCATCAACCAGGGTCTTGGTGATGCAACACAGGACAAGAAGATCATCGACGTGGCTATCAACGAGATTACCACTATCTGTGGTCAGAAGGCTGTGGCAACATATTCTAAGAAGGATATCGCCAACTTCAAACTGCGTAAGAAGATGCCAATTGGTGTTATGGTAACTCTGCGTCGTGAGCGTATGTACGAGTTCCTTGAGAAGCTCGTTCGCGTGGCTCTGCCCCGTATCCGTGACTTCAAGGGTATTGAGAGCAAGTTTGATGGTCGTGGCAACTACACACTCGGTGTACAGGAGCAGATCATCTTCCCAGAGATCAACATCGATACCGTAGACCGTATTCAGGGTATGAACATTACCTTCGTAACCACAGCTAAGACTGACGAAGAAGGTTATGCACTGCTGAAAGCTTTCGGTCTGCCATTTAAGAACGCTAAAAACGATTAAGAGATATGGCAAAAGAATCAATGAAGGCTCGTGAGGTAAAACGTGCTAAGCTCGTTGCCCGCTATGCCGAGAAGCGCGCTGCGCTGAAGAAGATTATCGCTACTGCCGACGTGAATACAGAAGAAGGTGCAATGGCTGCTTACGATGCAGCCCGCGCTCTTCAGGCAATCCCCAAGAACGCCAACCCCATCCGTCTGCACAATCGCTGCAAGATCACTGGTCGTCCCAAGGGATATATGCGCCAGTTTGGTCTCAGCCGTATTCAGTTCCGTGAGATGGCTTCAAGCGGTCTGATTCCAGGCGTCAAGAAGGCAAGTTGGTAATCTCTCGCCCAAACAAAAAGAAAGAGTTATTTTTAGTTTTTAATATTGTCGGGGTAGTCCCGATTAATTAAACAATTTATTTTATGACAGATCCAATAGCAGATTATCTGACAAGACTCAGAAACGCCATCATGGCTAATCACCGTGTGGTTGAGGTTCCTGCGTCTAACTTGAAGAAGGAAATCACTAAGATCCTCTTCGAGAAGGGTTACATTCTGAACTACAAGTTCATTGAGGATGGCCCTCAGGGTACTATCAAGGTTGCCTTGAAGTACGATCCGGCCACGAAGGCTAACGCCATCAAGTGCCTGAAGCGCGTGTCAACACCAGGTCTTCGCAAGTACACTGGTTACAAAGACATGCCGAGAGTAATTAACGGACTAGGTATTGCCATCTTATCTACGTCTAAGGGTGTAATGACAGACAAAGAGGCTTCTGAGCTGAAGATCGGCGGCGAGGTTCTTTGCTACGTTTATTAATTGGAGGACCTGAATATGTCAAGAATAGGAAAATTACCAATTAGTATTCCCGCTGGTGTAACGATTGCTCAGGGTCAGGACGGTATTGTTACCGTAAAAGGTCCCAAGGGTGAGCTGAGCCAGAAGGTAGACCCTTCTATCAAGGTTTCTATCGCAGATGGTCAAGTAACATTTGAAATTGATGAGAACAGCCCTGTTAATGTAAAGCAGAAGCAGGCTTTCCATGGACTTTACCGCGCACTGGTCAACAATATGGTTGTTGGTGTCAGCGAGGGTTACAAAAAGGAAATGGAGCTGATCGGTGTTGGTTACCGTGTTTCTAACCAAGGTAACATCATCGAGTTCTCACTCGGTTATACGCACCCCATTTTCATCCAGCTTCCTAAGGAAGTGAAAGTGGAGACCAAGATGGAGCGTAACCAGAATCCCCAAATCATTCTGGAGTCTTGCGACAAGCAGTTGCTGGGTATGATTTGTGCTAAAATTCGTTCTTTCCGTATGCCGGAGCCTTACAAGGGTAAGGGTATTTTGTTCAAGGGTGAAGTTATCCGCCGCAAGTCGGGTAAGTCAGCATCAGCTAAGTAATTTTAATTGATTTACGACTATGACAACAAAGAAAGTAGAAAGACGAATTAAGATCAAATATAGAATTCGCAAGAACGTGTTCGGCACAGCCGAGCGTCCTCGTCTGAGTGTTTTCCGCTCTAACAAGCAGATCTATGCTCAAGTAATCAATGACTTGGAAGGTAAAACGCTTGCTTCTGCCTCATCACTGGGTCTCGAGACTATGCCTAAGATCCAGCAGGCTGAGAAGGTTGGTGAGTTGGTAGCCCAGAAGGCTCAGGAAGCTGGTGTCAGCTCTGTAGTCTTCGACCGTAACGGCTATCTCTATCATGGCCGCGTGAAGTCGCTCGCAGATGCAGCTCGTAAAGGTGGACTTAAATTCTAAACGATTATGGCAATGAACAAAGTTAAGATAAATAGTGACGTTGAGTTGAAAGACAGACTGGTTGCCATCAACCGTGTTACCAAAGTAACAAAGGGTGGTCGCACCTTTACATTCGCAGCTATTGTCGTTGTCGGTGACGGTAACGGTATCATTGGCTGGGGACTGGGTAAGGCAGGTGAAGTAACAGCTGCCATTGCCAAGGGTGTAGAAGCAGCTAAGAAGAATCTTGTGAAAGTACCTGTATTGAAAGGTACCATTCCTCACGAAATGGAAGCTCGCTTCGGTGGTGCTCAGGTGTTCCTGAAGCCCGCTGCTGCTGGTACAGGTCTTGTAGCCGGTGGTGCTATGCGTGCTGTTCTGGAGAGTGTTGGTGTGAAGGACGTGCTCGCTAAGTCGAAGGGTTCTTCTAACCCCCACAACCTCGTGAAGGCTACCATCGTGGCTCTGAGCCAGATGCGTGACGCCTACACTGTAGCAGGTACACGTGGAATCAGTATGGAAAAAGTATTTAGAGGATAAGGAGAAAGAACTATGGCAACAATTAAGATTAAGCAGATTAAGAGCAAGATCGGATATCCCGTTGACCAGAAGCGTACTCTCGTAGCGCTGGGTCTTCACAAGATTTCGCAGGTCGTAGAGAAGGAAGATACTCCTGTTATCCGCGGTATGATCCGTAAGGTTCACCACTTAGTAGAAGTTATCGATTAATTCAATCACAATTAAAAAAAGATACGATTATGAAACTACATACTTTAAAACCAGCTGAAGGCTCTACACATTCACGTCGTAGAATCGGCCGTGGACCTGGTTCAGGTCTGGGTGGTACTTCTACCCGTGGTCACAAGGGTGCTAAGGCTCGCTCAGGTTACAAGAAGAAGATTGGTTTCGAGGGTGGTCAGATGCCACTGCAGCGTCGTGTTCCCAAGTCTGGTTTCAAGAACATCAACCACAAGGAGTACTTTGCTGTTAACCTTTCTACTCTTCAGAAAATTGCTGAGGAGAAGAATGTCACCAAAATCGGTATTGCAGAGCTGGTGGCAGCAGGTCTCACCAATGGTAAGGAACTGGTAAAGGTTCTGGGTAATGGTGAGTTAAAAACAAAAATCGACGTTGAAGCTAATGCATTCTCAAAGACTGCTGAAGAGGCTATCAAGGCAGTTGGAGGTAACGCAACAATTATCTAAAAGACAATGAAGAAGTTAATAGAGACACTGAAGAACATTTGGAAGATTGAGGACCTGCGTCAGCGCATCCTAATCACAATGCTATTTGTAGCTATCTACCGTTTTGGCTCGTTTGTAGTGCTTCCTGGCATCAATCCAGCCTTGTTGGATAAGCTTCAGTCGCAGACCGCTGGTGGCTTGATGTCACTGCTGGATATGTTCTCCGGTGGTGCATTTTCCAACGCATCAATCTTTGCGCTTGGTATCATGCCTTACATCTCTGCTTCTATCGTTATGCAGCTCCTTGCCGTTGCTGTACCTTATTTCCAGAAGATGCAGCGTGAGGGCGAGAGCGGCCGCAAGAAGATTATGACTTATACTCGGTACCTGACAGTAGCTATCCTGCTGTTCCAGGCACCGAGCTACCTCATCAATCTTAAGATGCAGGCCGGTGCAGCCTTGGCTTCGGGTATTAGTTGGTCGGTATTTGTATTCCCTGCCACTATTATCCTTGCCGCAGGAAGTATGTTCATCCTTTGGTTAGGTGAACGCATTACAGATAAGGGTATTGGAAATGGTATCTCACTGATCATTATGATTGGTATTATTGCACGCCTGCCACAGGCGTTCATTCAGGAGGTAAGTTCACGTTTCACCGCCATCACAGGTGGTGGGCTGGTGATGTTCCTCGTGGAGATTATCATTCTCTATTTGGTTGTATGCGCAGCTATCGTTTTGGTACAAGGTGTCCGCAAGGTTCCTGTACAGTATGCAAAGCGCGTCGTTGGCAATCAGCAGTACGGTGGTGCCCGTCAGTACATTCCCCTGAAACTGTTCGCTGCTAATGTGATGCCTATCATCTTTGCTCAGGCACTGATGTTCATCCCGTTAGCTTTCGTACAGTATGCAGCTCCGGAAAATGCAAACTGGTTTGTTCGTTCCATGCTTGATCATCATAGCTGGACCTACAACATCATCTTTGCACTTCTGATCATTGCATTTACCTACTTCTATACCGCCATCACACTTAATCCTACTCAGATGGCTGAGGATATGAAGCGTAATAATGGCTTTATTCCTGGTATCAAGCCTGGTAAGCCAACAGCAGACTTCATTGACACTGTGATGTCACGCATCACCCTGCCTGGTTCGCTGTTCATTGCCTTCATCGCCATCATGCCCGCTTTGGCTGGTTTGTTAAATGTTCAAGACGCCTTCTCACAGTTCTTCGGTGGAACTTCTCTGCTGATTCTTGTTGGTGTTGTACTTGATACACTCCAGCAAATTGAGAGCCATCTGCTCATGCGTCACTATGACGGACTGCTTAATTCTGGCAGAATACACGGACGTGGCATGAGTGCGTACTAAGTCAGTATGAAAATATTTCTGAAGACTGAAGATGAAATTGAGCTGATGCGTCAGGCTAACCAACTTGTTGGTAAAACGCTTGGCGAGTTAGCAAAACATATTAAGCCTGGTGTAACGACCCTCCAATTGGATCAGATTGCGGAAGCATTTATCCGCGACCATGGAGCAGTTCCAACCTTTAAGGGATTTCCCAATCCATATGGAGGGCCGTTTCCCGCCAGTATATGTACCTCTGTCAATGATGTTGTTGTTCACGGAGTTCCTAACTCCGAAACCATTCTAAAGGATGGAGACATTATTTCGGTGGACTGCGGTACTCTATTGAACGGATTTTGTGGCGACTCCTGTTATACGTTCTGCGTAGGAGAAGTCAGTGATGAAGTGAAAAAGTTACTGAAAACCACCAAAGAGGCGCTATACTTAGGTATTGAGAATGCGATAGCAGGTCATCACCTAGGCGATATTAGCAATGCTGTACAGTGTCATTGTGAAGAACAAGGCTACGGAATAGTTCGTGAACTCACAGGACATGGTATCGGACATGAGATGCATGAAGCCCCAGAAGTACCTAATTACGGACGCCGAGGCAACGGCATTATGCTGAAAGCAAGTATGTGTATCGCTATAGAGCCCATGATAACAATGGGGAAACGTGACATCTGGATGGATCAAGACCGCTGGACAATACGTACTCAAGACGGCAAACCTGCTGCTCATTTTGAGCATACGATAGCAATACGTAAGGGAAAGGCTAAAATTTTATCATCATTTGAAGAAGTAGAACAAATAGAAGGAAAACTATACTGAACTATATGGCAAAACAAGGTGCTATAGAACAAGATGGAACAATTGTAGAGGCTTTATCAAATGCCATGTTCCGAGTAGAATTAGAGAATGGTGTGCCCATCATTGCTCATATTTCGGGTAAGATGCGCATGCATTACATCAAGATACTACCTGGTGACAAAGTTAAAGTGGAAATGAGCCCCTACGACCTGACAAAAGGACGAATTGTATTCAGATACAAATAAATAGGAGATAAATAAAATGAAGACAAGAGCATCATTGAAGAAGCGTACCCCAGACTGCAAAATCGTACGTCGTAAGGGTCGTTTGTTCGTTATCAACAAGAAGAACCCCAAGTACAAGATGCGTCAGGGTTAAAAAGATTTATGTTAAATAAGCATAACAAGGTTGCAGAATTTCAGATATTCTGTGTACCTTTGCATGCTTTTTAGCGGAAATTCGAATTTTTAACATTATTATTTTTTAGTTTTAACAAATGGCAATAAGAATTGTTGGAGTAGATTTGCCCCAAGAGAAGCGTGGCGAAATCGCATTGACCTATATCTATGGTATTGGTCGAAGTAGTTCAGCAAAGATTTTGGACAA
>JAEEGG010029867.1_pt1 | contig 10153 bp, 8 predicted proteins | sample 9134161 | NCBI WGS metagenome assembly JAEEGG01 (sample SAMN16246543, study PRJNA631951) | gut metagenome | biome: gut microbiome; feature: rumen; material: CR-attached | host: Bos | place: Iran: Karaj | collected 2018-10 | reverse complement strand
CCCGGTCTCCAGTTTGATGGTTCTTCCATCAGGAAGCTGGAACTCTTTTGTTACAATTTTCATCATTAAAACAATATAAAACCTCTAATAAAAAATAATCCTATAGGATAAATTGCGGCAAAAATAGTAAAAATCGGCCAATAGCCAATAGCCAACGACCAATAGTTTTTACAATATCCCGAATAATATGTATATTTGCAGAGTAAAAATTCAGAATCTTCATTGAATCAAAGCAATGATTGAATCAATTAAGGATATCGTAGCCCGTGAGGCACAGGCCATCCTGAACATCCCCATAGGTGACGAGTACGAAAAAGCGGTGAATCTGATTGTTCACCACGTGCATGAGCTTAAAGGAAAACTGATTACAAGCGGAATGGGTAAGGCCGGCCAGATCGCTATGAATATAGCCACCACCTTCAGTTCCACCGGTACTCCGTCCATATTCCTTCATCCCAGTGAGGCTCAGCACGGTGATTTGGGCGTTTTGCAGAAAAACGACCTGTTCCTTCTGGTATCCAACTCAGGCAAGACCAGAGAGGTTCTTGAACTTATGGAGTTGAGCCTTACACTTGATCCCACTTTGAAATTCATTGTCCTGACAGGCAACACCACAAGTCCGCTGGCACGTCAGGCCGATATAGTTCTGGGCACCGGTCATCCCGATGAGGTATGCGCCCTTGGACTTACACCCACCACAAGTACCACCGTCATGAACGTAATAGGTGATGTTCTTGTGGTTGAGACTATGAAAAAGATTGGATTTACCGCCGAAGAATACAATAAGCGTCACCACGGAGGTTATCTGGGATTGCGTTCCAAAAAACTGTTATGAGAAAAATATTCGGCATAGGAGAAACAATTTACGATATTCTGTTCCGTCAGGGCCAACCGGTAGCGGCTGTACCTGGCGGTTCGGTTTTCAACGGATTAATCTCACTTGGCCGCACCGGTCTGGACTGCACCTTCATAACAGAGATTGGTGCAGATCAGGTAGGACAAAACATACTTGCTTTCATGCAGCAGAACGGGATCAACACCGATTACGTCTCCTGCTACCAGGGTAAGAAAACCGCCATTTCACTGGCGTTTCTGGATGAAAATGGCGATGCCCACTATAGTTTCTACAAAGATTATCCCAACAACCGTCTGGACTTTGAAATGCCGCTCATCCAAAAGGATGACATAGTGGCTTTCGGAGCATATTTTGCACTCAATCCGGTTCTCAAGGATAAGGTAAGGCCGTTCCTGAACTACGCCAAGGAGCAGGGAGCCATTCTCTACTATGACCTTAACTTCCGCGACAACCATGCACATGAGGTTGAGGCCCTGCGTGACACTTTCAAGGAGAACTTTGCAATTGCAGACATAGTACGCGGAAGCCATGAGGATTTCATCAATGTCTACGGGCATGATGACTGCCACAGGATTTATGACGAGATATCAGAATACTGCCCCCGATTCATCTGCACCCGCGGAAGTAACGGCGTACTGGTGATAGACCACGGACAGGAGTACCGCGTCTGCTCCCAACCCATAGTCCCCGTAAGCACCATCGGAGCCGGTGACAACTTCAATGCCGGAATCCTGTACGGACTCTATACCGGAGGCATAAGCCGCGACAAACTGGACAGCCTGACCCGTCAGGACTGGGACCGTCTGGTAGGATACGGCATAGAGTTCGGAACCGAGGTCTGCATGAGCACATCCAACTACGTAAGCACTGATTTCACAAAGAAATATAAAATAGACCGCTGAAATGGCAGATAACAACCCCAGTCCTGTTTTCAAAACTCCTTTTCTGGTAATGGTGAGAAACCTGGTGGTTGTCTATGCCGCTTTCTTAATCTGTCACCCCATCTTCATCTGGTATAATTGGAGTTCCTTTCAGGGAGATCTGGCCGGTATGATCTGGCCCATGCTGAAGGGAGCGCTGGTATTTGACACTGCGGGAATCATGTACATATGCGCCCTGTACATGTTGCTCATGATGTTACCGTTCCATTTCAAGGAGAAACTCTGGTACTATCGGCTCACCAAGATAATATTGGTCGTAATGGCATCGGCCGGCGTACTGATGAATCTGGTTGACACCGTCTACTATCCCTATACCGGATGCCGCAGCACACTTCAGGTTCTGACTGAATTCAGCGGTGAAGGCGGCTCCCAGATATCGGCCATCATACTGAAATCTCTGGCCGACAACTGGTACCTGGTACTGATGTTCATCGTAATAGTAGTGCTGCTGTGCCTGCTCATAAAGATTCCGGACACACTCAAGTACCGCAAGGTATACATGTACTATATAGTCCGCACCTGCTGTCTGCTGCTTACCGCAGTCTGCATTCTGGCCGGAATTCGCGGTGGATTGGCCCATAACATAAGGCCCATCACCATGAGCAACGCCTACCAGTATGTAAAGACTCCCGCCCAGGCCGCAGCCATCCTGAACACCCCGTTCTGCTTTATCAGGACTCTGGGAAATGAGGACATGAAGATTCCGGCCTACTATGATGAAGAGGAACTGGAATCAATATACTCTCCTGTAATTTTACCCGATTCCACCGCTGCTTTCCGTCCCATGAACGTGGTGGTTCTGATACTTGAGAGTTTTGGATCAGAGTACATTGAAGCCATGAATCCGGGCACTGACGGGATACACGACTGCGCACCTTTCATGGATTCACTCATAAGCCGCTCGCTCGTGTTTGAGACATCATTGGCCAACGGACGCAAGAGCATTGACGCCATGCCTTCAGTACTCTCCGGCATACCCATGCTCAAGGACCATCTGTTCCTGACACCTACCATCATGTCCAAGGAGATTACGGGACTGGCCAAGGAACTGGGCACCAAGGGTTACTACTCGGCATTCTTCCACGGCGCCGATAACGGATCCATGGGATTCCAGTCCTTCTCAAGGGTGATAGGCTACAACGACTACTTTGGAATGGAGGATTTCGTAAAGAAGCCCGAGTACGGCGGCAATTCGGTGTTTGACGGTTTCTGGGCCATCTGGGACGAGGAGTTCCTGCAGTATATGTGCGATATGATGGGAACCTTTAAGGAACCGTTCCTGACATCGGCCTTCACGGCTTCGTCTCATCATCCCTACAATGTCCCGGAGAGATATCAGCAAAAGTATCCGGTTGAAGGAAATCTGCCTATCTATCGGGGAATACGCTACTCGGACAATGCCCTGAAACTCTTTTTTGAAAAGGCGTCCGGACAGCCCTGGTTCAACAATACGCTGTTTGTCCTTACCGCTGACCATACAAATCTCTCGGAGCATCCCGACTACCAGTCCGACTACGGAAATTTCCGCGTTCCGGTGGTTTTCTACTGCCCGTCGGACTCTCTTGCAGGCAAGCGCAATGCCATTGCCCAGCAGTCTGACATATTCCCCTCCGTACTGGGTTATCTGGGATATGACAAACCCGTCATCAGTTTCGGCCAGAACCTGTTCAATACTCCCGATGAAGAGACCTGGGGCGCCACCTTCCAGAACGGTCTTTACTCATACTATCAGGGAGACTACCTCCTCCAGTTTGACGGCACAAATGAGACAGGTCTGTTCACGTATAAGTCAGACCCCACCCTCAGGCAGAATCTCAAAGGCAGCCGTCCCGACACCGAGCAGGAGATGACAAAAAAACTCAAGGCACTGATCCAACAGTACCTTGAGTATATGACAACCAAAAGTCTGGTTGTAGATTAATAGACCTTCACCTTCAACTTGGCGTAAGCCTTCTCAACCTTCTCAAGCGCTTTCTCTACGCTCTCTGCGCGAGCCAGGATAACGCCCATACGGCGGTGACCCTTAATGAACGGCTTGCCGAAGAAACGAACCTGAACGTCGGGCTCGGCAAGTATCTCATCAACATTCTCAAACTCAATCATGTTGGTGTCACCCTCAACTACGATAGCCTTTGATGCGCTGGGACCAAAGAAGTTGATCTTGGGAATAGGAAGACCCAGGACGGCACGTGCATGCAGTGCGAACTCTGAGAGATCCTGTGAAATCATTGTAACCATACCGGTGTCGTGCGGACGGGGTGAAACCTCGCTGAACAGCACGTTGTCACCGCATACGAACATCTCAACGCCAAAGATACCGTAACCGCCCAGAGCGTCGGTTATCTTCTTTGCAATGTCCTGAGCCTGAGCCAGAGCCTTGTCGCTCATGGGCTGTGCCTGCCATGACTCGCGGTAGTCACCGTCTACCTGATGGTGACCGATGGGGTTGAGGAATGTTGTGCCACCTGAGTGACGGACGGTAAGAAGGGTAATCTCATAGTCAAACTTTACAAAGCCCTCTACGATAACCTCACCGCCTCCGGCGCGGCCTCCCTCCTGGGCAATCTTCCAAGAGTTGTCTGCATCAGCGGGAGTCTTGCATACGCTCTGACCGTGACCTGAAGAACTCATGATAGGCTTGACAACGCACGGAGTACCTATTTCCTTGATGGCAGCATCGAACTCCTCACGGGTGGCTGCAAAGCGATAGTTTGAGGTGGGAAGTCCCAGAGTCTCATGAGCCAGCTGGCGGATGCCCTTGCGGTTCATGGTGAGGAATGTGGCATTGGCGGTAGGAATTACATTGTAACCCTCCTTCTCAAGTTTAACCAGCTCAGGAGTGGCTATTGCCTCTACCTCCGGAATGATCATATCCGGTTTCTCCTTTTCAATAATCTCGCGCAGACGTGCACCGTCAAGCATTGACAGAACGTAACTGCGATGAGCCACCTGCATGGCAGGGGCGTTCTCGTAACGGTCGAGTGCTACGACCTCAACTCCATAACGCTGCAATTCAATTGCAACCTCTTTTCCAAGTTCTCCTGAACCGCAAAGAAGTGCCTTTTTGGCAACCTTGGTAAGCGGTGTTCCGATTTTGACCATGATTTTTATGTTGTTTACAGTTGCTGCATATCGTTCAGTCGCTTGTAGTAGCCGTTCAGGGCTATCAGCTCCTCATGCGTTCCTCTCTCAACTATCTTTCCCTCATGCAAAACGCAGATTTCATCGGCATTCTTAATGGTCGACAAGCGGTGGGCTATAGCTATGGTTGTACGATCCTTCATAAGACGCTCCAGAGCCTCCTGAACCAGACGCTCCGACTCAGTATCCAATGCGCTTGTTGCCTCATCCAGGATCAGTATGGGCGGGTTCTTCAATATGGCGCGGGCAATGCTTATGCGCTGGCGCTGACCGCCTGAAAGCAGACATCCGCGGTCACCTATGTTTGTGTCATAACCGTTCTCACTCTCCATAATGAAGTCATGCGCATTGGCTATCTTGGCGGCCGCGATGACCTGTTCACGGGTGGCGTTCTTTACACCGAACGTGATGTTGTTGTAGAATGTATCGTTAAAGAGGATGGCCTCCTGGTTAACGTTACCCATCAGTCCGCGCAGCGACTTGAGGGATATGTTGCGTATATCCTGTCCGTCAATGGTGATGGAGCCTTTACTCACGTCATAGAAACGCGGGAGCAGGTCAACCAGGGTCGATTTACCCGAGCCCGATTGTCCCACCAAGGCTATTGTCTTGCCTCTGGGTATGGTCAGGTTGATTTCATGGAGAACCTCGCGGTCCTGCTCGTAAGAGAATGAAACACCCTCATACTTAATCTCCTTGCTGAGGGCACTTATCTCTACTGGGTTATCGGCATCCTTAATGTTGTTATCGGCAAGCAGGATCTTGTCAACGCGCTCCAGGGATGCAAGTCCCTTAGGCACGGCATAACCGGCCTTTGAGAAATCCTTGATAGGATTGATGACACTGTAAAGTATTGTCAGATAGTAGATGAATGTAGGACCGTCAATAGGAGCGTGCGCAGAATTAAGAATAAGAGTGCCGCCGTACCAGAGAACCACCACAATCAGCGCGGTTCCCATAAACTCACTTACCGGATGGGCCAGTGCCTGACGCAAGTGTACACGGTTGGACGCCTTGAGGAGTTGCTCGCTGCTGCCAGCAAAACGCTTTGACATCTTCTCCTCGGCAAGGAAAGCCTTAATTACGCGCAGGCCTCCCAGAGTCTCCTCCAGTTCTGACATGGTCTCGCTCCAGTATGACTGAACCACAAGTGATTTGGCCTTCAGTTTACGTCCTATTGAGCCCATAACCCAAATGATAAGCGGACCGATAACCAGTGTAAAGATTGTCAGCTGCCAGCTTATTGCAATCAGAGTGCCCAGATATACCACAACCAGTATAGGGTTCTTAATGAGCATATCCAGAGACTGGGCCAGTGAATTTTCAATCTCTAATACGTCTCCGCTCATGCGGGTTATGATATCTCCCTTGCGCTCCTTGCTGAAGAAACCCATGGGAAGGCTCAGTATCTTGTCGTATATCTGAATTCTGATGTCACGAACCACACCGTTACGCAGAGGAACCATCACGGCGGCCGATCCAAAATAGCAGCCGGTTTTGAGCAGGGTCATCACTATCAGCATAAGGCCCAGGGCAAGAAGTGTCGTGGACTCTCCGTATCGGGCGATGAAATCAGTCACCAGGCAGAAGAAATCATCCTTAAGGATATGAAAGAAGTTCCTCATATTCTCAGCCTCCGATAACGGGACATATTCATATGTTTCCGTGCTGATCTTGAACAGGATTCTCAATATAGGGATCAGCAGAGCGAATGAGAACACATTCATTAAGGCAGACAGAAGGTTATAAGCCACACTACCGGCAATATTGCGGCGGTAAGGACGTATAAAACGTTTCAGGAACCTAAAAAGCTCTTTCATTAAGTGAAATCATTGATTTAATGCGCAAAGTTACAAATTTTATACCGCTCAAAAAACGGGAAATGCGTTATAAATAGGTAACTTTGCACAATATGTTGATAAGTTTTGAAGCCGATGAGTTTTAAAGTCAGGAGAATAGCCGTTTTGTGTCTGTCCGTGATGTGTCTCAACGCCTACGGCCAGCGATTGCGTGCCAATCTGGCTTTTGACGGTCTGTTTGACAACCGCGAGTTCAAGAACGACATGCTTCCACAGACCATCTACGGAATGCGCGTCATGCCGGAAGTAGGCATGGACTACGGGTCACACTCTTTCGTAGCGGGCTTGTCAAAGATCTGGGAGTTCGGATCAGACCGGTGTATCAGTCCGGATGTAATCATGTATTACCGTTACGGCGGCGAGAAATGGACCACCTACTTCGGGTCCATACCCCGCAGAAGTCTGCAGCGCCAGCTTCCGGACGCTTTCCTGTACGATTCAATAGCATTCTTTGAGCCCAACATAGGCGGTACCGTCATTCAGTACAGCGGCCGATTGTTCCAGTCAGAACTGTACTGCAACTGGTTCAGCCGTCAGACATACACCGACCGCGAGGCTTTCCGCATAGTCTGGGACGGCTACCTGGGCAACGGCATGCTGGGCGGCGGCTGGTTTATGGCAATGACCCATTTTGCCAATACCATGCAGCACAATCACGCCCTTTACGAGAAGTTCCAGATCAATCCCTATCTGACGTTTGATCTTTCAAAAGGGCAGGCATCCGATTTCAGACTCAAGGCCGATGCCGGCGTGCTTTTCACGATAAACAACTGCCGTGCCTATGATTTCTGGTACAACCCCATAGGATTCCTGGGTGACCTGCAACTGGGATGGAAGATGTTTGACATAAAGAGCACCGTATATGCAGGAGGCCCTCAGATGCAGTATCTGGATGATCCCGAGGCCGGACTTGCGTTCCATCGTAGTGACCCGTTTTACAACCACTCTTTCTACAACAAGACCGAGCTTGGCGTTGTGTTTATTTCCGATGAAAACGTGGAATTGGGTTTCCGCTGGAACCTTCATTTCACTCCCGGAGCACCCATACACAACCAGCAGCTCATAACGCTCAGATACAGGATAAGCATGATTAAAAGTCTAGTTAATCCGCAATGAAGAAACTCCTTGTCATAATACTGGTTCTGTTGTCCGTAACCGGGGCGGACGCAATCAATCCCTTCAAGCCGTACAAGCCACTGAAGGAGATTGACTACTCCCTTAACTGGTCACTGGGATATGACTCCACAAGCATAGCCTACAAGCCGGAGTCGCTGACCCAGCGTTCATTGCTTCCCATGGGACTGCTGTCCATGAGCATCCTGTACAACGACAACTATCTTGACAAGCGTATAGTCAAGTTCGGAGGCATCACCCAACCGCCGTTGAAATCGGCCGATTTCCTTCAGTACTCTCCCGCGGCGATAATGTATGCCATGAAGGCCTTCGGCGTAGAGGGACGCAGCGACTGGCCCCGTATGATTACGGCCGATATCGGGTCTTTTGCCATCATGAACCTGATAGCCCGCCCCACTAAGCATATAGTAAAGAGGGAACGCCCCGACGGCAGGGCTTTCAATTCATACCCGTCGGGCCACACAGCCACCGCCTTCATGGCCGCACAGATGCTGCATAAGGAGTACGGCGAGACCCTGAGCCCCTGGATAAGCGCGGCCGGATACGGAATTGCCGCAACCACCGGCATATTCCGCGTGATTGCGAACCGTCACTGGTGCTCAGATGTGCTGGGCGGCGCCGCAATAGGAATCTTCTCGACAGAACTGGCATATGAACTGACCGACATATTGTTCGGAGAGCAGGGCGTAAAGCACGCTATCACAGTTCCCGACCTGGAAGACATGCCAGTCTGGAAGTTCGGACTCTACTCGGATTACAGCATGCAATCTGATGTCTTCACATCTCAGGGATACGGTAACCCCTACGCCAAGCCTGCCTGCTCAATAGGTATAGACGCATCATGGATGCCCTGGTACATAGGCCCCACTCTCCGTGCCGGACTCACCCAGATGAAATGGACAGGACAGGAGGATATATACCTGGAACATCTGGGAAGTGTAGCCGATGTCTACACAGTGGGAGCAGGCGTGGACATTGACATTCCCGTCATTGAGAGGATTACCCTGAACGGCCAGGCCATAGCAGGTTATTCTCCTAAGGCCAACAGTTACAGTTTCTATGCCGACAAGGAGAAGAATCAGACGTTGGAATGGTCAATTCCGGCCGGAAAGCACTGCTACGGAAACATAGGTATGACAGTACGTACATCGGCTTTCTCAAGTGTCACCTTACACGGAGGTGTTGATTTCTACGACAAGGTCTGGCGCTCTTACGTATTGGGAGCCCGGTTCAATTATACTTTCTGATCATGAGCAAGGTAATAGCATATATCCTGTTTGGCATTGTATGGGTGATATCACTGCTGCCCATGACTTTCCTGTATCTGTTTGCCGATATCATATGGCTGCTGATGTATATCTGCCCGCCTCTGAGATACCGCAAAAAGATTGTACAGAATAATCTTGCGCTCTCTTTCCCCGAGAAAGACAAAAAATGGCTGCACAGGACCGAACGCCGTTTCTACTACCAGTTCCTGTGTCAGATAATGGAAGGCCTTAAAACCGTATCGGCAAGCAAGCGCTGGGTGCATCGCCACATGGAGTTCACAGGATATGATGACATAAGAAAGGATCTGCAGAAAGGCAGGTCTGTCATAGGATATCTGGGACACATGGGAAACTGGGAACTCATCCCCTCCATGATGCGTTTCTTTGAGGACCTGGACGGCTTTCAGGGATGCCAGGTCTATCATAAACTTGAGAACCCGGTAATGGAGCAGTTCATGCTCAAACTACGCAGCAAATACGGCACTCAGAGCATACCCATGGAGCAGATCATGCGCAGGCTGCTGGAGTTCCGCTCTGCAGGCAACACCTTCGTGGTGGGAATGATAGCCGATCAGGTGCCCCTCTGGTGGAACACACATTACTGGACCCAGTTCATGAACCGCAAAACCCCCGTTTTCACCGGATCTGAAAGGCTTGCCCGCAAACTGGATACCGAGGTCTGGTATTTCCATATCACCCGTAAACGCCGCGGTTATTACAAATGTGATTTCCAACTGATGTATGACCACACCAAGGATTTGCCCGATTTTGCGGTAACTGAAAAATATATGCGTCTGCTTGAGGACAACATAAAAGAGAATCCCGAAATCTGGTTGTGGACCCACAACCGCTGGAAACGCAATTACGAGGAGTACAGCCAGTGGCTCAAACAGCATCAGAACGCTGACAGGCCACGAAACTAGGAAAGGTTATTTGCGGCCGAAGTCAGCGGGT
>JAEEGG010029865.1_pt1 | contig 10154 bp, 8 predicted proteins | sample 9134161 | NCBI WGS metagenome assembly JAEEGG01 (sample SAMN16246543, study PRJNA631951) | gut metagenome | biome: gut microbiome; feature: rumen; material: CR-attached | host: Bos | place: Iran: Karaj | collected 2018-10 | reverse complement strand
AGACCTACAGTTGTTAGAAAGGTTGTTGTAGCACCTCGTCAAGGCGCTCAAGTTCAAACTAAGGACCAAGCTGCAAAGAGAATTATATCTAATGTAAGAAGGGACCAAGAACAACCCCAAGTTGTTCAAGGCAAAAAACCTGTTATTATAAAGAAAGTAGTTGTAAAACCAAGAACTTCAACTCCAGTTCAACAAACTGCAGCTCCAAAGCCATCTCCAGTTTTACAACAACAAAATTTAGAAACACGTCCTGGTATGGGTGTTTCTCAAGCTCAGATGATTGAGAACTTATTCGTTTTAGCACAAAACGCATTCGATTCTGAAAACTATTCTGATGCTGAAAATTATGCAAATAGAATTATCGAACTTGATTCAACTAACTCAGATGCTTGGTTGATGAAAGGTAACTGTGCTGGTAAGCAAACTGACGGCGATAAATTCAGATTCCTTGAATCTATTAACTGTTGGAATACATGTTTAGTTAACGCAGCTAAAGACGAAGTTGAAGATTATCAATTCACAGTTAGAACAAACTGTATTGATATCGCTGTTGCATATATTTTAAAGAATTGTAAAGCATTCGTTGATAAACCATCAAACGAAAATTTCCAAAAAGTTATTGATAAAATTGAATACGTTGATCCAATGATGAGAAAAGCTAACCAAACATTCGGTGTACAACTTTCTCAATATGAAGATAAATTAGCTTCTAACATTTCAGCTATCGTTACATCTATTTCTAAGAATCAAATCAAAGATTTCGGTAAACGTCCTGAAAAACAAACTGAAGCAGCTTATGCTAAATTCATTGAAATTCAAGATGCATGTATCTTTGCATGGAACTATTTAATGGATATCGCAAAGAAGCATGGTACAGTTACAGCTATCTTATCTAATATCGTTAAGATGCATGAAGCTATTATCCGTAACTGTGGTCATACAGTTCAATCTAACGGTAAGGTTAAAGTTACTGTTAAGTGTTCAATGAGTGAACGTAATAAACGTCTTGAACTTATTAAACAAGCTAAGAAGAAACTTGAAGATAAATTCGTTGATATCCGTAAGCGTGATAGGGTTGACCAAAAATTCAAGAATGCAAAATACTGGGAAGAACACCAAGAAGAAAAGCAACAACTTCTTGATGAAAGACAAAAACTTGACCATGAAATTTTCGAACTTGAAAACTCTAAGCTTAAGATGGAAGAGCTTAATGAACTTAAGAAACTTGAAGAAGAATCTGTACGTCTATCTGTATTAAAGGATAATCCTACATATTCTAATAAAGAAAGAACAGCTTATATGGATCAATTAAATAAGATTAAGAAGCAAATCGTTACAAAGAAGAGAGAGCTTGCTTCTAGACTTAACCCAATTGATGATAAGATCGAAAAATACAAAAAGAGAGTATTCAATATCGATCTTGAATTAAATCAAAATCGTTAATAAAAAATATGAGCCTTGGACTAAAATCCAAGGCTTTATTTATATATTAACATTTTTATGTTATAATTTATCTATCTTTTGGAGGATATATGAAAGTCGCAATCATAGGTGCAGGAGCCTCAGGCTTAATGCTTGGAAATATTTTATCTAAATATGATATTTCATATGATATTTTTAATGCTGGAAAAATAGGAAGAAAGATTTTATTATCTGGAAATTCAAAATGTAATATTTCAAATGAAATATTAAATGAAGATTCTTATCATAATAATTATCAAGCATTAAATATTGTTAAAGCATACCAAAATAAGCTTTTTAATTTATTTAATGACCTTCATATTTACACTAAGGTATCTGATGAAGGAAGAATGTATCCTATTAGTGAAGCAAGTGAATCTGTATTAAATATCTTACTTAAGAAAACTAAAAATAATATCATTGAACAAGAAGTAAAAGATATTAAAAAAATTAATGATAAATATTATATAAATGATTTAAAAAAGCCATATGATTATATAATTATTTCAATTGGCTCACCTGCATCAATGCCTAAAATATTTAATAATTCATTCATTAAAATGAATGGTGTTATATTTAATGAATTTAAGCCATCATTAATAGGCTTTAAAACAAATAAGGATTTTTCATCTATTAAGGGTGTAAGAATGAAATGTATTTCATCATTATATAAAAATAAAAAGCTTATTCATAAAGAAAAAGGCGAAGTGATGTTTAAGGAAGATGGTATATCTGGTATTTGTATTATGAATTTATCATCATTTTATAATGATTTAAAAGATAAAAATAATACATATGTTTTACTTGATTTATTACCAGGTAAATCTTATGAAGATTTAGAATCTATTTTACCTCCAAGATTATTTAATTATGTCATTAATAATAACATAGATATTCATAATTTTATTGTTGAAATAAAAGATACATATGATTTTGAATATGCTCAAGTTTCACATGGTGGCATATCATTAAAATGCTTAAATGATGATTTATCATTAAAAGAAGATAATCATATTTATTTCACTGGTGAAGTAATTGATGTTGATGGTATATGTGGAGGCTATAATTTAATGTTTTCATTTATTACATCAATTATAGTAGGAGAAAGTATTCATGAATTATTTATTAAATGATTTTAAAATAAAAGTTGATGATAAAAGAGATTTAAAAAATATTTTAAAATCATTTTTAAAAATTAATGATTTTGAATATGAAATATACCATAAATCAATTGATGCAAGAAAAAAAGATAATATTTATTTTGTTTACAAAATAATTATTAAAACAGATAAAAAATTAAAGAATTTAAAAATATTTGAATATCCTAATATTAATCTTGAATATAAGCCTTGGAATGGTCTATCACCTATAATTGTAGGCTTTGGTCCTGCCGGTATGTTTGCCTCATTATATCTTGCAAGATGTGGTGCAAAGCCAATTATTGTAGAACGTGGTAGCAAAATAGAAGATAGAGAAAATGATGTTAAAAATTTCTAAGAAAATAGAATCTTAAATCCTGATTCAAATGTTCAATTTGGTGAAGGTGGGGCAGGAACTTTTTCTGATGGTAAATTAGTAACTAATTTAAATGATCCATTAATAAGATTTATCTTAAATGAATTTTATATTCATGGTGCAAAAGAAGATATTTTATATGAATCACATCCACATATTGGAACTGATTATTTAGCTAAGGTAGTTAAAAATATTAGAGAAGAAATCATTAAATTAGGTGGTATTTTTTATTTTAATCATACATTTATTAATGTTAAAAAGAATAATGATATTTTAAATGTTATTATTAAAAATAATAAAAATGATGAAAATATTAATTTAAATACTAAAAATTTAATTTTAGGATTAGGTCATTCAGCTAAAGATACAATAAGATATTTATATAATGATTTAAAATTAAATATGATTCAAAAACAATTTTCAATGGGTGTTAGAATTGAACATTTAAAAGATAAAATTGATTTTGCACAATATGGTAAATATAAAGATTATTTACCATCATCATATTATAAACTTGCAACACATAATAATGGTCGTGGTATCTATACTTTTTGTATGTGTCCAGGAGGTTATGTTTTAGCATCTACTTCAGATAAAGAAGCTATTGTTACTAATGGAATGAGTAATAATAAAAGAGATAATATTAATTCAAATTCAGCTTTATTAGTTGATGTAAGACCTGATGATTATAATATTTCAAATAGTCCATTAGATGGCATTTTATATCAAGAAAAATATGAAAAATTAGCTTATGAAATATCTAAAGATTATAAAGCTCCAGCTAATTTAGTTAAAGCATTTTTAGAAGGTTCTGTAGCAAAAGAAGAAAGAAGTATTAAGACAAGCTATCCTCATGGAATAGTTATGAATGATTTGTCTTTTTTACCAGATTTTGTAATAGAAAATTTAAGATATGGAATAAAAGAATTTGATAAAAAAATTAAAAGCTTTGCGGATGATGATGCAATAATTATTGCACCTGAGACTCGTTCATCATCTGCAGTAAGAATCTTAAGAGATAAAGAATATCAATCTAATATTGAAGGCATTTATCCTATTGGTGAAGGTGCAGGCTATGCAGGTGGAATCACATCTTCAGCACTAGATGGATTAAAATGTGCAATATCTATTTCAAATAAAAATATATAATAGTTTAAAAAAATATCATTATATGATATTATTAATGCTGTAGAGGCATTATATGAATAAGATAACAAAGAAGGAATTCTCTTCGGGGGCAGTGCTTTATACAGAAAAGGAAGGCATTAGATATTATGTTCTTATTGTAGAACCTAATGGATCATATGGCTTTCCTAAAGGGCATATAAGGCATGGTGAAAGTGTGAAAGATTGTGCACTTAGGGAAATAAAAGAGGAGACAGGAATAGACGCCACCCTTATTCCTAATTTTAAAAGAACTATTAAATATGTTGTACTTGGTCATTCATTGAAGCAAGTAACTTTTTTCTTGGGATATTTTGATGAAAATGAACAAGAATTATCACCAATTGATAGCCATATTAAACAAGCAAAATTATATACTAGAGAAGAAGCAATCAAATTATTAAAATTTCAGCAAATAAAGGATATATTAACTGAAGTTGATTTTATGCTTGATTTAAAGGATGGAAAAGATGAAAGTAGATCTTCATAATCATACAAATTATAGTGACGGTGTTTTATCACCGTCTTTACTTATAGATAGAGCCATAAAAAATCATGTAGATATTTTTGCCATAACTGATCATGATTCAGTATTTGGCTGTGATGAAATAGTAAATCTTTGTAAAGATAAAAATGTTAAGGTAATAAAGGGTATGGAGCTTTCAACAGAATATAAAGGTGAAAGCATACATATTATTACCTTATTTAAAAATAATATTATTCCAAATGGTATGCTTGAATTTTCTATTAAAAATAAAGAAAGAAGAAAAGCTAGAGCCATTAAAATGATGGAAAATATTAGAGATATTTATCATGTTAAAATTAACCTAGATAAATTATTAAAAGGAAATATTATTACAAGAGCTAACATGATGAGAAATATTGCTGAAGAAAATAATATTTCATATGCAGAAGCTGCATTTTATACATCTAAAGATTCTAAAGCGTATATTCCATCAACTAAAATGACAGTTGAAGAAGGATTAAAGCTTATAAGAGAAGAAAATGCAATCGCAATATTAGCTCATCCATGCTTAATTAAAAAACAGGAATTAGTTGAAGAAATATTACAATTTGGCTTTGATGGTATTGAGACAAGATATGCAAATAAAAAGAATGATGAAAATCATTTTAATTTACTTGCAGAAAAATATCATTTATTAAAATCAGCAGGCTCAGATTGCCATGGTGATGATACACATGCAGATATAGGTAGTGCCGTATTAAATAAAGAAGAATTTATGCCTATTGCAAAAATATTAAATTTTAATTTGGAGTAAAAAATGGAAATTAAAAAATCTGAATTTATTATATCTGCAGTCACACTAAGTGGAATGCCAGAGGAAGGTAAAAGTGAATTTTTATTTTTAGGTAGATCTAATGTTGGTAAATCATCATTAATTAATGCCCTAACTAATAGAAAATCTTTAGCTAGAGTATCATCAAATCCTGGTAAGACAGACACATTAAATTTTTATTTATTAAATGATTCATTTTATTTAGTTGATGCTCCTGGCTATGGTTATGCAAGAGTATCAAAAAATAAAAAAGAAACATATGGTAAAATGATAGAAGAATATTTAAATAAAAGATTATCATTAAAATGTTCTTTCTTACTTGTGGATTTTAAAATCCCACCACAGGAAAATGATATTATTATGTTTAATTATTTAAAAGAAACTAATAAAGAATCATATATCATTTTAACTAAAGCAGATAAGGTTAAAAATAAAGATTATAAAAAGAATTTAGATAATGTTTTATCTTCATTTAATGTAGAAAAAGATCATGTAATAGTTACATCAAGTGAAAAGAGAAAAGGTATATCTAATGTATTAAATATAATGGAAAATTATATAAATTTAGAACAATAAATGGGCCTAGCCCATTTTTTATTTTTTTTCTTTTTGTTATAATTTTAAAAAGGGGGTAATAAAATGAATAATATTTTAAAATTAATATCATCATCTTGCTTATTATGTTATGATGCAAAATGTGATAAATCATGCCCAAATAATTTTAAACCAAGTAATATGCTAAGATCCATAAGATTTAATAATGAATTAGGTGCTTTAAAGGATATTAAAAAAGATATTTGTTTAAAATGTGAAGGATATTGTGAAAATAATTGTATTCATTTTGATAAAAAAGTAAGAATACAGGATGCAATAAAATTAATTAAAGAAGAAGATATAAATGTATCAGATATTTCACTTGAAACAACATTTTTAAATGTTAAATGTGAAAATCCATTCTTTTTATCATCATCTATAGTTACTGCAACATATGAGATGTGTAAAAGAGCCTTAGAAATGGGCTTTGCAGGAGTGGTTACAAAGACTATAAGCTTTTATAATTCTAAAGAGGTTTCACCAAGATTTAGTACTATAAATGATTATAATAATTCATTTATTGGCTTTAAAAATTTAGAACAATTATCTGAATATAGCGTTGAATATAATTTAGATATTATTAAAAAATTAAAAAAAGAATTTCCTAAAAAAGTAATTATTGCCTCAATAATGGGTCAAGAGGAAGAAGAATGGACTAAATTAGCTTCATTAGTAACTGATGCAGGAGCTGATTTAATTGAATGTAATTTTTCTTGTCCACAAATGGCAAAGGAAGGTCTTGGAAGTGATGTAGGCTGTAATGAAGCATTAGTTAAAAAATTTACTAAGGCTACAGTTAAAGGAACTAAATTACCTGTCATAGCTAAAATGACACCTAATATTACAAATATTAAATTACCAGGTATATCTTCATATGAAGCAGGAGCTAAAGGTATTTCCGCAATTAATACAATTAAATGCTTAACAAATATTAATCTTGATACAATGGTAGGAGACCCTGATGTATCAAATAAGACTGCAATATCAGGCTATAGTGGTAGAGCAGTTAAGCCCATTGCGTTAAGATTTATTAAAGATTTAAGTGAAATAGATGGTATAGAATTATCTGGTATTGGTGGAATAGAAAGCTTTAGTGATGCATTAGAATATATAGCATTAGGATGTAGAATAGTTCAGCTTACTACAGCCGCAATGGAATATGGCTATAGAATAATTGATGATTTAATTTTAGGAACTAAAATATATTTAAAGAAGCATAATTATAAAACAATTAATGATATATATTCTCTTGCAAAAGATAATATAATTCCTGCTTCAGACCTAGATAGAGAAAGTATAATTTATCCTATAATTGATTATGATAAATGTATATCATGTAAAAGATGCTATATATCATGTAGGGATGGAGGTCATCAAGCAATTTATCTTGATAATGATAAGGTAAAAATTGATGCAAAAAAATGTGTAGGATGTCATTTATGCTATCTTGTATGTCCTATTAATGCGATAAATAAATCAAAAAGAATTAATAAAAAGTAAATGAAACATACATAAAGACAGGATTTCATCATGTTTTTATTATTTTTTTTAAAAAAATAAATAAAATTTCGGTTTTTACATAAATTTTAAGGTATAATAAAATGTATGATTGCATTTTATGGAGGATTATATGCAGAAAATTAATTTAGAACAAATGGTTTCATTTTTAAAGGAACAAGGATTTGTATTCCAAGGAAGTGAAATATATGGCGGTCTTGCTAACGCTTGGGACTATGGTCCATTAGGAGTAGAACTTAAAAACAACATCAAGCATGCTTGGTGGGATAAATTCGTAAGACAAAATAAATATAATGTTGGTCTTGATTCAGCTATTATCATGAATAAAGAAACTTGGGTAGCTTCAGGACACATTGGATCATTTTCAGATCCACTTGTAGATTGTAAAGGTTGTCATGCACGTTTCAGAGCTGATAAGCTTATTGAAGATTTTACAAAAGGTGAAATTACAGGTGACGGTATGTCAAACACTGAATTATCACAATATATTAAAGATCATGGTATTAAATGTCCTATTTGTGGATCAGATAATTTCACAGATATAAGACAATTTAATTTAATGTTTAAAACATACATGGGTGTTATTGAAGATGCTAAGAACGAGGTTTATTTAAGACCTGAAACAGCTCAAGGTATTTTCGTTAACTTCAAGAATGTTCAACGTTCTACAAGAAAGAAATTGCCATTTGGTATTGGTCAAATCGGTAAGAGCTTCAGAAATGAAATTACTCCAGGTAATTTCATTTTCAGAACAAGAGAATTCGAACAAATGGAACTTGAATTTTTCTGTAAGCCAGGAACTGAACTTGAATGGTTCGATTACTGGAGAGCATATTGTATGGATTTCTTAAAGCTTATTGGTGTAGATAAAGATAAGCTTAGATATCGTGATCATGAAAAGAAGGAATTATCTTTCTATTCTAATGCAACAACTGATATCGAATTTGAATTCCCTTGGGGATTTGGTGAGCTTTGGGGTATCGCATCAAGAACTGATTATGACCTTAACGCACATCAAAATCATTCAAAAGAAAATTTAACTTATCTTGATCCAGATACAAATGAAAAATATTTACCATATGTTGTTGAACCATCTGTTGGTGTTGAACGTATGTTACTTTCTGTTTTATTTTCAGCATATGATAATGAAGAAATTAAAAAAGAAGATGGTAAGGTTGATTCAAGAATTGTATTACACCTTCACCCATCTTTAGCACCTTACAAGGTTGCTGTATTACCATTATTAAAGAAAAATCATGGTGAGAAGGCAGGAGAAGTATTTGATTATTTATCTAAATATTTCTCATGCGTATATGATGAATCTGCAAATATCGGCAAACGTTATCGTAGACAAGATGCAATAGGTACTCCTTATTGTATTTGTGTAGATGATAACACATTAAGCGATAATACAGTTACAATTAGAGACCGTGACACAATGGAACAAATCACATTAAAGCTTGAAGATGTAGTTAAATACGTTGAAGAAAAAATTAAGCTTTAATAAAGGAGTAAAATGCCTACATATAAGGAATTAATTGATGCAACTGACATCGTCAGTTTAATATCTAAATATGTAAATTTACAAAAACAAGGAACCAATTATACTGGTCTTTGTCCTTTTCATCATGAAAATACTCCATCATTTATTGTAAGTCCAGAAAAAAAGATTTTTAAATGCTTCGGCTGTGGACAAGGCGGAGATGCCCTTTCTTTCATCGAAAAGATTGAAAATATTCCATATAAAGAAGCATTAAAAAAGCTTGCCGCATTTAATGGAATTACATTAGATAATGACATAAAAAAAGAAGATGAAAATACTAAATATTATGATGCATTAGATACAGCAATTGATTATTTCCATAAAAACTTATTATATACAGATAATGGTGATGAAGCATTAAAATATTTAAATGATAGAGGACTTGATAAAGATATTATTAAAATCTTTTCAATAGGTCTATCACCAGATATAGGATCTAAATTACATGATTCATTGTTAGAAATAAATATATCAGATTCAACAATGGAATCAGTAGGTTTAACATCACTTAAAAATGGAAAATATTTTGACTATTTCACAAATAGAATAATGTTTCCAATTTATGATGATAATAATAAACCAGTAGGCTTTTCAGCAAGAATATTTCACGGCGAAAAAAATGAGCCAAAATATATTAATACCAAAGATACTAAATTATTCCAAAAAAATTCAGTATGGTTTAATTTAAATAGAGTCAAGCCTGAAATATTAAAACGTCATCGTGTTATTATTCACGAAGGACAAATGGATGTAATCGCATCTTATCGTGCAGGATTGAAAGAAGCAATCTGCTCAATGGGAACAGCCTTAAATCCAAATCAAGTTAATTTATTAAAAAAATATACTAATAATGTCATACTTTGTTATGATTCAGATAGTGCCGGAATCAATGCCGCAAAGAAATCTCAAGAAATCTTTAAAATGGCAGGATTCAATGTTCATTTTGTCTTTCTAGAAGGGTCTAAGGTTCCTGATGAATATGTATCATAAAATGGTACAGATAAGTATTTAGAATATTTTGAAATTAATATTGGTTCAGCTCTAGAATATATGTTCCACAT
>JAEEGG010029861.1_pt1 | contig 10155 bp, 6 predicted proteins | sample 9134161 | NCBI WGS metagenome assembly JAEEGG01 (sample SAMN16246543, study PRJNA631951) | gut metagenome | biome: gut microbiome; feature: rumen; material: CR-attached | host: Bos | place: Iran: Karaj | collected 2018-10 | reverse complement strand
GAGATGAGAAATATTAAAAGCATTACAAACAATTGAATTTGATTTAGATGCAAATTGATGAAGAATAAAGAGTGAGGCAATGATGTATCTTGCATTAGATTCAGCTATATGACCAGTATTTGAAGAACCTGAATATCGTTATTTTTATTTCAATAAACCATTTACGATATTTTTGAAAGAAGAGAATAAACAGATTCCATATTTTGCAGCACGAATTGTAGATATTACAAAGTTTCAATAATAATTAACAATTAAATAAAAGAGCAGACGAAAGCATCTGCTCTTTATTTTTTAGCAACCTCTTGGATACCAGGGTGGATTTCTTTTTTCTCTTCTTTTTTGAATCCTTGTTCTACTTGTTTCTTTTCTTGATGAAACTACTGTTTTTTCTTTGTTGTTTTCTTCCATAATCTTTCGTATTTGTTTGTTTATTCTTGTATATGTATTCAATATAGGTATTCGGTTATCTGAATTCAAGGAATTAGTGATAAAAAGGATTATCATTAATAGATTTCTTTTACTAACATATGTAATGGATCTGATTCATTATTCATTAATCTCTCAATTTCTTTATCTAATTCATCATTCGCATTTTTCAACATAACCATAATATCACCTCTTTTTTCATTCATATTTGGATTAGAAATATTTTCCATAATTCATTTCTTTTTTAAATAATCGAGATGTTTTTGATAATATGGTGTTCATCCATCAAAATTACCTCAATAGAGTAATCTAGATAATGTTGTACCAAATTGAGCTCTTGTAACTGTTCACATAGGATTAAAATATTTTGTTCATACTCACATATATTCAAATTCACATGCTGCATGAACGTATTCTTTTAAATCTTCTGTTATACTATTTTTATCAGCAAAATTACATGCTTTAGGATCACTTACATGTACAGTTTCACCATATCTTGCTTCATGAAATTTTACTAGCATTTTTGCTAATGCTTGTCTTGTAATGTATCAATTAAGATTAGCCTTCTCAATTGGTTGAGTAGTAATACCTTTGCTATAAGCCCAATCATATGCTTCTTTTTGCTCTTGAGAAGTGTAGGCAAATACAAAAGTCCCAATAAATAATAAAGGTAAACATAATAAGAATGCAAGTTTTTTCATGATGAATGAATAGTAAATAAACTACTTAATTTCAGCACAAAAATAATAAAAAAAAGAAGAATATCAAGCATTCTTCTTTTTTCTATAGGTATAAAGTAGATTAATTACCTTCAAGTAATGATAGATTTTGCTTCAATTTCTCTATCTTTTGTTCATAGTCAGCTTTATTATTTCTTTCTCTTTCGATAATTTGTTCAGGAGCTTTAGACATGAATACTTGATCATTTAATTTTCTTTCACATGAAGCTAATCCGTTTTCTAGTTTAGCAATTTGATCAAGAATCTTTTTCTTTTCTGCTTCAGTATCTAGAAGTCATAACAAAGGAACAATAAGTTCTGATTTACCAACAACTCTAAATCCAGAAAGTTCAGGTTTTTGAATATCTCCACCAAATTCTAATGAAGATAATTTAGCCAACTTCATTAAGAATGATTTATTGTTTTCTAATATCTTTATTTCATCAGCATCAGTAGTCTTAATTAATGCAGGTACTTCTTTACCTGGATTAATGTTAGCTTCAGCTCTTATATTTCTGAATGCAGTAATAGCTTCTTGTAACCAATTCATAGATTTTTCTATTTCTTCAGAGATTTGGCTTTCATCAGCTTTAGGGAATGCTTGAAGCATAATAGTTTCTCCTTCAACTTTCAATTGTTGCCATAATTCTTCAGTAATAAATGGCATGAAAGGATGAAGAAGTCTTAAAGCATGTTCTAATACATCCCATAGAACGTATTGAGCAGTTTGTTTACTCTTAACATCTTCATTCATATATAATCTAACTTTAGCCATTTCAACATACCAGTCACAGAAATCTCATCTAATGAACTCGTATACTGTCTTAGCAGCTTCATCAAGAGTATATTTTTCTAAGTAGTCTTGAGTTTCTTTGATTGTAGTATTTAATCTTGAGTAAATCCAATGATCAACTAACTCAAGTTGTAAATCTTCTTTCTTTATGGTCTTAGGATCAAATCCTTCTAAGTTCATAAGTACGAAGTTAGTAGCGTTCCAAACTTTGTTAGCAAAGTTCCTTCCCATCTCGATTAACTTCTCTGAGAAGTATACATCTTGTCCAGCAGAAGTGTTATAAATCATTGTGAATCTGATAGCATCAGCACCATATTCATCAATAAGCTTCAATGGATCAGGAGAATTACCTAAAGATTTAGACATCTTACGTCCTAATTCATCTCTAACGATTCCATGGAAGAATACATTACGGAATGGAACATCTTTCATTTCATATAATCCCATCATTACCATTCTAGCAACCCGGAAGAAGATAATATCAGCTCCAGTTACAAGAGTAGAAGTAGGATAGAAGTGTTCAAGAAGTTCAGTCTTCTCAGGCCAACCCATTGTAGAGAAAGGCCATAGAGCAGAAGAGAACCAAGTATCTAATACATCTTCTTCTTGTGTTAATTCAACATCTTTACCATAGTTTGCTTTAGCTTGAGCTAATGCTTCTTCCTCAGACTTAGCAACAAATACTTTTCCATCTGGTCCATACCAAGCAGGAATTCTATGTCACCACCAAATCTGTCTAGAAATACACCAGTCTCTGATATTCTCAAGCCAGTGATAATATACTTTAATCCATCTTTCAGGTTGAATCTTAATCTTTCAACTCTTAACTGCTTCTAATGCAGGTTTAGCAAGAGGTTGCATTCTAACGAACCATTGTCTAGAAACTCTAGGTTCAATAATAGTGTTACATCTATAACAGTGACCTACAGCATGATTATGAGGTCTAACTTTTACTAAGTATCCTCATTTTTCAAGATCTTCAACGATTCTATCTCTAGCTTCAAAACGATCTAATCATTGATATTTACCTCCATTCTCATTAATTTTTCCATCAGGAGTAAAGATATTAATAATATCTAGTCCTGTTCTCTTTCCTACTTCAAAGTCGTTAGGATCATGAGCAGGAGTCATCTTTACAACTCAAGTTCCAAATTCCCTATCAACATATTCATCAGCAACAATAGGAATTTCTTTATTAACTAATGGTAATAATACTTTTTTACCAATTAAGTGCTGATATCTTGGATCATCTGGATGAACTGCAACTCAAGTATCTCATAACATTGTTTCTGGTCTTGTTGTAGCAAGAATTAATCTATCATTAGTTCAAACGATAGGGTAGGCAATTTCCCAGAAATGACCTTCAGTATCGATATGTTCAACTTCATCATCAGCCAATGCAGTTCCACATCTAGGACACCAGTTAACCATATATTCACCTTGATAGATAAGGTTATCATTATAGAGTTTAACAAAAATCTCTCTTACAGCAGCAGAAAGCCCTTCATCCATAGTGAATCTTTCTTTTTCCCAATCAAGAGATGCTCAAAGTTTCCTTTGTTGTTGAGTAATAATTCCACCATGCTTTCTTTTCCATTCCCAAGTTCTTTCAATGAAAGCTTCTCTACCTAAATCTTCTTTAGTTTTCCCTTCTTCTGCTAATGCTCTTTCTACTTTATTTTGAGTAGCAATACCAGCATGATCTGTACCAGGCATCCAAAGAGTATTGTATCAAGACATCCTCTTCCATCTTACTAATACATCTTGGATAGCTTCATCCAAAACGTGTCCCATATGAAGGATACCAGTTACATTAGGAGGTGGAATAACGATAGAAAAATTATCTTTTTCTGGATTAGTAGTAGCTCTAAAATATCATTTTTCTTCCCAAATCTTTCACCATTTGGATTCTATGTCATTAGGATTATATTTATCTAGCATGATTAAAAATAAATTATATGAATTAAAAAATAGCAATTAAGTAGATTCTTAATCTTTGCAGACCGAATAACTAAATCTTCATAGAAATTGTCTCATTTAATATTTTTTCAATAAAGCTAAGTAATATTAGCGTTTGCAAATACAAATTCAAGAAGATTGAAGCATAAAAATATTGAATTAAAAATAAAGATTCTTATATATCAACTTGTTAACCTAGATACTACGCTTACTTAAGTAAGTGAGGAAAGTCCTGGCGCTAAAAAAACGTTATCCTCTAACGGAGGCTGGATTCGCAAGACAAACGAAAGTGCCACAGAGATTAAACTATTCTAATTTATTAGGAGAAAGGTGAAACATGAGGGTTGCTAATTAAACAGCATACCTCTACTCAGCTAAGTTGATGACTTAGCGAGGGGCAAACCGTAACGAGCGCAAGCTTATCATCCTTGAGATGGAAGTGCACACAATTGCTTTACGCAATTTTAGATAAATTGTATCGAAATACAGAACCAGGCTTATTGGGTTAACATTAATTAATATGGTAGCTTGGGGGAGTGGTGTAGTGGTAACACATCGGTCTTCGGAACCGCTGTCGGGGGTTCGATCCCCTCCTTCCCTGAATTCCTAAATTATGGTTAATAAATTACTCTAAATTAGGGAATTACACCAGTAATCCCTTTTTTTGTTAAATAAAAATTTATTAAAAGAAAAAGCTAGAGATAACTCTCTAGCTCAAATCTTGTCGGCAATGTATTTCGCTACAAAGTAACAGATGACGACGATAGCAGCAATGCATACGCAGAAGCGAATAATAGCTTCTCTAACGAGTCTTCGTTCACATCTACCTCTGCTTTCCGGTCTTCTGAGACTGTTGTCCTGGATACTTGAGTCCTCTTTTTTTGATTCACATCTTTCGAACTCTTGCATTCTTCTCATCTTTTTCTTCTCACGCTTTTCACGGCGCATACGAAGTCTTTTTTCTGATCTAGCCATAAGCACTTGTTTATTTTAGAATTTGTTGTTTGTGTTTATTACATACACTATAATTATTAAACGAATTGATTTCAATATATTTATATTGAATTTAAAAAGTTGAATCAATATACTATTAATAACAAATAAAAATCAACTACCATTGTTTAAAATAAAATTTTTAAACAAAGCCTGAGTGCATGAAGGCGGTCTAAAAAAGACTATTGGTGCATAAGTAAAATGAAAAAACTATTAATTATGATTGCATGCTGCTTTATGTTGGCAAGCTGCAATGAGGTTCCCAAGAATCCCAAAGAGAGAAGGGCAATGGACATGAATCCAACAGATTACGAAAAAGAGCTTGTGATGGATCCTGGTCGTTTCTTTGTGATTCGGATTCCGCAAGAGTACTATGAGCTCCGTACGACAAAGGTTATTGTCGACAGTGAGACTCGTGTTCAGTATCTCATGCATCCTGCCGTGACATCTCACACTCTGACTGTGTTGGTGGATTCCACGGGAGTACCGCTTCTTTACAAGGGTGAGATTCCTAAGAAAAAGTAAACCCTCAACTAATGGTATCAGTGTTATGCTGATACCTTTTATTTATGATTGAATTGATTTTTTTGTGTAGCAATATGAATGTATTAAAATAATTATTGTAATTCTTTTTGGAAAGAACATATTACTGATAAAACTCAATTATTATTAAAGAAATCAATCTGAAATTTATAAGTCGTTATTAATTAAATTGAATTTGTTAATAGTATTCTTAAACTACAATAAACATAAAAACGAGAAAACATGAAAACAAAAAAAGACAATTTCAGTTCAGGTAAGAAATTACCGTGGCATTTTGACAATGAAGATGGTTTCCATCCTTTATTAATCATGCCTATCAGGAGAGTTTAAACTAGGATAGTAAAACTAAAAAAAGAAAGGGGAATAATATGTTAAAATCAAAGATTAAAGGATTCTTAGATGCTTGCTATGTCCTATGTGTCTTAATGGTATTTATTATTGCAGCATTACTTACAAGAGAAAAACTAGATTATTCAGATGAAGATTAAAAGGTGACTAGTTTGCTAGCACCTTTTTTCTAGTTAATAAAATTTTAAAACGTGAAAAATTTTAAAATTTCGATTTTTTCACGTTACTAGAATTTATAAATATCACTAGTAAATATACTTAAAATAGTAATAATACATAAGAGTTTTAGACGATAAATATTAATGAAGAGTAATAAATATCTTATTCTAGAAGAAGTAAAATACTCATACATATATAGTATTGCTTTAGTAGTAATATGAATACTTGTTCTTTTACGAGCTATATTTCATGATTATAAATTTATATATGATTGAAGTTGAAAAGAACAACCATTATTAGCATGGCTATTCTTTTTCTGTACATCAACTATATTTATCTATCTAGGTATACAGTGAATTAAAAAACATAATACTATAGAGCAGAAAAAGAAAAATTGGAAGAAGATATCTGCTAGATTAGTTGATATATGAGAAACGGAATATCATTCAACAAAGTACACTAAATTAACATTGCATGATTATGAGTTAGATGATACTTATTATACAACAACATTCATTGATGTATCAAAGATAATGCATCATTGAGATTTAGTAGATATCTATATTAATCCTGAAAATATTGATGATTATTATGTAGACTTAAACAAAGTTTTTAAAGAATATGCAATAAAAAATAATTGGATAAAAAAAGATAAAAGAGATAAATAAATTTGATATTTAATCCTTATTAATGAATTAGTATGAAAAAAATCTGACTTTTAACTACTTTATTAGTAGCTTGATTACTACTTACAGGATGTAATGGAACAGTAGAAAATCCTGAAATTATAAATGATACTACAGAAAATAAATTAATTCGATCTGAATCATGATATCTTTATGAAAATATAAATCCACGGTCATTATCAGTATTTGAATGAAGTTGAAATTATATATATCAATTTGCATTTTGAGATAATGAAAAAATATTCACTAATTTTTCATTCAAAAATAATGAATTAATAAGCAATGAAGATTTAAGATTTGATAACAGAAATTCAGCAATGTATATTGATAAATTCTGATTAATGATTAGTGATCTTTGAAGACAAATAGTAGAAGATTTCAGAATAGATTGTAGAAATATATGAATAAAAGATATCCAAAATTGGGACGAAGAAGAAGTATTTAAATTGCATCCATGAACATGAGAACTTAGTAAAGATATGTATGAATATTGAATATTTAAATATCAATATGATAATCATTTAAATAAGGATATATTATGGTGAAATACATATGGTCAATATTATGATAATAATAACGATGAAACTTATAAAAATTGTATAATAGAAATATGAGAAATAGATGATTTATATAAACTATATAATATCAAATTTAAAGTTGGTGAAGATTTTAATGATTGATATTATGTTTATGTTAAAGATAGAGATGAAACTACTCATTGTTCAGAGATAAATAAATTATGATGAATAAAAAATAGAATGGTATTATATTGACAAGATTATAGTTGTGATATTTCCTTTTCAGAAGATACTAATTTAGTATCTATATGAGATAAAACAGATTAAAAAATATCAATATTTATGGTTTATTTATTAATTTAAAAAAATGAAAAAAGTCTGACTTTTAACTACTTTATTAGTTGGTAGTTTATTACTTGCAGGATGTAATAAAACTTGTACGGATGATTGTTTGCCTGAGGATTGGGAGAAAAATAACCAGATCCAATGTGGTAATGTTTATGATCCAATTTGCTGAGAAGATTGAAAGGTCTATTCAAATTGATGTTATCTAAATGTTGCTGGAGCTCATTGGGATGAAACATTATGAGTTAAAAATGATGAATGTTTTAAAATAACTAAAGAATCACTTTATTGAAAATATATTCTTACAAGATATAATGATAACCATAATGTAAGAGATAATCATAATATCGAATTAAATATTTCTGCTGATTGAATATTCGCTAAATTTTGTAATCATCTAGGAACTTCTAATTATTCTTTAAGTTGAAATATACTTACTGTAGAAGAAATGTCTCAAACTGAAATGGCATGTGAATGAGAAAATTGAGAATGGTTAATGAATGCTGAGAGTGAATTTAATTTAAATGATGCAAGAGTAACACTATCTGAAGATAATCTAACAATTTCTACATCAAGATGAGCTCAATATCAGTTCCAAATAAGTGATGATTATAATCAATTCTTAGAAGCTATTAAAAGTAGTTGAGAACAGCCTCAATGAAAGAATGATAATATTCCATCATTTGATGAATTAGAGGATGTTGTTGCAATGTGTCCATATGAAACACTTTGATGATGATATGATGAATATCCGGTTTATAAAAGAGAATTTATTCTTCCTTATAAAGATTGATATATTTGATATAACTATGGGTGAAATAATTGAGAATGATGGGGATATTATTTAACATATAAATCAATTGATAATCCATGTGAAATTATATCAGCGAGTGATGAATTTTTCTTTCGATATTTCAATGATAGAACACATTATATAAATCCGGAAGAACCAATTCGTGCTGATAATAAAGTGTTCCTTTGATTAGGATGAATTGCCTTAGATGTAGTAGAAAAAGAATTAGATTGTGAAATGTGAAAAGATATTAATGACGATGATACATGTCAAAAAGAAATGAATAAATATATGTATAATTTAGTGATATGAAAAGAAAAAAACGATACCTTTACCAAGTGGATGAATTATTTAAAGAAAAGTATAGATACTAATAATTATACTACTCTAGATACATGGAATGATATAGAAGTAAGCTGTTACGAAAATAATACTTGGTTAGACTTTTTAAATGAATATTGAGAAGATAATAAAAAATTAACAGAAGAAAAAAGAAAGGAATATAGAAATATTCGAAATAAGAGGATCCGTGAATGTATAGATAGTTTTATAAAATAAATAATGAAAAAATGAAAAAAATCTGAATCATATCTTTATTTACTTTAGTATTCATTTTTATTTTATCATGATGTAATCATAAAACAGAAGTAAAAATCTGAGATGAAACATTTGTTTTAGAAGATGCTACAAGTAAAAATCAAAAAATATGTGAAGATTTATTAAAATCTAAAATACATAGTGATAAATATATTTTCTCAACATTTTTAGAACGTAAAGTTCCAGAAGATAATGATTGAGCTCATGCGTTGTATTGAAATGTAGAGATATCAACAGCTAAAGTTAGTTTATGATGTGTTATATATGAATCTGGAAGAGCCCCAGAATTATATACAGGCTTCCCTCCGCTTATAGTGGTTGATTGAGATGAAGTAGTTATAGAATATGAAGCATTAAATTGAAAAATTACATATGAAGACCATTTAGAACCAGCTATAAATACAGTCCTTTCGTATCCATATGCTTCAAATTGATATTCAAAGACGTGATTATTCTGAACAGATCTCCCAAAATTCAAAAAAATAAGATATGTATGAGAAACGCAAACAGAAAAAGATAAAGAGTTTTGTAGGTTTGTTCCATGAGAATGAATCCATGATGAGTGTTATGAGTTTATTGTTGATTGACAATTGATAAGCACTGAATGAGAAATCAAAGAATTAAAGAATTATTCAATTATGGTTACAAAGTGATCTAATTGAGATTTGATGATTTCTGCATGAGGATTTAGGGATCTTACATCTGATGATGATATAAATCTAACAGAATCACATAGTATTATTCTTTCTAAAAAATGGAAACCACGATGATCTAATGAGTATTCTGTGAGTTATGATCGAGAAGCTAAATTCTGAATGCAAGAATCAGATAATTGATATGTATATTTTTACGAAATTCCAAGATGATCAAATAAAAAATGACATATAATTGTATCATTTCTATCTGACAAATATATTTGAACCGGTGATATTGATTTAAAAAATTCAGAATATAAGCTCAAAGTTAATGAGGATAGAAATCCTTATTATCCATATTTCCTAATCCCAAAACTAGGTATGACATGATCAGTGGACTATATGAAACTTTGAAATGATTTTGAAATTGAATGTAGAGATATAGAAAACTTTATAGATTTAGATAAAAGAAATTGTAATCTTTGAAAAGGAGTTGATGGAAATAGATATCTTTTTTCTCTAAGATTAAAAGATTGAATAACTATCGACAAATTAGATGATTCTGATTGATGTGATAAATTCTCATGATATGAGAATCGTTATATTATTAAGAAATGAGATATTTGATGCTGGATTGCATT
>JAEEGG010029856.1_pt1 | contig 10156 bp, 7 predicted proteins | sample 9134161 | NCBI WGS metagenome assembly JAEEGG01 (sample SAMN16246543, study PRJNA631951) | gut metagenome | biome: gut microbiome; feature: rumen; material: CR-attached | host: Bos | place: Iran: Karaj | collected 2018-10 | reverse complement strand
CCAGGATAATCATTCTTCTTGCGATGAAAAGGGGATCCTCGCCGCCCGCCAGCATCCGCGCCAGCCAATAGACCGCCGCATTAGGGTCGCTTCCGCGCATCGACTTGATGAAAGCCGAAATCACATCATAATGCGTGTCGCCCTTTTTATCATAGATGGCCAAATTCTTCTGTATCACCTTCTGCACCAAGGCATTATCTACCACAAGATGGGTAGTGCCTTGCGGAGCAGCATTTACCACTAATTCAATAGCATTCAACAATTTACGAGCATCACCCCCCGACACACGCAACAAGGCCTCATTCTCCTTCATCTCAATTTTCAAGCCTTGTTCCTTTTCATAATAATGAATAGCGGAATCGACAATCTTCTCTAAATCAGCTCTATTCAAACTCTCCAACACATACACCTGGCAGCGGGAGAGCAACGGGGAGATGACCTCAAAGGAGGGATTCTCGGTAGTGGCACCTATCAGCGTCACGATACCCTGCTCCACGGCCCCTAACAGCGAGTCCTGCTGTGACTTGGAGAAGCGGTGGATTTCATCAATAAAAAGGATGGACTTCCCTTCGGCTTTGCGGGCCTGTTCAATCACCTCGCGCACCTCCTTCACACCGGAGTTGATGGCGCTGAGCATATAGAACTGTGCTTGCGCAACCTCCGCGATTAGCAGAGCGAGTGTGGTCTTCCCCACCCCGGGAGGTCCCCACAGAATCATCGAGTGCAGATTGCCTGTCTCGATGGCATGGCGCAGACTTGCGCCCTCTCCCATCAAGTGCGGCTGGCCGATATATCCGTCAAGGGTTCTCGGCCTCAGTATCTCGGCCAAAGGCTTCTGCACGGCAGAAAGTATTAGTGGACAATCAATTTCTTACGTACCACGTCGCCATTACGCATCACCACCTGCAACAGGTAGGTGCCCGGAGCGATGCCATTCAGCTCTATCTCGCCCTGCGATGCGTCCAGACGCACTCTACGCACCTGACGACCTAACACATTGTACAGATACACCTCCGCAATGTCCTCGCGGTCGCAACGCAACGTAACCACATCGGTGGCCGGGTTCGGATAGACCAGCACATGGTAGTTAACAGTACCATACTGCGGAATACCGGTGGTATCTTCCACCACGAGAGTATGGTAAGCGGTGTTGCTGCATCCTGAAACAGAGTGGGTTGCCGTAACCGAATAGGTATAAGTTCCCGCTGTATCGGGCGTTACATATATAACAGACGATTCTTCACCCGTATTCCAAACGAAGCTACAGTTGTTGGCCTGTGCCACCAGCATTTCAGTACCGCCGAGCGTCATCTCGTGAGCACCGATGATATTGACGGAAGGCTGTCCATATACAAAGAGCGTCAGGGTAATGGTACTGTCGCAGCCGAGGTGGGTGGTGCGATGGAAAGTGAAGGTCCCTGAAATGGTGCCGACATCAAATACCGTATCGTTCCATGTATAGGGGAGTTCATTTTCGCAAAGGCGCAGCATCTGGCTCTGAGCGTAGGTCTGATTAACCGTGAGATGCAGTGTCCACACGCTGTCGCAGCCGTGCGAGGTGGTGTGGTTGAACACATAGTCGCCCGTGGTGGTTCCCTGCTGGAAAGTTCGGTTTTCGCGTTCATAATAGTAGGGAAGGTCGCTGGAGCAGATGGTCAGACTTTCGCCATCTTCATAGTAGGGATAAATGGAAAGATGAAGGGTGATGATGCTGTCGCAGCCATAGATGTTGGAATAGGCGAAACGATAGGTACCCGACTGTGAGCCCGTATCGAAAGTAGTGTCGGCCTGTGCGAAATAGTATGGCAGGTCGTTTTCACAAATTTGCAAATTGACATTCTGCACGAAGGTAGGCCGCACGGTGAGCGCGAGTGTCACAATGCTGTCGCAGCCATACATGCTCTGCAAGTTGTAGGTGAAAGTACGGCTGGCAGTGCCTACCGGGAAGGTGATGTCGCGCCATGTATAGGGCAGGTCGCTCTCGCAAATCACTAACGACTCATTCTCCTCAAAGGTGGGATTCACCGTCACGTGGAGGGTCACAATGCTGTCGCAGCCATGAATGGTCTGACGATAGAAGACGAAATCGCCGGTGGTGGTGCCTTCCAAGAAAGTGGTGTCGCGCCACTGCAACGGGAAGCCGTTCTCACAAACCTCCAACGTCTCCTCCTGCGCATAGCTCGGATGCACAATCAGCGCCAAGGTCACGGTGCTGTCGCAGCCCAGCGACGAGGTGCGGGCGAACTGATAGATACCGCTCTGGGTACCTTCAGCGAAAACGGTGTCGCGCCACGTGTAGGGCAGCTCGTTCTGACAAATCACCTCGGCGGTATGAACCTCATAGACAGGAAGTACCGTCAGGTGGAGGGTGAGCATACTGTCGCAACCATTCACCGTGGTACGGCCGAAACGGAAGTTGCCCGACAGCGTGCCGACCTCAAACAGAGTATCCATAGCCTCATAACGGTACGGCAGTTCGCTGGCACAGATGGTGATAGCATCTTCATTTTCATAGATGGGATTAACGGTGAGATGCAGCGTCACCACACTGTCGCAACCATACTGGTTGGTGAGGTGGAACTCTCGAGTCTGCGACGCGGAACCTACTGGGAATACCTCTCCCAAGAAGGCAATGGGCAGGTCGTTCTGACAAACCGTCACATATTCGTCGGAGGCCGAAACAGGATTCACGGTAAGGTGCAGCATCACGGTGCTGTCGCAACCGTCCACGGTAGTACGGTCATACTGGATGTCGCCACTCTGCGTTCCTTCGGGCAGGGTAACATCGCGCCACGTATAAGGAAGCTCGCTCTCGCAAAGGGTCAGGCTCTCTTCCTGCTGATACGACGGATTCACCGTCAAGGTTAGGATGACCACGCTGTCGCAGCCTGCTGCCGAAGGTCTTTCAAACAGGTAGGTACCGCCGCGTGTGCCAGGCTGGAAGACCGTGTCGCGCCATGTGTAGGGCAGTTCGCTCTCGCAAATGGTCGCCTCTTCATACTGGCGATACAGCGGATGAACCACCAAACGAAGCACCCAGATGCTGTCGCAGCCATACTGCGTCTGTCCAGCAAAAGAATAGGTGCCTGTTGTGTAAGTTCTGTCAATCACCTCATCGTTCCAGATGAACGGCATGTCGCTTTCGCACACCTCTATGGTCTCGCTGCCACCGAAGCTCTGGCGGATGTTCAACGTCAGATAGACAATGCTGTCGCAGCCCTGCGAGGTCTGGCGACGGATGACATAGGTATCGGTGGGGGTGCCCACATGGAAGACCGTATCATAATAGGTGAACGGCAGTCTGTTGCGGCAAAGGTCAATAGTTTCGTAACGCTCCGTCGGATGATTGACCGTAAGATGCAGCGTCACCACACTGTCGCAGCCATGAGCGCTTGTTAGGTGGCGAACAACGGTCTGCGTTTCACTGCCTTCCTGGAAGGTCGTGTCGCCAAACAGGTAAGGAAGGTCGTCGGAGCAGATGGTCGCGGAGAGTTCGCGGCTATAGGTAGGATGAACAATCAAGGTGAGGGTGGCGGTGCTGTCGCACCCGACGGCATTGGTACGGGAATAGGTGTAGACCCCGCTCTCGGTACCAACGGTGAACACCTGATCGCGCCACACGTACGGCAACTCGCTGGCGCAGATCTCCACGGTCTCCTCAGAGGCGGTGGCCTCGCGGATGTCAAGTGTCAGCGTCACGATGCTGTCGCAGCCCTGAATGGTCGTCTTGTTGAAAACCATCGTGCCGCTCTGCGCATCGGTGCTGAAAGTGGTGTCGCGCCACGTATAGGGAAGTTCGCTACGGCAGAGGCTCAACGCTTCATGCTCATCATAAGCAGGATGAACCACCAGCACAAAGGTCACGATGCTGTCGCAGCCCAACGAAGTAGTGCGGGGCAACACATATACACCGCTTTGCGTACCCGTTTCAAAAGTGGTATCACGCCAAGTATAAGGCAGCTCCTGCTGACAGATCTGCGCATATTCCACTTCATACTTGCTCTCATTCACCACCAGATGCAAAGTCACGAGACTGTCGCAGCCGTGGATGGTGTGGCGGGTGAAGAGAAAGTCGCCGCTCTGGCTACCGACTTCAAAAACGGTATCACGCCAAGTATAAGGAAGGTCTTGCTGGCAGATGGTCTCATTTTCCTCCAAATAGAAAGCAGGATAGATGGTAACGGAAAGATTCACGATGCTGTCGCAACCGTCAACGGTAAGGCGGTGGAACTGATAGGTAGAATCCACGCTGCCCACCTCCAAGGTGGTGTCGCGCCACACTGCCGGAAGCTCGTTCTGACAGAGTTCCAAAGTTTCGAACTGTTCCACGGAGTAATGCATGGTAAGATTCAGAATGACCACGCTATCGCACTGAAATTCAGCGGCTCTGTAGAGCGTATCCACATAAACGCCCGTCTGCACGTAGGTCTTTCCGTTCCATTCCACGCTGTCGCAAACGGTCATCACAGTCGTATCGGCCACTACCAGGCAGTAGGGCGTGAAGGTGACGGGGCCAGCCAGCGGGCTGGGGTTGGCGGGGTCGCACATGGCCTGCACATACAGGTCATAGGGCTGTTGACCTGTCAATTCAGTAAGATAGAGGATAGTATCGTTATGGTTGATGGAGATTCCTTCTGATGCAGGGTCAAAGCCGGCGGGGCCGTACACCACGCGCCATTCGTTCTCGATGCTTCCTGCTTTCCAGCTGGCAGTGGCGGTGGTCATCATCACGTCGCTCACCTGAATGTCGGTAACTGTCGGGCAGGGCAGGAACTCCACAGAGAAGTTGTCGATAACGCAACGCCAATCCCATGAAGTGGAGGCCGAGTACCAGCGGAATGCCAGTCGTGCGCCGTCAGGAATGTTAGTGCCGGCCAGCGAGTATTCGTGCGGGGTGGCCGTTGTGGTAGAGGTTACGCTTTCCAGCGTCACAAAGGAGGCAGCATCCAGCACATTGGTCATATAACCGAAGGTCAGTTGGCTGCCGGAGACATTATCCATACGGGAAGAGAAGCTCACCTTCACCCCGTCGAGGTCGGAGGCAAACCACGGCACCGCCACGTAGTTGTCGGCTGAGAAGCCAGAAGCGTCGCGGGCGGTCAGCACGAGACCGTTGTTGCCACTAATAGCATTGTAGGTACTGACATGCGGTTGGCGGCCAGCCGCAGCTGCCGACAGAGAGTTCCAGCAGGTAGGCAGCGGTCCTTCCACAGCGACTCCCGTACCCGTATAGCTCTCCATATCTTCCCAATAGGGGATGGAAGCCGACTCGCAAGGTGTGACCGCCAATGCTGCTACCGACCACTCAGAGAGGGAGTCAATGGAACAGATAGCCCTGACATACACCTGATAAGTAATGCCAGGCAGAAGTTCAGAGAGAGTACAGGTCGGTTCGGTCACATTCAAAGTCACCCCTTCCCCATGTGCAACCCCTTGGGGCATGTATTCCACCATCCAAGAAGTCTCTCTCCAAGCCTGCTGCCACTCCACATGGATCTGGCTGTCAGACAATGGGTAGCAATTGGTAATCGACGGTACAAGGCAGAGGTCGAGCGAATCCACTGCCACAAGGTCTATAGCGCAGTGGGCGCAGGTATCGTTGTTGCTCCAAGAGAAAGCAAGGCGGTCGTCACTCGTCAGAGATAATTCGCGCAAGCTGAAAAAATGCTCCACCGCGCTGGTTGAACTTGGAACAACCTGAATAGGAGTGAAATAGGAAACCAAACCTTCGCTATGCCAATATCCCAAAGTGAGCTGGCCGATGGTGTCATTCTCCATTTTCGTAGTAAAAGTGATGCCCAACGCACTATAGTCGGCGGCAAAAGCGGGCATCATCACGCAGTTAGAAGTGCCGTAGATGGAGCTGTCGCCGGCGGTGAGCAACAGGGCGTTGCTGTCGGGGGCAAAATCGGGCGACACATGCGGGGCATAGGTGCTATCGCTGCCCATGAAGACAAAATCCCAGCATTCGGGCAGGATGCCGCGCACATCGGCGGCAGTGGCACTGTCGCTGTCGAAATTGCACAGCATCGGCACCGCGGCAGCGGGACAATCTTGACTTTGCGCCCGCATCAGAGAGGGCGAAAATAGCAGTATCATCACAAAAAAGAGACAAACAGCGAGTAAATTCCTGCCGTTAATTTCATGTCTCATCATTTTTTCTAACCCATACATCTTTTCTTTCATAATATATAATTTCTTAATTATCAATTACTTATAAATAAAAATACTTCATCATAAACCTTTCTTCACAAGCCCACTTATACATTTTATGAAAATTGAGGCAAAAGTACAGATTTTTCAAGACATGACAATGATAAAAAAGTATAATTATTACAAGAAAAAATTATATCTTTGCACGTTCTAAAATATGACAACTATGATTCAGACCCGATTTGAAACGGAAGGTTGTCGCACCTTCCTTCCCGAAGTGCCAGAAGCGGTTCATAACCGATTGAATGATGCATATTTACAACTCATCAACCGCAACGGTGCCGGCAACGACTTTCTCGGCTGGTTAGACCTGCCCGAAGCCGCCGGAAGCAGCGAGATCAAGGATGTCAAACGCGTGGCCGCCCGACTAAAAGAGTTGTCGCAGGTGGTAGTGGTCATCGGCATTGGAGGCTCGTACCTCGGCGCCCGCGCCATCATCGAGGCCCTGCAACCCCATTTCAGCGACTTGAATCCCTCCCCTACTGCCCCCACCGTACTGTTCGCTGGCAACAACATAAGCGAAGATTATCTATCTGATTTACAGAATATTTTAGACAAAAAAGAGTACTCCCTCATCGTCATCTCCAAATCCGGCACCACCACCGAGCCGGCTATCGCCTTCCGCATCCTGAAACAGCATTGCGAGAAGAAATATGGCAAGGAGGAGGCGAAGAAGCGCATCGTGGCCATCACCGACCGGCAACGCGGTGCCCTCAAGCAGTTGGCTACCCAAGAGGGGTACGACACCTTCGTCATCCCCGACAATGTGGGCGGTCGCTACTCGGTGCTCACTCCTGTTGGACTGCTGCCTATCGCAGTGGCGGGTTACGACATTGACGCACTGCTGGAAGGCGCACACCGAATGCACGAACTGCTGTTGGCCGACAAAACGCTCCAAGGCAACCCTGCCATGCATTACGCACTCATCCGTAACCTGTTGTATTGCAATGGGAAAAGAGTGGAACTGATGGTGGCATACGAACCTCGCCTTTATTACCTCATCGAATGGTACAAGCAGCTGTTTGGCGAGAGCGAGGGCAAAGAAAACCGCGGCATCTTCCCCGCCGGCTGCATCTTCTCCACCGACCTGCACTCGTTGGGACAGTACGTGCAGGAGGGACAGCGGATGCTGTTCGAGACCGTCATCTCGGTTGAAAAGAGTCATCATACACTTCCCATCCCCTTCGACGAACAAGATACCGACGGACTCAACTACCTGCAAAAGAAGAGCATCACGGAGGTGAACCATGCCGCTGAGACCGGGACCCGTGCAGCCCACATCGCTGGCGGCGTACCCAACCTGCGCATCGTCATCCCCGAAATCAACGAGCTTACGCTTGGCGAACTGGTCTTCTTCTTTGAATTCGCCTGCGCGATTGGAGGTTATTTGCTGAAAATCAATCCTTTCGACCAGCCTGGAGTGGAAGCTTACAAGAAAAATATGTTCAGACTGCTCGGCAAAAAATAGTCACTTTTCACCCAAAAATTTTAAAATTTTAACGCAAAATCATCACTATGCCAAGAACCAAAAAAGAGATGGGCGATGTTAGCTTGTTAGGCAACCAAAAGACCGCCTATCCCACCTTATACGAACCCGCCCTATTAGAGGCGTTTGACAACAAACACCCCGACAACGAATACGTGGTGACGCTTGACTGTCCGGAGTTCACCTCGCTGTGCCCCGTGACCGGACAGCCCGACTTCGGTCACATCATCATCCGCTACATCCCGAGGATCAAGATGGTGGAGAGCAAAAGCTTGAAACTCTATCTGGGCAGTTTCCGCAACCACGGCGACTTCCATGAGGACTGTGTGAACATCATCATGAAAGACCTCATCGAGGTGATGGATCCGAGATATATCGAAGTAACTGGCCGGTTCAACCCGCGCGGCGGCATCGCCATCAGGCCGTTTGCCAACTACGGCGACAAAGAGCATCAAGAGATGGCATTGCAGCGCCGGATGGCATATCTCAACGAAGAATAATGGCCATGGGTAAAGACGCTGTCATCATCCTTTCCGGCGGCATGGACTCGACCACCATGCTATATGAGTTTCACGACGAGATTGCCCTCGCCATCACTTTCGACTATGGTTCATTGCAGAACAAACGGGAGCAAAAGTTTGCGGATATGCACTGTAAAAAACTGGGTATCAAGCACATTATCATCCCGTTAGAGTTCATGGGAAAATATTTCAAGAGCTCGCTGCTGATGACGCCCAACGACATTCCGGAGGGGCGGTACGACGATGAAAATATGCGCTCGACGGTGGTGCCATTCCGCAACGGCATCATGCTGGCAGTAGCTTGCGGCATGGCCGAGAGCAACGGGCTGAAACGGGTGATGATGGCCAACCATGCCGGCGACCATGCTATCTATCCCGACTGCCGGCCGGAGTTTGTGGCGGCAATGTCAGCGGCAATGTCGGCGGGCACCTACGATAATGTGGAGTTGTGCGCCTCCTACACGGGACTCAGCAAAACCGATATCGCATTGAGGGGCAAGCGAATAGGCATCAACTATGCGGAGACATACTCCTGCTACAAGGGTGGCGAGGTGCATTGCGGGGTGTGCGGCACCTGTCAGGAGCGGCGGGAGGCCCTACAAGCCGCCGGCATCGACGACAAAACCCCATACCAATCATAATTTTTCAACTTTTAATTTTCCATTTTCAATTCTCAAATTCAATGTATTACGTAAGAAAAACCCTTGAAATATCCTCCTGTCACCAGCTCTACCTCGACTACGAGAGCAAGTGTGAGAACCTGCATGGCCACAATTGGAAAATCAATGTGTATTGCCGTGCCGAAAAGTTAGATAGCAACGGTATGGTGTGCGATTTTACCGAAATCAAACGTCTGATACACGGCAAGATAGATCATCGCAATCTGAACGAAGTGCTGGACTTCAACCCGACGGCTGAGAACCTGGCCCGCTGGATTGTGGAGACGGTTCCGAACTGTTACCGCGCCGATGTGTGGGAGTCGCGCGACAACAAAGCCTCCTATATTTCCGATAACGCGCCCCAAAACTTCGACTAACGTGTACCGCATCAACGAGATTTTCTACTCCTTGCAGGGCGAGGGATTCCATAGCGGCATCCCCAGCGTGTTTGTGCGTTTCAGCGGCTGCAACTTGCGCTGTTCCTTCTGCGACACCCAGCACCAAACGGGCAGCATGATGGAACTGTCGGCCATTGCCAAAGCGGTCAACCAATATCCTGTTGCACAATGGATTATACTAACAGGCGGCGAACCTTCGTTATTCATTGACGAAGAGTTCGTGGTGAAACTGAAGGAGGCGACTGGAAAGAAAATCGCGATTGAGACCAACGGGACCCATCCCCTACCCTCCCACCTCGACTGGGTGACACTTTCGCCCAAATCCGGCTTCGAGGGCGGCGACACAGCACCTTGCATCCTGACGCACTGCGACGAGCTGAAGGTGGTGTATTGTCATCAGGATTTATCTCAATATCAAAACATTATAACAGAAAACCGCTTTTTACAGCCCTGCTACTGCGAAAATGCTGAAGAGAACCGCGCCAATTTAGAGGCGTGCGTGAAGGCGGTGCTTCAACACCCCGGCTGGCGGCTGTCGCTGCAGATGCACCGCCTGATTGGCATCCGCTAAAATTATTTATCATACTTATATTCTAATTTAACTAAAAGGAAAAAAACTCATGGCCACACAACCCAGAACGCCATTGCGCGAACGCCCCTTCCCCGACTATACCCACCGCGAGGAGATGATGAACATGCTGAGTCATGCCGTAGGCGTGGTTTGCGCCATCGTAATGATGGTGATAGCGGTGCGAGCCTCGTCTGGCGACCCGCTCAAAGTCGCTTGCAGCATCATCTATGTGGCAACGGTACTGGCCGCCATGCTCTTTTCCAGCATCTACCACGGTCTGCCGAAAGGGATGTCCAAGCAGGTATTCC
>JAEEGG010029855.1_pt1 | contig 10156 bp, 8 predicted proteins | sample 9134161 | NCBI WGS metagenome assembly JAEEGG01 (sample SAMN16246543, study PRJNA631951) | gut metagenome | biome: gut microbiome; feature: rumen; material: CR-attached | host: Bos | place: Iran: Karaj | collected 2018-10 | reverse complement strand
GTGACGACCGCGACCACGATGTCGCCTTCGATCAGGACGGTGTCCCCGGCGGGCGCGAAGATCTCGCTGCCGCGGATGACGAGCGCGAGGACGAGGCTGGCGGGGAGCTTGGCGGCGGAAAGGGTTTTCCCGCACAGCGGGGAGCTGCCGAGGATGCGGAACTCGGAGATGGCGGCTTTGAGGCTCTGGAGCTGGACGTCGACGCACTTGCTGCCGCCTTCGAGGAGACGGAGGACGGAGTTCGCGGCGACCAGCGTGGCGCTGAACGCGCAGTCGATGGGGCCCAATTCCCGCGCGATGCTGATGTATTCCGGGCGGTGCGTGAGGCTGATGACCTTTTTCGCGCCGAGGCGCTTGGCGATGATGCACGACAGGATGTTCTCCTCGTCGTCCTGCCCGACGCTCACGAAAACGTCGGAGGCCGCGATCCCGGCGTCTTCCAGCAGGGATTCGTCGGTCGGGTCGCCATGCAGCACCATGATCCCGGGCGGGATCTCGTCCTGAATGCGCTCGCCGGTCTTTTCGTCCCGCACGATCATGCGGACGCCGAACCCGAATTCGAGCGCCCTGCGTGCCACGATCACGCCGGTGTCGTCGTCGCCGGAAACGATGATGCGGGACGGTTTCCCCGCGTTTTCCGGCGTCGCCCAGTCCACGAACGCGCCGATGTCCTCCTTGCGTCCGGCCACGTACAGGCGGTCGCCGGGGATCAGCAGGGTATCGCCGTGCGGGATGAGCAGCTGGCGGTCGCGGACGAGCGCGGCGAAGCGGATCTTGCGGAGCAGCTCCGGACCGGGGATGTCGCGGATGCGGACGCCCTGAAGCACGCTGGAACGCGTGATCTCGATCACGACCATGGCGGCGTCGGGATGTGTGAACGTGATGGTCTCAAGCGTGATCGGGTTCGCGAGCACGGCCAGGATCTTTTCTGCGGATTCCTCGGGCGAGGAGAACGTGCGCCAGAGCCCGAACGTCGCCGGGCTGATGCTGTCCTCCTCGGAGAAACAGTCGTTGCTGTAAAGGCGGCAGACGGTATGCTTCACGCCGAGCTTGTTCGCGATCTGGCAGGCGAGGATGTTGGCCGCCTCGTCGCCGCTGACGGCGACCAGCGCATCCGCATTTTCCGCTCCGGCCTGCTTCAGTATCTCGACGCTGGAACAGCTTCCCTCGATGGTCATGGCGTCGAACTTGTCGGTCACGCGGGCGATTTCGTCCGCGTCGCTGTCCACGATGATGACGTCGTGGTCTTCTTCGCTGAGGGCTGACGCCAGACAGCGGCCCAGCTCGCCCGCGCCGATTACGATGATTTTCATGTGAAGTCGAATTCGGTTTCGAAAAGTTCCGCGAGCTTTTTGCAGAGCTCTTCCTCTTTTTCCCCGGTCACGGAGATGGTCACTTCCTCGCCCTTCTGGAGGCCCATGGTGAGCAGGTCGAGGATGCTGGTGAGCTTCGAAGCGCCGCGGGGCCCGGTGATCAGGATTTCATGCGTGGCCGAATACGGCTCGGCGGTGAACATGATGACGCTCGACGGACGGCAGTGGATGCCGGCTTTGTTGCGGATGACGACGGTTTGCTGATACATGCGTTTTGCTTCCGGTAGATTAATAGAACCAAACTGCGCTGTTGATGGCTTCCTGCGTCCAGACGGACATGATGCCCTGTTCGCGGAAATATTTGTTGCCCCAGCCGAGAAGCACGCCTTCCTCGCTGAAGTGGAACGGGGTGCATTCGTCCTGCGTGACCAGTCCGTCGTACCATTTCGGGCTGGTGTAGTAGAACCAGTAGTTGTCCGTGTTGTAAAGCTCCTTGCTGAGCGGCTCCCCGGCGATCTCGACCACCTGGTCCTTCGTCATGCCGACGCGGATGTCCGCCAGTTTGTCGCGCTGGCTTTTCGCCTGAAAATAGCCGCAGGACGCGGTCAGCGCGGCCAGGGCGGCGCACAGGGCGGCCAGGATCATGTGTCGGATCATGTTGCTTGTCCTTTCGGGGCTTGTGAAAAACGGCGGGGCGGTTCTAAAAAAAGTATTCCCATACAATATACTGCAAAAAGAGATTTTGTCAAGAAAACTTCTGTTATTTCGGGCAGATGAGAATTCCGGACGGATGCGGCTCGCTCAGGCATGTCCTTCCAAAATGCCGGCCGCATCCGGGCCGAAGAGGTTCATTATCATTTCCGGCGGCGCGCTTTCGCAGCGGATCTCCTCCCCCGTGCCGGGCATGGCGAACCGGAGCCGCCACGCGTGAAGCGCCTGCGTCGGCAGGACCAGCGCGGCGCGGTCGGCGTCCGTCATGGCGTCCTCCGTGAAGCGCAGGAAGATCGTGTCGTCCGGGCCGTAGAGCTTGTCGCCGGGCAGGGGGAATCCGCAGGAACACAGCGTGGCGCGTATCTGGTGCAGCCGCCCCGTGTGCGGACGGCACTCGACGAGGCTGAAACCGCCGAGGGTCAACAGACAGTTGAACTCCGTGGCGCACGGTTCGGCGTCGTCCGTGCCGGGGTCGGTCTCCGTGAAACGCCGTTTCTTCCGCACCGGGGAATCCGGGTCGGAGGAAAGCCAGCCGTTTTTGATGACAGTCCCGGCGGGAAACGTGCCGAAGACCGCCGCAAGGTACGTTTTTTCCACCTGCCGCGAGGCGAAAAGCCCGCTCAGGACGCCCGCCGTCTCGGGATTCCGCGCAAGCACGACCAGCCCCGATGTCTCCCGGTCGAGCCGGTTCACCACGAAGAGCTCGCCGTACCGCTCCCGCATCAGCATCAGCAGCGTGTTTCGGAAATAGCAGCCGGAGGGATGGACCGGCAGGCAGCCGGATTTCGAGACGACCAGGAAGTCCGGCCGTTCCAGCACGACCGAATACGCCGGGTCCACGTCCGGCTCCGCGATCCCCTGCACGTCGAACGTGATCACGTCGCCCGCGTGGAGGCGTCGGGACGCCCGCACGCGGATGCCGTTGACCGCGATGCGTCCCTCGCGGACGATAGCCTGCCAGCCGGTCCGGGACTGGTAGGTGAACCGGGCGGAAAGGAAATGGTCGAGGCGGACGCCTTCGAGTTCGGGGCCGGCGGTGGTCCGGATGGTGCGTTCCTGCATGGGGATGGACAAAAAAAGGGGTTTTTTCGGGTTCGGGATAGATTTTTTCGGTTCTTATGCTATAATAAATATAGCACCGCCTGTATTTTTTTCATAGCGCAAGAGACCGTAAAATGTTTGAAAATCTTTCCGACAAGTTCCAGGAAGTCTTCCGCAAGCTCCGCGGCCAGACGACCATTTCCGAATCCAATATCGCGGAATCCATGCAGGACGTCCGCGACGCCCTGATCGACGCCGACGTCAATATCGAGATCGCCGACGAATTCGTGTCCGAAGTGCGTCAGGCATGCCTCGGCGAAGCCGTCGTGAAGAGCGTCACGCCCGGTCAGCAGGCGGTCAAGATCGTCCACGACAAGCTTGTCGAGCTCATGGGCTCCGCCGAAGCCGAGCTCAACACCGGCGCGCATCCGAACATCATCCTCATGGTCGGCCTGCACGGCTCCGGCAAGACGACCACCAGCGCCAAGCTCGCGCTCCACCTGAAGAACAAAGGCAAAAAAGTCCTGCTCGCGGCGTGCGACGTGTACCGTCCCGCGGCAATCGACCAGCTGAAAGTGCTCGGCGGCGAGATCGGCGTCCCGGTTTACGCGGAGGACGGCGTCGGGGACGTCCCCGGCATCGCGCTCCGTGCCCTTGACCGCGCCCGTTCCGACAACGCCGACTTCCTGATCATCGACACTGCCGGCCGTCTCCAGATCGACACCGCCATGGTGCAGGAACTGGTGATGGTCTCCAGCGTGACGCAGGCGGGCGAAATCCTGCTCGTGGCGGACGCCGCCCTGGGCCAGCAGGCCGTTTCCGTGGCGCGGCACTTCAACGACGCGCTCCACATCACCGGCATCGTGCTCACCAAGCTCGACGGCGACGCCCGCGGCGGCGCGGCGCTCTCCATCCGCAAGGTCACCGGATGCCCCGTCAAGTTCACGGGTTCCGGCGAAAAGATGGAGGACCTGGACATCTTCCACCCCGACCGCATGGCGTCCCGCATCCTCGGCATGGGCGACGTGGTCTCGCTCGTGGAACGCGCCGTGGAGAAGATCGACCAGGAGGAAGCGGCGAAGTTCGAGGAGAAGATCCGCAAGAACACGTTCGACTTCGACGATTTCCTGGGCCAGCTGCGCCAGATGACCCGCCTCGGCGGGCTCGAAGCCATCCTGAAATTCCTGCCCGGCGGCGACAAGCTCTCCGGTATCGCCGAGCTTGCACCGTCCAAGTTCGCCGGCATGGAGGCGATCATCCTCTCCATGACCAAATATGAGCGTGCCAACGCCGAGCAGATCGACATGTCCCGGCGCCGCCGCATCGCCAAAGGCTCCGGCCGCTCCGTCGAGGAAGTCTCCCAGCTCATCAAGCAGTTCCTCCTCATGAAGAAAGTCATGAAGAACAACAGCCTGCTCGACCGGATGGCCGGCGGCATGCGCGGCGGCTTCGGCGGCGGCATGGGCGGTTTCGGCGGCGGCATGGGCGGCTTCGGCGGCATGGGCGGCATGGGCGGCTTCGGTGGCGGCGGTTTCCGCATGCGCGGAAGCAATTACACCCCGCCGAAGAAGAAACGCCGCAAGAAATGATCCCGCCTGAAAACGGAGGCAGTCAGCCATGAGTCAGGATAAACCGCTAATCTGGATCATGTCCGGGGAATCGTCCGGCGACCTTTACGGCGCCCGCATCGCCCGGGAAGTGATGAGGCAGTGCCCCGCGGTCGTTGTGCGCGGCATGGGCGGGCCCCGGATGCGGGAAGCCGGCGTGGACCTCTTCGTGGATTCCTCCGAGCTGGGCGTGGTCGGCTTCATCGAGATCCTGGAGAAGATCGGCACGTTCATCCGCATTTTCTTCGATTGCGTGAAGCGCGCAAAAGCGGAACGCCCCGACGTCGTCATGGTGATCGACAATCCCGGGTTCAACATCCGCCTCGCGAAAAAGCTCTGGAAACTCGGCATCCCGGTGGTCTGGTTCATCAGTCCCCAGGTCTGGGTCTGGCGCAAGTCCAACATCCCCCGCATCGCGAGATACTGCCGCAAGCTCGTCGTGATCTTCCCGTTCGAAACGGACGTGTGGGCAGGGTCCGGCCTGGAGACGCATTTCGGCGGGCATCCGCTGGTCGAGATCGTGCGCGAACGCACCGATCCGTCCATCAAACGCGACCCGAACCACATCCTGATCCTGCCGGGCAGCCGTTCCAGCGAGACGTCCCGCCTGCTCGAGCCCTTCCTGAAGACCGCGCTGATCCTGCACAAACGCCGTCCCGAGCTTCACTTCACGATCTCGCTCCCGCGCGAGAAGACGTATCAGGAGGCCATGGCGGGACTTGACGACTTCACGCGGAAACATCCCGAAATGGGGGAAGTGAAGATCGAGGTCTCGCAGGGACAGACCGCCCGCGCCATGCAGGAGTGCATCGCCGGCCTCGCCGCCTCGGGTACGGTCACGGTGGAATGCGCCATCGCCGATCTGCCGCTCGTGGTCGCCTACCGGCTCAACTACATCACGTTCATCCTCGCCATCATCGTGATCCGGAAGCTCTTCCGCCACGCCTTCACGATGGTCGACATCATTTTGAACCGGAAATCGTTCGAGGAATTCCTTCAGTTCCAGGTCAGGCCGGCGGTCCTCGCCGACGCCATGGAACGCATCCTGCCCGGCGGCTCCCGCAGGGCCGAGGTCGAACGCGACATGGCCGAGCTCAGACAGATGCTCGAAGCCGGTTCACAGAACGCCACGGCCAACGCCGCCCGGCATCTGCTCTCCACGATCGGACGTTGAACGGTCCGTCGTCGCGGGAGCTGTTGTTCCCGTTTCCGGCTGATTCCCCTGTGTCTGCTGTTCTCCGCGAGCGGGCGCGCTCGAACGCTCCGTCGGTTGGGAACGTGTTCCCGCCCCCTGCTGACCGCCCTGCATGGCTCCGCCGCGGCCCATGCCGCCCGGCGTCTGTTCCCCGCGGTTGGACATGGCGCGGTTCGGCGCGAACGGCCGCGTGATCACGCCCGGCATCGGCATCGTTCCGGTGCGGCCGCCCCGCTCCTGCCTGGCTCCGTTTTGCTGGCCGCCCGCATTCCGCGTGCGCGACCGCTGCTGCGCGACCGGATTCTGCCGTTCCTGCTGCATTCCGGTCCGCCCGAACTCGGGATTCGCCGGCTGACGCCTTGCCTGGACGAACTGGCGTCTCGCACTCGCGATCGGCATCTGGGAACCGGTTTTCGACCACAGCCGCCCCAGCTCGTTCAGGTATTCCTCCAGTTTGTCTCCGCGGTAGTCGTCCAGCTCGTCCCGGATCTTCAGCGCCAGTTCCTGATACTGCCGTCCGGACTGGCTGCGGGCGACCGCGTTCGGCTGACGCGTCCAGGCGTCGATCATCTGTTCCAGCTGTTCCATCTGCATGGTCAGCAGGGTCTCCTTCACCTCGTCCGGGGCGTCCGGGCTGAGGTACAGGATCTCCAGCATTCCCTGAAGCCGCGCCTCCTCCTTGCGGGCGGAGGCCTGGTCCCCGCTCCGGCGGAGCTGGGCGATATGGGCATTGTAGAGCTCCACGGCGGCGGAGGCGACTTCCGGCGTGTTCGGGAATCCCGCGAGCAGGCGGTCGGCCAGCGTCAAAGCCTGTTCGAGCGACTGCCTGTCCTGCGGAGTGAAACGGCCCGGCGTGCTCAGTTTCCGGCTCGTCAGGTCGACGAACGCCAGGGAGAATTCCATGCGGTCCGGGTATTGTTTCGCCAGTCTTTCGAGCAGGACGGACGGATTTTGCGGGATGTCGCCGAGCCGCAGCTCCGGGACCGCGAATCGCGGCTGCGTTTCCAGCAGCAGAGCGTACTGGTAAAGACGGTCCGGGTCGTTCCGGTCCTGATGCAGCAGCGAACGCAGAAGATCGAACGCCTCGTCATATTCGCCCAGGGTCTGGTGCGCGAGGACAGCCTCGACGGATTCCGGATACGCGTAGATGACCTGTTGGGTGGTCAGGTCGGCCTGGACAGTCTTTCCCTGCTGGCGCAGTGCGGCGGCGAGCCGGTTCAGCGTGCCGCCGTCGGGCTGGAGTTCGTACGCGCGGCGGAACGCGTTTTCGGCAAGCGGGTAGTTGCCGGACCGCATGGCGGCAGTCCCGATCATCAGGTTCATGTCCGCGACCTCCGAAAGCGGCAGGTTGCGCTGTTCGGCGATGTCCTGATAGTAGGGCATCAGGCGGGAAAGCAGTTCGCTCCCGCTCGAGGTCGGGGTGCGGTGTTCGATGTGGGCGAAGATGTCGGACAGCGCGGCGTTCGCGGCGGCGGCGTTGCGTTCGGCGAGTTTCAGCGCGGAATTGGTGCGGATGTAGCCGACCGTCACGGCGACGGCGAACGCGGCGAACGCGGTCAGCGCCAGCAGGCTCAGCGCCGCTACGGCGGGCTTGCGCTTCGACCACAGGCGGAACCGGCGGAACACCGACGTGCCGGCCGCCGAGACCGGTTCGTGACGCAGGAAATGCTCCAGGTCCTCCGCCACTTTCCGCATGTCGGGATAGCGGGCCGCAGGGTCGAAGGCGATGCAGCGGTTCACGATGGCGGCCAGGTCGGGTTCGGAACACTTCAGCGGCGGGAGCGGCGCGGCGCAGATGCGGTCGATCAGCTTCTTCGGGTCGCGTTCCGGCAGGACCGGCGCCTGCATGATGAGTTCGTAGAGCGTCACGCCGAACGAATACTGGTCCCCGGCGAACGTTCTGATCCCGTGCTTGAGGCGTTCCGGCGCCATGTAGCGGAGCGTGCCGCTCATGCCGGACTTGTCTTCGGCTCCGTCTTTCAGGACGAACGCGAGCCCGAAGTCGCCGATGTGGATCTCGCCGTGCGCGTCCAGCAGCAGGTTCGCGGGCTTCACGTCGCAGTGCAGCACGCCGCATCCGTGGGCGTAGGCGAGCGCGCGGGCCGCCTGAAGCCCCAGGCGCGCGATCTCCCGCGGGGCGTACTGTCTGCATCGGTCCAGCCCCTTGCCGTCGATGAATTCCATCGCGTAGTAGCACCGTTCGGCGCACACGCCCGCGTTGTAGATCTTCACGATGTTCGGGTGGTGGAGCATGGCGATCACGCGCGCCTCGTTCGCGAACTGTTCGCGCTGCCTGGGATCGGCGGTCAGCGACGGCGACAGCAGCTTCACCGCGACTTTGCGGTTCAGCGACACCTGGATCGCCTCGAAGACTTCGCCCATGCCGCCCGCTCCGATCCTGCGGACCAGGCTGTAGTCCGAGCCGCTCAGGTCGGGAAACTCTCCGCCGGACGATGCGGCGCGGGTCCGTCCGGTGTCGGCGGCGCACCCCTCCATTTTCACCATCAGCGGCAGAAGCTCGTTGAGGCGGTCCTCGTAATCGGGATGGAGCTTCGCGAAATCCCCGGTGTCCGGGGCCGTCCCGTTGCGGAACTGCTCCAGATAGTCCTCCATCAGGTCTTCGAATGTCGTGTCGTCTTCGTCGTTCACGGGCGGAACTCGGTAAATTCGATCAGCTGTTTCTTCAGGCGCTCCAGCGCGCGCACATAACGGATGCTCGCATTTTTCGGCGTCAGGTGCAGCGCCTCCGCGCATTCCTGATTGCTCATGCCGTCGAAATGCCGCAGCTCCAGGATCTCGCGGTCGTGGTCCGGCAGGGCGTCCATCGTTTTCCGAAGCAGTTCGTAGCGGTCCTGGCGGGCGATCTGCGTGAGCGGTCCGGTCACGGTGTCCGCGAACATGTTCCAGTCCAGCCCCGGCGAGGAGACGTCTTCCGCGCCCGCGATCTCCTGTTCGCGGTAGGCGTCGCGCTTCCGGCTTTGCAGGTGCTTCCGTTCCAGGTCCGTGATGGTCTGGAACAGGAGTCGGCGCAGTTTGCAGTAGACGGGGACGTCCGGGCAGTTCTGCATGAAATCCGTCTTGCGGCATGCCGCCGCCAGCGTTTCCTGCACCACGTCCTCCGGCGAAACGCGTTTCGCGAGCACCGGGTTCAGGTTGCGGCGGGCCAGGGCCAGCAGACGGGCGCTGTGCTCGGCCAGGGCGGGGTCGACGGGGTTCGTCGCTTCAAAATCTTGCGAAGGCATGACGGGACGGCCTCATGTTGAAACGTGTTACATCATTTGATCCTAAACTATAACCGCGTTTCGCCGGAAAGTCAAATGAAAAAACTCCCGGATCGCGCGAATCCGGGAGTTTTTTTGAAAGAACGTTTCTCAATCATCGTCATCATCATCGTCATCATCGTCGTCATCATCGTCGTCATCATCGTCATCATCATCCTTGTCTTTTTTCTTTCCTTCTTTCTTCTTATCGTCCTTCTTGTCGGCCTTCTTGTCCTCTTTCTTCTTGTCGTCTTTCTTATCGGCCTTCTTGTCGTCTTTCTTGTCGGCCTTTTCCGCTTTCTTTTCAGGCTTCGCCGCGTTTGCCTGAGCGGCCTGCGGAGCACGTCCCTGCCGTGGAGTCAGGCTGAAGCTGAAGCCCCGGCCGGTTCCCTGCCGCGGCGTGATGCCGAAGCTGAGATCGAATCCTAGAAAGCCCCCCTGACGGGGGGCGACGATCCTCTGCTGTCCGGCCTGAGGCCGGGCCTGTTGACGGTTCTGCTGTGCGCCTCTGGTCTGACGCCCGGCCTGAGCCTGCGGACGAGCCTGCTGGCCGCGCTGGGCGTTTCTGTTACCGAACTGCGGGGTAGTTTGACGACCCTGACGCCCGGCCTGAGCTTGCGGACGAGCCTGCTGGCCGCGCTGGGCGTTTCTGCCGCCGAACTGCGGGGTAGTTTGACGACCCTGACGCCCGGCCTGAGCTTGCGGACGAGCCTGCTGGCCGCGCTGTGCGTTTCTGCCGCCGACCTGCGGAGTGGTCTGACGTCCCTGACGTCCGGCCTGAGCTTGCGGACGGGCCTGCTGGCGGCGCTGTGCGTTCCTGTTACCGAACTGCGGGGTCGTTTGACGCCCCTGCTGCGGCATCAAACCGAAAACACCGCCGAAACCGCCGAACGGTCCCTGCTGGGGAGCCATGCCGAATCCGCCGAATCCACCTCCAAATCCGAATCCGCCCTGACGGCCGCCCTGCGGGCCTCTAGCTGCCGCGCCGGGTCCCTGCGGACCGGCCTGCGGGCCTCTAGCCGTCGCGCC
>JAEEGG010029844.1_pt1 | contig 10158 bp, 8 predicted proteins | sample 9134161 | NCBI WGS metagenome assembly JAEEGG01 (sample SAMN16246543, study PRJNA631951) | gut metagenome | biome: gut microbiome; feature: rumen; material: CR-attached | host: Bos | place: Iran: Karaj | collected 2018-10 | reverse complement strand
TCATCGTGATTGTGTGAAGGTCTTGCCGTGGCGGCAGCAGCATCCAAGACTTCATCGAGAGTATCAAACCAGTGTGCCACAGGACTTACACGCATAGCAGCCCCATTGCCAAACGAGTTATATGGCTGAGGATTTTCACTTCGTACCCACTGGGCAAACCTGCCACCGTAGCCTCCCATTGGATGCGGATAGCGGTTACACCACTCATGGATGCTTTCCCCAAAGTCGCGCCCTTTTAATAACGCATCAGCTACAGCGACCGTACAGATGGTGTCATCCGTAAAGCCGTTTTCATCAGACAACCACTCGAAGTCGTAGTCATTCGTGGGGTTAAACTCCCATCTGCTACCAACAATATCACCAATTATTGCTCCTAACATAACATTTTGTTTTTATGCTCTATTGCTTTATTCCTCATCGTCCATATATAACAATGAGGAGTGTGGGGGTATATGAAATGAAATAGGAGGCGCTTGTTCATAATAGAGTTTCCTAAGACGGTTGCGCCTTCCTTCAACTTCCTTTTTATGCTTCCGCTCTTCTTCTCTTTTTGCCTCTTTTTCATCCTCGATTTTACCAAGTTCTCTAAGGGCACGAGCGATTTTTTCAACATCTTCCATAATTCATATCTTCATTATTATTATTCACTTTGCAAAAATCCGATCAGGTTGTCTCATTTCGTGGTACATCCGGGATGATATTCACTTTACTGCTCGAATTATTTCCTTCCTGTATTACCTGAATCTGAATGGGGATGCGTTCCTGCAGTTCTTCCACGTGACTGATAATTCCCACATGTCGGCCAGATTTGGTATGCAGCGAACGTAATGTGTTGATGGCATTCTGTAAGGGCTCGCCACTGAGAGTACCGAAACCTTCGTCGATAAACAGTGTGTCTACCGCCAACTGCTGACCGATGTCACTAAGTGCCAAGGCCAGTGACAGCGACACGAGGAAACTTTCGCCTCCGGAAATCGTACTGGCAGCTCTGCTGACATAGCCCTGATAGGCATCTTCGAGTGAGATGACGAAAGTGCCTGGTGCCACTTTCAGCGTATAGCGGTCTGTCAGCGTCTTCATATAGCAGTTGGCCGAATGAATTAGGCTGGTCAGAACATAGCTCTGGGCTATTTTTCTGAACTTATTGCCTGTAGCATCACCAATAAGTTGGTTCATTCGTGACCACTTCTGATACTCAGCAGATTTCTTTTCCACCTCTTCAATCAGTTTGCCTCTGTTTTTCTTGTTTTCTTCATCTGCTTTCAGCTCCTGACTGATGGCACCCTTTTTCTCCGCAAACTCAATCAGCTTTGGCTCCTGTTCCTTGATACGAGCATCCAGAGTTTCAATGGTGTCACCATCCTGCAGTTCAGGCTTTTCTTTCAGATGCTCATTCTGTTTTCTGACAGCATCCTTCATCAGCGTTTCTTTCGCCAGCATCTTTTTTCTATCCGTATCGAGCAGTGTATTAACCTCACTGATTTGGGTTGCAGTATAGTCATTTAGGACATTTAGCCTTTCGATGCTGATATCCTTATGGTCAGCAAGAAAACTATCCAGTTGCTGACTGTTCACTTTGGCAGTCTCTTCTGCCTGCTGCAGCCCGGCAAGAGCTGTCGATGTCTTGCTCTTTACGTCATTGGCTTTCTTCAAGAGGCCTGTCTGTTTTGTCTTATCCGATGCAGTAAACTCTTTCCAAGCAGGCATTAACTGTACGATTTCATCAATAACATCCTTCACCATCTGGCAACTGTTAGTCATCTCAGATAGGCTATTCGCGAGTGTCTGACTACGCTTGACGTTCTTCTGATAGGTTTCTGCCTGTTCCTTCAATAGTTCAGCGAAATCTTTCGGTTTATCCCTCCAGTCGATAGTCCACTGGCCAACAATGAACGATGCTGCATTCTCTTCTGCTTTGGACACATCTTCCTTTTTGGTTCTCACCAGTTCCTCATGAGTAGAGATTCTTCCTTTACAGTCGTTGATAGCTTTTTCGGATTTCTGAGCATCTTTTGCTCTCAAATCTAAGATTTCAACCCTGAACTTATCATGCGCCTTCCGCTGTTCTTTGATGGCCAAATCCTTACCTTCACCTTCAGCGATTTTGGCTTCCACTTCCTTTATTGTTGCATCAGCCTTTCCCTTCAACTCATTCAGAGCCGCAGGAGTAGCATCATCATACTCACCAATGCCACAAGCCTTACATGCAGCCACAACCCTCTGTTCGGCAGTCTCAACAGACTTGTCTTTATCAAAAGCCTCTTTGGAGGTCTGATAATTCTTAGCCGCTGTCTTTACCTCGGCCTCCAACCTATTTCTCTCATCTACCAGTTTCTTGTACGCTGTCTCTGCTTCATTGAATGCATCACTGAGGCCACGAACAAGTTTGGCCAGTTCATCTTCATGAGGCAGTTCACTCTTGATTTTCTGTCGGCAAACAGGACAGATGTCGCCTATATGTAGTTTTTGGCGCAATGTCTTGGCAAACTTGTTGATGGTGTCGCTCTGCTTGTCAAGCATCTCCTTACGGTCATCCATCTTCACCTTGGCATCATGGATCTGTGGTTCCATCAGCTCCAAGGCTTTCTGTTTCTTCTCTGTTTCGACACGGGTTCCTTCAAGAGACGCTGAAGTTTCTTGTTTGCGTTTCCTCTCTTTGTCAAGCAAGTCTATACGGTCGAAAGCGATGCCAATGTTTTGGATCAGTTCTTTGTTCTTGTCACGCTGTGTACGCAACCCACCAAGATTGAGTGCAACAAGAGCTTTTTCCTGTTCGTTTATCTCTGCCTCTTGTTTTCTATAGGTCTCTTGTGCCTCTTTCAAGATCTCTTGGGCCTTGTCAAATGCAGGTTTCAGTTCTTCCGTCAGGGCCTTGTTTTCGTTAGCGATAGCCGTTTGGCTCGCTGCAATCTTCTTCCGGCCATCAGCAATCGTGCTCATATAGCCAGCAATAGTTTGGGCATTCTCATAAACCTTGTGCTTGTCCTTCTCAGTCTCAATAAGAGCAGTTATGGCCTTGATGTCCGCCTCCGTCTGTTGCTTCTCCTGCTCTGAAAAGGCATACCCGCCAAGCACACCGACATAATCCGATTCCAATGCTGACAGAGCCTTCTGCTGTTGTACCTTGCTGCTTTCAGCACCTTTCTTCGCTGTCAACCAGCTGCGGGCATCAATTGTGGTGTTCCATTGCCTGACCAACAACTCCTTTGTCTTGAAGTCATCACTGTCCACTACAGACTGAGCCTGTTTGTGCTCTTCGGTAGCCTTGTCGATGGCCTTTGCAAGGTCCCAATCAGTTTTTATCCACTGGAGTTTGGCTCTGTCCACATCGACACTATCCTTGAGAACTTTATACTGTGCATCAATGCCTGCAATTTCTTCTTTTTTGGCAGCGACTTCGCCATCTGAGAGCGTTCGAATACCCTCCACCTGCTGCTTGGCATCTTTCCACAATTGTTCCTTCTGGCCTGTCACTTCAAAAACCTTCTTACCGACCTTCGCATAGATATCCACGCCGGTTATTTTCTCCAGGATAGCAGCTTTTTCATCATCCTTACTATTCAGGAACTTGGTAAATTCTCCCTGGGCCAGCAACGTGGTACGGCAGAACTGGTTGAAGTCGAGACCAATGGCAGCCTTCATCTCAGCCCTGATTTGAACGTCTTTATCGATGGTGTAGCCCGTATCGAGATTCTTCAGACTCCACGATTTTCCTTGAAGATTACCCGTGGGTTTGTTCCTGGAGCGCCATACCTTCCATTGTGCTTCATAGTGAATGGCATTGCTGCCAGTAAAGGTCAGAGAAACATACGCTTCTCCAGTATTTCTGCGCATCAGCTGGCGGGTGTCATCTAATTCCAGTTTACTATCCACATCCTTGGTTTTTCCTTGCATCTGCGTGTTCTCCAGTCTTGGAGTGTCGGCAAAGAGTGCCAGACAGATAGCATCCAGAATTGTTGATTTACCCGCACCTGTTTTACCCGTTATCAGGAATACCTCACTGCCAGCCAATGGCTGTGCCTCGAAGTCAATGACGGCATCCTCAATAGATGCAATATTGTGTATGATCAGTTTTTGTAACTTCATCGTGACGGTCCTCCTTCATTTAATCATTACGTGATTCTTCGGCCACCATATCCATGACCTCATTAAACATAGTCTGCATCTCCTCATCGAAACTGATGCCCTCGTATTCTGCATAACGTCTGGCAATCTCGATGGGTTTCTCCTCCTGGAACTCTTGTACGGTCAATACCTGTACATCGTCTTGTCTGACAGCCTTTCTCTTGGCATTGATACAGCAGAACCGACATTGTTTCCCCTCCGCTAGGCTTGCGGCTTCAGCGTTGGCTTCTACAGGCAGGAAATCCTCAATCTCCACGTTCAGACGTATATAGGCAGGAATATCGTCAGGGAATTTACTCAATAGTACCTTTGCCTCTTCCCACGTAGCCAGTCCGTCAGTCGGCAGCGTCACCAGAGGATGCGGGTTCTGAATCTCAATCTCCTTGACCGCTGGTGTCTCTCCATGCTGGCCTATCTCCACGATACTCACTGAGTGAGTGAAATTCTCGTCGAAGCTGACAGGCAGCGGGGTGCCGCTGTATCGCACGTTGTGCTTCCCACTATGTACGAACTGCTCATGGTGAATGTGTCCGAGAGCCAGATAGTCGTAACCCTCTCCCATTTCTTCAAGTTCCAGTGAGTCGATACCGCCTACCGTATATTCCGTTGCATGGTCATGTCCCGTAAAGTCACAGCCTTTCACAGTCGTATGGGCTGTCATCACCACAGGAAGATTCTCGGTATTCTTTTCTGCTACTCTATCCAGCAACTGTTGGAAGAAACCTTCAGGGATGTTTCGTTCATTGGCATATGGAACAGCAACAATCCACCCTTTTCCAGACACTTCGATGATATGCTCATCCAGGTCTTCCTTTTCCAGTTGACCGATGGCATACACTTTCAGCGCTTTCCAGGGAGTCTGGAATATCTCGTGCTTTGTACCGCTATCGTGGTTGCCAGCAGTCATCACTATCGTCATCTGAGGGTTTGCCTCATGAATTCTTACGAGTCCGTCAGACAGCATGGTTTGTACTGCAGCCGATGGCTGTGGCGTATGATAAACATCTCCACACAATAGGAACACATCAGGCTCCAGCTCTTCTACGATGCTAACCATCTGTTCAAGCATAGCCTGTTGCTCTTCCGCCCTGTCATAGTTGTATAACGTATGACCAAGATGCCAGTCGCTAGTATGTAATATCTTCATATACTGATGAGTTTGCAATTATGGTGCAAATATACGAAAAAACTTTGAGAAGAAATAGTACCTATACCTATAAACTTACAATGTGATTGCAATTTAATCGCTAATTTTGCAGCGTCTTACTAAATATTGATTGATAATGATAGCAGATTACAACACGATGCCTCACATGTTCTGGGAGTGCAACCGCCTGTATTTTGACCACCAGTTGCGAGCGCCCAAGTTCGGTCTCATGCATTCCTATCGTACCCTGGGGAAGTTCGCATATCAATGGGGAGAAAAGAACAAGCCGGTCAAAAAGCGTCACATGGCGATTCTTATGTCCGACTACTTCGATTTCGATGAAGAGACATTCAGGAACATCATGGTTCATGAGATGATTCACTACTATCTGTATCTTAATGATCCCAGTGAATGTTCTGCCTTTAGCCATTTCCTTCGTTTATTTGGTTTTAAGAGTTCTGACCATGGCCCTGAGTTTATGGCGATGGCTCAGAAGTTGAACGAGCAATATGGGCTGAACATCACTGTGACCTACGATGCTTCGTCCATCCCATTAGCGTCCAATGCTCCCAAATAATCATTGTAGCGATGTTTCCATCTGTGATGAAGAAAAAAGTTTGTTATACGTATAGATTGACGGCCGATCTAAGTTTAAATGCGTAATTTTGCACCCAGAAATCAACAATAGTAACATTTTAAATATAGTGTTTATGCAAAAAGTAGAGAAGAATTTGCCCAAGGCAACAGCCGAGGTTGTAAGAGAGTATGATGAACTTCAGCAGAAATTGAACGGTCTTGACCCTTCATGGTCTGACGAAGATGTGAAAGCGGCATCCGAGCGACTGTATGAGTTGGAAAACAACTACGATTGGTTCAACGTTGAGTTCACTGACCCTACTACTGGCAAGAAGGGTCTGAAGACCGTCTCTGGTGAAGTGATTGCCCCCGCTCTTTATGACGGGTTCAATGAATTCCATAGCTACACCTTCGCCCCTCATTCACCTGTAATTGCCATCAAGGGCGGTAAGTGCGGCATTGTCAAAGGTGATGGTTCTGGGTTGCAGCTCTGCGATTTCAAGTTCGATTTCATTCAGTCCCTTCCTTTCTGCACGCTATTTGTGGCTCGTTGGGATGGAGAGAAGGAACGTTTCGGTATCGTAGCTGGCAATGGTGAGATTATCTGTCCCAACATCCTGACAGGTGTAAGTGAGGCTGTCAACGGTATCATGTCTATTGAGAGTGGTGACAAGTGTGGTGTCATTGATATCGATACCTATCAGTGCGTGCTCCCTGAGTATGATGACCTGGAAATGGATGCCGAGGCAGACATTGTCTTCGTCAAGGGAGATAAGAGAGGCTATGTCACTGAGGATAAGGGTGAGTTCGTTACTGTCGAGCAGTATGAGACCGACGAGAACTTCATCGATGTACCAGTATTCGCAACTCGTCTGCCTTGATACTACGCATTCCCAGCTCAAGCCATCATGAGTTTGGGCTGGGGGTGTTTGTTATAGGTATAAATAGATGGTCAATTCAAAAAGCTTTTCGTACTTTTGCACCATCAAACAATAAATGTTAGTATATGGCAAACTTTTTAGAGATTAAGATTCCTGTAAGAAAGGATGAGGGTTGGAATGAATGGGCCAAAGAGATGCGGTCAAAGATCAAGGCTGCAGGAATTCCTGTTAGGTGGCAGATGTTCCATTACCATATGACCCTATTGTTCCTCGACGATGACAACTGTATAGAGGATCTAAATCAGGAATTTGAACAGTGCATGTCTCTGTTCTACTCTCTTCCAATAACCATCGATAAACTGGATGCATTCACTACGGGTGATGGAGCTAGCCATATCATTTACCTGACATCTACTCAGGTCCCGTCTCAGATCCTTGCTCTTGCAGAGGATGCCAGAACACTGGCTGATAGTATGAATGCGAACTACGACAAACGTCCATTTAAGCCCCATGTAACGTTGGGCCGGGTACCAGCCGACAAGGTTTCGCTGGAGCAGCTGCAATCCGTCCTTCACAGAATAGAACAACCTGTGTTCAGATGTGTTCTCAATGAGGTGGAACATCGCTATTTCAAGGGAGATAAAATTAAAACTTGGAAACTCAAATATTAAAAACTTCAGAATTATGTCAAGACAAACTTTAAGAGACCGTAACCAGCATGTCATTGGTTACATCGACGTAGAATTCAGCGGACGCCAGTGTCTGCGTGATAGTAACAACCACGTCCTTGGCTATTATGAGCCAGGGCGCAACCAGACTCTCGATTCCAATTACCATGTCATTGGTAATGGAAACATCCTCACAACTCTCCTATAAGAGGTAATAACTCGGTAACAATACGGGTGAATATCATTGAAATAACAGAATCAAATTATTGGGAGTATCAGTCTCTCGATATTGTGGCTTTCTCTTTTGCCTATGAAGGGTCAATGGGAGAAATGGGTGCCATCTATATTATTGATAGGGATGGGAAGATATACCATGCTAACTATTGTCAAGGAGATGAACGTATCGATCCAAGCCACATCAATGATATCATTCCTGTATTTAAGGACATCTCGTGGCGTATGTTTGATTGTCTGTCAAACAATCCTGATTGGAAACCTGTCGACCTGTTCGCTGGGAATAATCTACTGATGGTTAATGAAATCTATGATGATTTTATGAAGAAAGTTCAAGAAGCAAACTTAGAACACCCCAGCAGATTATTTCAACGATGGCCCGGCTTTGTATTGTGCTTGCTTGGGAAAGAGTGTGGCAGCCTTACCATGAAGGATATATGGAATCTTAGGAGAGCTCAGAGAGGATAATTCCTAACAAAAGCGCCCAGTCGTTATGACTCGGCGCTTTTGCAATACGATGCCTATTCCTTGACAGGCAACCACACAGATGCCTTTGGCCTGTAGTTGGCGATTTCTTTTTGGGTCGGGAGGCAATCCAGATATACCTGAAGCGAGTTGGGCAGCTCAATCTGCGATGAATCCAGCGATATTGTTGTTACAGCAGACCTTCCTCCAGTACTTCTTAGCTTGAAAGTCTCAAACTCTTCATTGGTCAAACAGCAGGCCTTAATGGCCCTGTTTGCTCCACTAAAGGCGTTGGAATATCTATAGGGGTTATATGAGCAATAACCGAGTGTTTGGAATTGCTCTGCCCTACGCATGCTTTGCGCATTTTCATCTTCTGCATAGATGAATTCGTCAATCCATTCCTCGTATGATTTCGTGTCCACTCTTACATCACTTGCCATATCCGACAGGTCATCGCGCATATAACTAAAGTGCTTCGTCGTCAGTCCATTTACCGACTTCCCTTCGTGTCCTACCAACAGTGCCAGCAAGTAGAGAAACTTGTTCCTGCCTTGGAACCTGACAACACTTTCTTCGCCATCAGCATGATGCAAAACGACTTGGTATCGTTCCCCCTTATGGCTGTCCTCTCTTACTTCTACGTAGCAATCAACGGTGTCACTGATATCTTCTTTCTCCGATTCCTGAATAACCTTACTGAGGAACTCCTCTGCAGTTTCTTCAGGTTTCTCCTTGTTGGTATAACCTAATCTGTCAGCCATGCGCAGCAATCGTATGGCCTCTGACGCATTCTTATCTGTGCCGCTTCCGGAATAGTACAATGTTGCCAACAGATAATATGCTTTGGCGTAAAGAGGTAGATCTTCTTCGTCCAATGGATTCCTCAGGAACATGTGACCATTCTCGTCCTCACGTATGACCATTGTTACCAGATTCTCTCTGTAACTCTCTTCCTCATTACATACTGATACCAGTATTTGAAATGCTTTTCCATAATCAACGGATGTTCCCCAACCTTCTATCAGACTTTCAGCCAAAGACACTTTCGACTGTAGGTCTCCCATGTCTGCTCCTTTTAGATAGAGTTCAAATGCTTTCTTCACATCTTTATCCAGGCCAAGCCCCTTCCTGTAACAGTCACCCAATGGCCCGTATGCCGATCTCTCGCCATTCTCACAACTCTTTTTCAGCCAAGAGGCGGCTTTCGTGTAGTTCTGCTCGACGCCATCCCCTTTCATATACATCTCGCCAAGCACTTCTTGACTGTTGGCATACCCAAGATTGGCTGCTTTAGTGTGATATGAAGCTGCCTTGTCATAGCTTTGTTCTACACCACGCCCCAAGTAGTAACAATTGGCCACATTGCTCATGGCTTCTAGATTCATTCTTTCTGCAGCCTGTGAATACCAATAGAAGGCCTTTTCGTAATTCTGACCAACGCCAATGCCAAAAGCGTACATTTCACCAATGTTGTTCTGAGCATGGTCAAATCCGTTCTTTGCCGATTTCTCAAGCCATGCCGCAGCCTGTGTATAGTCCTTGCCGATACCTATCAATGGCATTCCTGAGAAATATATATTCCCTAACCTGAATTGTGCTTCGCTGTCATCTTCTGTTACGGCTTTCTCATAGTAGAAATCGTATGCTTCCTGGTCTAACGCCTTTGCTTTTTCGAGGTCTTTCTCAACGACAAGACCTTTTGCATAGAATGTGGAAAGCAGCAACTTTGATGTGTGGTCACCTAATTCAGCTCCTTTACTATAATATTGGAATGACTTTTCCAAATCTTTCTCTACATACTCACCAACAAAATATAAATCGCCAAGTTCCACAAAAGCAGTAGGATATTCCTCCTCGGCAGCCTTCTCTAACCAATATAATGCTTTCTCTATGTTCTGGCTTACTCCATAGCCTCGTTCATAGTTCAAGCCAGTATCGTACATGGCCCTCTCAATACCAGCTTTAGCGGCCTTTTCAGTATAAAAAGCAGACTTCTGGATATCTGTATCTACGCCGTGTCCCCAGAAATAGCACATACCCAAATTGTCCATGCAATAAG
>JAEEGG010029842.1_pt1 | contig 10159 bp, 8 predicted proteins | sample 9134161 | NCBI WGS metagenome assembly JAEEGG01 (sample SAMN16246543, study PRJNA631951) | gut metagenome | biome: gut microbiome; feature: rumen; material: CR-attached | host: Bos | place: Iran: Karaj | collected 2018-10 | reverse complement strand
CGGGCAACGAGACGGTCAAACTCATCGACTCAAGCGTCCACCTCTACTGCAGCAAAAATGGCACTATCAGCAATCTTGCCGCACTGGTCATGACAAACTCTTTTATGTATATTGCTGGAGCCGATGTCAACAACTACAACAATGTCCAGACGGTCAAGAACCTGGCAAGCCTCACGCTCAACGGATACGACGTGATTACCTCGGTAGGACAATCCTTCGACCCAAGCAAGAAGACCTTTGTCAACAGCAGTGGAGTACCCGTAACCACCAGCATCGCTCTTGAACTCAAGGTGCCCATCAATGCCAGCACTTTTCCCGATGCACAATTCCGCAACTATGTGGCCCAGACTGTCGACACGAATCACGACGGTTATTTGACCTCTGAATTGTACAGAACGGCAAGAGACCTTAATGTTGCAGAGAAAAACATCAGCAACCTGGCGGGCATCGAGCACTTCATTTTTCTCGAGACCCTCAATTGCAACAGCAACAACCTCTCGACCGTCAATTTGAGCCATAACACCGGCATCAAGCAACTGCTCATTTCCAACAACAAACTCACATCGCTCAATCTTGGTGAAAACACCATGCTCGAAGTGTTGCGGTGCAATTTCAACCGGCTCACCAGCCTCAACTTGAGCTACAACAAGCGACTCACCGAAGTGAGTTGCTTCAACAACTACATCTGGAAAGACGCCATGCGCGCACTCATCAACAGCCTGCCTGCACAAACCGCCGCGGCAAGTTTCTATGCCTACCAGGAGAACGACGAGGAGATGAACTACCTGCCCAGCATGTCGATGACCAAGACCGCCCATGCCAAAAACTGGAGCGTGAAGCAATATGTCAAGCAATGGCAAGATTTGCCCGAGTCGGTGCCCATCAACGAGTCCACCTTCCCCGATGCCGCCTTCCGCAACTATCTGCTCAGCCAATCCTACGGAAGCGACGCCGTGCTCAGCAGCGAAGAGGCCGATGCTGTCACCACTTTGTCGGTCTCGCAAAAGCAGATTGCCAGTCTCTCAGGCATCGAATGGTTCCGCGAAATCAAGCGTCTGGTTTGTTTCTCCAACCAGCTCACCAGCCTCAACCTGAGGTATAACAACGACCTCACAAAGGTGGAATGCTACGAAAACAAGATCACCTCACTCAATGTCAAGTGGCTGCCCAATCTCAACACCCTGCAATGCCACAACAACAAACTCGCTGCAATCACCTTGGGCGAGAATTCCAACCTCACACAAATCTTCTGCTACCGCAATCAGATAAAAGCGCCTGAGATGGGTGCACTTGTCGACAACCTGCCCAACCAGCAGGGCAAGACTACCGATTTCTATGTCTACGACAACAGCAACATAAGCAAACCCGAAGGCAACATCATCACCCCTGCACAAATCGAGCAGGCCAAGGCGAAAAACTGGATTCCATACTACTACAATGGCAACTCTTGGCTACCCTACGACGGTGCCGCCGATTACCCGCTGAAGATAGGCAACACCCAAGTCACAGCAAGCAATGCCCATGCCATCACAGGCGACGACATTACGGGCAGCGTGCAATATGACCCCGAGAATAATGTGCTCACACTCACCAATGCCACCATCAACGGCAAAAACGCCATTCATGTGGGAAGCGCACTGCCAGGGCTCACCATACGCCTCATTGGCGACAACGCCATCAATTGTCCAAACAACTCAAATATGGCTATCAACTGGGGCAACTGCGACAGGACGCGACTCACTGGCCCTGGCTCACTCACCATTAACAATGGATGGATTTGGCTCACCAGCGGAAACTTCGATGATGACCACCGACTCACCATCGACAGCTGCGCCGTCACGCTCACTCATGGTGGCATTTCCTACGAGGAATGGGACGAGAGCCTCACCATCAACCATGCCTCTGTTCACCTCCTGAACGGATATGTTGCTGTTGGCTACTACGATCTGCAACTCGTGGACTGCTACATCAGCAAGCCCGAAGGCGGACATGTGTCTGGTGGCAGCATCTGCGCCGCCGGTTCCAACTCCTACTTCGAAGGCGAAATCGAGGTACTGCCTGCGCCCGACTTCATCCGTGGCGATGTGAATGGCGATGGCCGTGTGAATGTGAGCGATGTTGCCACGCTCATCAATATGATTCTGGGCACAGTGCCCGTCGACCAGGCACGCGCCGATGTGAATGAAGATACCAGGGTGAATGTGAGCGATGTCGCCACACTCATCAATATTATCTTGGGCGTCATCTGACAAGGCAACAAGCCATAAAAACAAATGAGGGACTGGCGATTGCCAGCCCCACATTATTTGTTAAAAAGCAGTCTATTATCGGGTCATGTCGCTGATGCCGGGGGCGGTCACCAGTTGGTCGTTCTCATCGTGCTGCGGCACATAGCGTGTGATTTTGCCGCTCTTGTCGATGATGGTCATCTCCACATTGGGTTTCCCGTCCTTGTTACACTTGATGATGAGCGGACGCCCGTCGCGGTTGTAGATGCGCTCGCCCGTATCGGTGTTCTTCACCGTGATTTTGGCATCTTCATGGGCAGCAAGCACAAAGTACACCTCGTCGCCATCGGTACGGGCCTCCCACGAGTTCACCTCCTTGAATTCAGGATATTTCTTGAAGAAGTCGTCGCTGGTCATCGTCGAGAATGTGTGCCACTTGCCCACATAGGCTACCTGCGCCACCGCATTCGGGTCCACCTTCTTGGGGGCGGGTTTCACCGGAGGTGCGCCGGGATCCAGGCCCTCGGCAAGTTCCGGACCCACTGCCAGATAGATGGCCTCGGGATCGATGTCATCGCGCTCGGCAGTATCAAACTCATAGTAGAAGGTGGCACTCTTGCCCGCATTCAAGATGGTGCGCTCATAAAAGTGCTTGCCATCATGCTCGCCCTGAATATCAAACGAATCGTCATCATCAAGGTTTGAGTCATCGACATGCGCACCCTTCGCATTATAATTGGCCAGGTGACTGGCATACAAATCCTCGAGCGGCATGTTGCACGGCTCACCCCACACCTTGAGAGTAGCCACACCATCCTTAGAGTGGCAAGTGAAGCCACGGTCACCATCTTTCTTGAAATCGACAAACGACACGGGATAAGGCACCGAGTAATCCATCGACTTGCTGTAGAAGTAGTTCACACCCTGCCGCAGCGGGTCGTTCTGGTTCTTGATATTCTCCAGTTCGGCCTCGGTGTAGCCCGAATTCGACTCGGGCATTCTGCCGTTGCCGCCATTACCGTTGCCGCCGTTGCACGCAGCCAGCACCATTGCCCCACACAGGGCCACCATCATCATTAACTTTTTCATAATCTCCTTATTTTTTAGTTCATTTATAATCTCTAATCTCTCAACCCTAAACTCTAAACTGCGAGCTTGCTCGCCCTAGCCCTGCCCTTGCGACTTGGGGGTGACGCCGGCCACCGGTGCCTTCACATGGAAGGCGCGACGCCAGATGCCCGACGCCGACGCCACCACAACGGCCCCGTCAACAATGGCTATGGAGCACTGCACCCTGCAGTCGCACGGCGGAGCATCTACAACGCCACGCACGCGCCCGTTCTGGTCGCAAATCTGGATGCCGGCACTCGTGAGCACCCACAAGTAGCCCGCCGAGTCGAATGCCGTGGCCACACCACGCTCCAGCGACCGGTTGTCGTAGCTGTGCAGGTAGTAGAACCGCTGCGCGTTGCCGTAGGTGCCATCGGACAGACGCGTACTCTGCCACAGCCAGTTGCCGTTCATAGGCGAGTAATGCTCCACCCGCAGTGTGCTGTCGGGGTAGTAGGTCTGCCATCCGCTCCAGGCATATTGGTTCCAGACATTTTTATCCAGTTGTTCCCAGCGGCTGCCGGGCACCAGTATCTCGGCAAGCAGGCCGTTCTGCGTAGTGCCCGTCACGATGTCGTCAGGGTAACCCTGCCACATCCATTCCATCACCTCGGCAAATATTTCGCTGGCACGCTTCACGCCGTGGTTGCAGTCGCTCCAGTCATATTTCGTTTGATAACCCGCAAAGTCGAGCGCCGTTGCCAGCATGCGGTTGCCCTCATACCAGTGGCCGAAGATGGGGTTCCACACATCCTCGGTGCCGTCTTGCAGGCATATCTTGAGCGGCTGAGGCTCGCGCTTGCGCACCCACATCTGCAGGTCGTTGCCGCCGCGCATGGTCACAAAGGTGCCCACACCGCTAAACACGCGCCTGAACAGGTCGGGCCTGAACCACGCTGCCGTGAAGGCCGCGATGCCGCCGCTGCTCAGCCCGAATATCATGTGGTCGTTCCCGTCATGCGACAGGCACACCCGCCGGCCGTCGGTCGTCACGATGCCCTCTACTGCAGGCAGCACTTCGGTTTCCTGGAAGCGCGCAAAGGTGCCATCGGTCATGTCAAACTCGTTGCTACGGTTGTAGCGCAGCACGCGGCCCTCAGCGTCCTTGACCAGGCCTGGCTGCAGAAACACCCCAATGGTCACAGGCATCTTGCCCACCGTCATCAGACTGTCCATCACCGCCACAGCATTGCACAGCTGCCCGTCGAGCCCCACATAGAGGCATGCAGGCCGGCCGCCGTCGTACTGGTCAGACACCCACACTTCGTAGCTGTGCGTTGTGCCAGGATAAATTGCCGACTCGCGCAGTTCGCTTTTCACGATCTCGCCGCCACACACCAGCGGCACTAGCGCCGCCACCAGCAGCAAAAAACCTTGTATTCGCTTCATCTTCATGTCATTTTCCACAAATTTAGCTATTTTCCCCGAATAATCCATCCTCCACCCCACAAAATCTCCCTTTTCCTACCATTCACCCCCATCTCACACACCCCCAACTCCGTTAGGGGCGGCAGAATAAAGGCAGGTGCTGCAACCATAAATGACCATTGATTTTTAGAGAGTAGAAGAAGAAAAAGGTGGAGAAAAGTGAGATTTTACGAGGGAATTTTGTAAATTTGCAAGATAAGGCTATCTGCTCTATAAGAATGGGTTGACAATTTATTTGATTGATAAACCTAATTATTTTTAAGAAAAGACAGTAGCAGCTTTTGTGCTTGTTTTTAGATTGATTTTGTGTTATGAAACGGATTGAAGTAGTGGCAGCCATAATAGAGGATGGCGAAGAGCGTGTGTTTGCCACGCAGCGTGGTTATGGTCCTTTGAAAGATGGCTGGGAGTTTCCTGGCGGAAAGATTGAAGCGGGAGAAACTCCAGAGGATGCGCTGAAGCGTGAAATCATGGAGGAGCTTGATGTGCGTATCGATATTGATGATTTCTTGGCAACGGTGGAATGGGACTATGAAACTTTCCACTTGTCGATGCGGTGTTATATGTGCCATGTGGAAAGCGGCGAGATGATTCTGAAAGAACATGAGGCTGCCAAATGGCTGCCGTATGAGGAAATTGATTCGGTCAACTGGCTGCCTGCCGACTTGCTGGTGGTGGCAGCACTAAAGCACAGGTTGCTTGGAAAACAACCAGCCGATAGCAAATAGCTGATAGCCATTAGCGAGCACAAATTTTCGGCTGGGTTGTTTCGGTTCTCGGCAAAAATTTGTATTTTTGTGAAAATCATTTCATAAACACCACTTACTTATGACATTCAACGAATACCAGCAGACCACCCGCAAAACCGCCATCTACCCCCAGGATATGAAGGTGGTCTACCCTACCATAGGCCTTGCCGGCGAGACCGGTGAAGTGGCCGAGAAAGTGAAAAAGACCATTCGTGACAAACAAGGAGTCTTCGACCCCGACACCACGCGCGAACTCGCCAAGGAACTGGGCGATGTGCTCTGGTACATCGCCGCCATCGCCAGCGACCTGGGCCTTGACCTCGACGATGTGGCGCAGGCCAACATCGACAAAATCCACTCCCGCCAAGCCCGCAACCTGCTCCACGGCCAGGGCGACAACCGCTAAGCACTCCCCACTCGTTTCCTCGCTTGCTTGTTTACTCGTTTACTCGTCTACTATTCACTGCTCACTATTCTCTAACCAATGAACGATTTCTTTGCCCCCGACGGCTGGTTCAACCTCACGCTTGAACACATCAACGACTTCCTATGGACCTACATTCTGATAGGTGCACTCGTGCTGGGCGGACTCTATTTCACCTGGCGCACACGATTCGTGCAGTTTCGCATGATTGGCGAAATGGTGCGGTTGCTGGGCGACTCCACCTCAAAGATGGCGACGACCCGACTGAAGACCAAGCAAAAGCACATTTCCTCGTTCCAGGCCTTTGCCGTGTCGGTTGCCACCCGCGTGGGCACCGGCAACCTCGCCGGCGTCGCCACTGCCATTGCCGTGGGCGGACCGGGAGCCGTCTTCTGGATGTGGCTCATCGCCCTCATCGGTGCGGCCACCGCCTTCGTTGAGTCTACACTGGCACAGCTCTACAAGCGCAAGGGCGAAGTATCATTTATTGGCGGACCGGCCTACTACATCCTGCACGGTCTGCACAGCCGCTGGATGGCGGGCCTCTTTGCCGTGCTCATGACGCTCACCTTCGGACTCTCGTACAACTCCATACAGTCCAACACCATTTGCGGGGCCATGAACCAGGCCTTCAACTTCGACCCCATCGTCGTGGGCATCGTGCTCGCTGCAGTGGCGCTAGTCATTGCCTTTGGCGGCATTCACCGCATTGCTAATGTGAGCAGTGTGGTTGTGCCATTCATGGCCATCAGCTACTTCTTGCTGGCCGTGTTTATCATTGGCACGAACATCGACAAGGTGCCGCATGTGTTCAAGGTCATCATCGACAGCGCATTCGGCGTGGGTCCATTTGCTGGCGGCGCCATAGGCATCACCATGATGAACGGTATCAAGCGAGGCCTATTCAGCAACGAAGCGGGCGAGGGTTCGGCACCCAATGTGGCCGCCACCGCCCATGTCACGCATCCTGTGAAGCAAGGGCTCATCCAATCACTGGGCGTGTTCACCGACACCCTGCTCGTGTGCAGCTGCACCGCCTTCATCATTCTGCTCAGCGGGCTCTACAGCAATCCCGAACTCAACGGCGTCAATCTCACGCAAGCCGCCTTGGAGAGCGAGATAGGCAGCGCTGGCAGCACCGTCGTGGCAATCGCAATCTTCTTCTTCGCCTTCAGCAGCATCATAGGCAATTACTACTATGGCGAGGCCAACATCCAGTTCCTCACCCGCAAGCGCTGGGTGCTGCAAGTGTTCCGCATTCTCTCGGGCGGCGTCATGGTCATCTTTGGCGCGTTGGCCAGTCTCGACCTTGTGTGGAGCCTGGGCGATGTGTGCATGGCTCTGCTCACCGCCTGCAACCTCGTTGCCATCTTCTTCCTGGGCAAGTACGCCTTCAGACTGCTCAACGACTACCGCGCCCAGAAGCGACAGGGAATCAAGGACCCCATCTTCAGCCGCGACAAACTGCCCGAAATCGCCCACGACCTCGAGTGCTGGGAATGAAAATCTGAGCTAACGCTCAGGGTTGAGGGTTTAGAGTTAAGGGGTGAGATGTGAGCGGTGAGGAACAAAAAAATCTCCGAGACCTCGGAGACCTCGGAGATCTCAGAGTGCTCGGAGAACTCTGATAATTCTTAATCAATTAATCACACAACGGATCGAGCTCGGCGCGGATGCGGTCGAACACATCAATAGGCGTGTCGGTGCCCTTGATCATGTGCAGCAGCCCTTTCTCGGCATAGTACTCCTTGAGGGGAGCCGTGCTGTTATGATACACCTTCAGGCGGTCGTTGATCGTCTCCAGATTGTCGTCGCTGCGGCCACTCTCCTTGCCGCGGAGCAGCAGACGCTCCACCAAAATCTCTTCGGGCACATCAAGACCAATCACAGCACTGATGCTCGTGCCGCGCTCAGCCAGCATCTCGTCGAGAGCCTCGGCCTGCGCAATGGTGCGGGGAAATCCGTCGAAAATCACGCCATTCTTGGCCTCCTCGGCATGCTCGTCGACCACCGATGCCAAGATGCTCGTCATCAGTTCGTCGGGAATGAGTTGACCCTTGTCGATATAGTCCTTAGCCGTCTTGCCCAGGTCGGTGCCGCGCTTGATGTTGTCACGCAACACATCGCCAGTCGAGATGTGAAACAGTTCATAAGTGGTGATGAGCATGTCGCTCTGTGTTCCCTTGCCCGAACCGGGCGCTCCAAACATTACAATGTTCAACATAGCTATTTTCTGTTTTTTTATAATTGTTGTTATTCTGTTATTTCGTTTCTTTCAGCACCATGATGTCGCGCAGGTTGCGCACAGCGCCGTCAAGGTCCAGACCGTAGCCAATGATAAACTTCGACGGAATCTCAAAGCCCACATACTCGGGCGCCACGCTCGCAGTGAGCGACGCCGGCTTGAACAGCAGCGACGCCATCTTCACCGATTTGGGACGCCGTGCCTGCAGCACCTCGCGCAGCTTTTGCGCCGTCATGCCCGTGTCCACAATATCCTCGATAATCACCACCTCGCGGCCCTCGATGTCCTCGGTCAGGCCCATCTTCTGGGTAACCTCGCCCGTCGATGCTGTGCCCTCATAGGACTTGAAGCGGATGAATGTAATCTCGGCCTCGGGCAGTTCCAGCGCCCTGAACAGGTCGGCCGCAAAAATGAAGGCACCGTTCAGCACGCACACAAACAGCGGATTAGGCGTCGTCAGGTCGGCCTTGATTTCGCTCGCAACGCGTTCCACCTGTGCCATTATCTCGCTCTCTTTCAAGTAGGGCTCAAATGTCAGCCCGTTTATCGTCAGCTCGTTCATCTCGATATGATTTTTTATTGTTGAGCAAAATTACTAAAGTTTCAGCCATCTGCCAAATCTATTTCACTTTTTATCTACAATTATTTTTTTGGACCGTTTTTCTACATTTTTGAGCGTCATTATAAAAAAATACGTATATTTGCACAAAGTAAAACTCTTAACTATTTGAACTATGGGATACATTCAGAGCCATTTGATGACTGGAGAGAAAATTGTTTATCAAGCCAAACAACATGGTATCATTTATACCGGACCCGTTCTCGTCGCCTTGCTCGCCATTGCCGCCATTTTTTTGCCGGTAGAGCCTTTGATTATCGTTTGCATTTGCGCTGCCATCCTTATTTTTGCCCTTGCATGGGCCGTCAACATTTATGGAGGCCGTCAATATGTCGTCACAACGCATCGACTCATTTTCAAGCGTGGCATCATTAACCGAAACTCTTTTGAGCTGCTGCTCAACAAGTGCGAGGGAGTTCAAGTCGACCAGTCCATTCTTGGGCGCATGCTAAACTATGGCACCGTAAACGTCACAACCGGCGAGGCCACTAACAAGTATAACTACATCAGCCGCCCGTTAAGATTCAGCACCAAGATTCACGAACAGATTTTCAATCTCAAGAAAGCGGAATAAAACCAATTGTATCAAGGATATTACCGCCGGCGACCAACACTCGTCGGCGGTTTGTTTTTTATACCCCACATTGTCAGTTCACAATCGGTCAGAATCCTCACGCGCGCTCAAAAAACAAGGCATCTTTTCCATTTGACCGAAAAAATATTTTTTTTTATTCGTGAAAAACCTTATTTTTGTATTTTCAAATCATAACTCCACGAAAATAGCATACACATGAAGATATTTACTACCGAAGGAATTAGGCGCATCGACCAGCAAACCATTGAAGAAGAAGGCATTTCGAGACTCGAGCTCATGGAACGTGCGGCTTCGGCTGTGGCCTACGAGATCATGTCGCGATGGTTGCCATCCAAGCGCATCGTCATCTTTGCAGGTCCTGGCGACAATGGCGGCGACGCTCTTGCTGCCGCCAGAATCCTCTACGAGCAGGGCTATCGGCCAGAGGTCTATCTGTTCAACATCAGGTCGTCGCACCTCTCGGCCTGCTGCTCCACCAACCGCGACCTCTTCCTCAAGATGGAGGGCGTCGAGTTCATCGAGATAGTCGACACCTTCAACCCGCCCGATCTGGACCAGAACGACGTCGTCATCGACGGCCTCTTTGGCTCGGGTCTGCGCAGCCCCTTGAAAGGCGGATATCAGGCGCTGGTGCAATACATCAACGAGTCTGATGCCTACGTCGTCTCCATCGATGTGCCCTCGGGCCTCTTTGGCGAGTGGAACCTGGGCAGCGACCCGCGTAACATCATCCAGGCCGACCTCACGCTCACCTTCCAGTT
>JAEEGG010029841.1_pt1 | contig 10159 bp, 8 predicted proteins | sample 9134161 | NCBI WGS metagenome assembly JAEEGG01 (sample SAMN16246543, study PRJNA631951) | gut metagenome | biome: gut microbiome; feature: rumen; material: CR-attached | host: Bos | place: Iran: Karaj | collected 2018-10 | reverse complement strand
CCACATAAACATATTCCGGTCCGCGGCTTGCATTGGAAACGACGTAATCGTAGGGTTGGAATTCGGGGTCGGCAGGGTCGCCAATCCACACTCCGAAACCTGTAATTGCAATAGGGTGCGGGGTATACTCGGATTTACAAATTCGCGTACGATCGCTCACGATTGTTTGTCCCCTACCCATCTGCATAACGTGGCCGAGAGAATTAATAGACGCTCCGGGAAAGCGGCTGGGGGAAAAGCTTGTGTCAAAAAAGGCATTGCAGGTGTCGTACCAATATGAATAATGGTATCCCGGCAAGCGTCCGCCTGGGCCTGTAACAGTATCAAGAGTCTGGGCATTCACGTTCAACGAAACACAGGTCACCACAAGACCAAGTATTATAGAAACAATGTTTTTCATGGTAGCTGTTGTGTTTGATTTGCCCTATATATTGAATCACTGCATGTGATTCCAATTGCAAAAATACATATTTTTTTTAAAAACAATATCTTTTATTGAAAAAAACAATAAGCACTCAGTCTCATTCCACGTAACGCATTCGTATAGATAGAGTTGCTTAAAAAGATTTTTTCAAGGGCTACTGCCAACCATTACCATAAATGGGACATTGTATTGATCGGGGAATATAAAAAGAGTAGGCGGTTATTAAAAAACGATTTATATTGACAAAAGGTGAAGAAAAAAAAACGTGCGTTACCGGCCAAGGGTAACGCACGTTTCTGGGTAGGCTGTCATAGGGTTTTGCCTTACCTTGCTATTCCGACCACCACCCGTTGCGCGGTGCCGTCGCCCACCTGTAATAGGTAAACGCCCGCCGCCATCATGCGGAAATGCTGGGTCTCTGAGACGCTCTGATCGGTGCTGAGCAAGCGTCCCACCGAATCGAAAATACGCACGCGCTGCCCTTCAGCCCCTTGCACGGTGATAACATTGCCATGAACCGTGATATGGGCATTAGAAGAAGGCACGTCCGTAATACCCACCTCATCACTGGCAAATGAGGCTGCCAGCTCCAGGTCTCCAGTCATCGTCACATGGCGTGGGCTTTCAGTGTTGCCGTCGCTCCACTGCACGAAGTGGTAGCCGCATATAGCCACAGCGGCAATCTCCACCTCGGTGCTGTCGCTATAGGTGCCCGACCCGACGACGATGCCCATTGAGGGTTGTTCCGAAGTGAGTGTGAGGGTGTAGTAATCTATCGGCATCGCCACTAGTACCGTGTCATAGATGTAGTTATCCACATAGGTGGTGTCGTGGATGTAGTTGTTCACAATAGTCGTGTCATGCACGTATGTTGTGTCATGGATATAATTGTTTACAATAGTGGTGTCGAAGATATAGTTGTTTATGTAAGTAGTATCATGAATGTAGTTGTTCACTATCGTCGTATCATGCACGTATGCTGTGTCATGGATATAGTTGTTCACAATAGTGGTGTCATGGACTAATACTTCTACATAGGTGGTGTCGTGGACAATAGTCGTGTCGTGGATAAATACGTCAACGTAAGAAGTGTCATGGACGATGGTTGTGTCATGGATATAATTGTTGACGACAGTAGTGTCATGAATCAGCAGCGTGTCACGCACAATAATGGTGTCATAATTGATGACAGTATCAGGCATCGGCACGAAAAAGGCAGTCAACGCTGTGTCCCTATCTATCATCAATGTGCGTGGATTGAGTGTGTCACCGTCACTCCATAAAGCAAAGAGATATCCGGCATTGGGGGTGGCCACGATGGTGGCGTATGGTGTGTCGCAGGTGGGCTGAACCGACACCCTTGCCGTACCCATAGTAACGTCAGCCGACCTTACCCACACATGGGCATCCATCTCTTCCACAAAGTTTGTGAAATGAGGCCAAGCGGAGGCATACGAGGCCGTGCTGCCGCAAGGAATATAGATGGGGATAGTGTCGGTCACCCCATTGAAGGTATTGGCTCCCGCCGTAGGTGCCACGGTACGTTTGGAGGTGATGCTCACCAAGCCACTACAATTGGCAAATGCACTGTCCCCAATTGTCGATACAGAGGTAGGGATGTTCACCGTATGGATGCCGCTACAACCATAGAAAGCGTTGGAGGGGATGTATCTAACCGTGTTTCCAATACGCAGGGTGTTGAACTGAGCGTCGTTGTCAAACACTGGAGCTGCTGAGCTGCCCATATAGGTGCAGCTGTCGGCATTAAAAATTACCGTGGTTAGGCTATCGCACCCAGCAAATGCCCAGTCGCCAATATAGGTCATCGAACGTGGGATGGTTATCGTGGTCAGGCCACTCCAGTCCGAAAAGGCGTAGCTGCCTATCGATGTCACCGTGTTGGGGATGGTCAAAGATGTCACATTGCAGCCAGAAAAAGCATGGCTGCCGATGGTGATGAGCGAGTCGGGTATCACTAGGTTGTTGAGGCTTGAACACCCATAGAAAGCACCATAGCCTATGGTGGTGACGGCACTACCCATAGATACGGTTGTCAAGTTGGTGTTGTATGCAAAGGCCCATTCGCCGATGGAGTCCACCGTGCTTGGGATGGTGACGGAGGTGAGGGTGCTACAGTTATAGAAGGCATGTTCGCTGATGCGCACCATGGTGTAGGTGGTGTCGTTGTGCGTCACAGTGGCAGGGATTGTCAGCGTGCCTGTTGGCTGCACCGCACCGTCCCACCAAGCCTGTTCTGTAGTGTCGGAGGCGAAGGGGTGCACTACCGTCACGCTATTGGAGTCAAGAATGATGTAATAGAGCGTGTCACCAGACGGGGCGACAGACCAGAAGTCATAGTAGGTGCTGTTTGGTTCGGAACAATCTGCAACAATGTTGGAGAACCAAGTTCCCCAATTACTGGCACGGTATAGGGAATCCAATTGGCAAGGAACAATTAGCGAACAGGTATTAGGAACATTGTAAAATGCATAGGATTCTAATGTTGGCGGATTATCATTTTGTACCGTAACGGAAGCTAAATTATTACAGTCTGCAAAAGCAGCGTAGTCAATAAAAGTGACGTCGCTACCGATGGAGATAGAAGTCAAGCTGCTACTGCTACAGAATGTATAGGCTGGTATGTTGGTCACGCTATTTCCAATAATCACAGTGGATAGATTTCCACAGTCATAGAAAACTGGATAGTTTATGCCTCCCATTGATGTGCAATTGATGGCATTATAGTTTACAGTTGTTAGTCCCGAGCAGTAATTGAAAGCACCGGCGCCGATGGAGGTGACGCTATTAGGGATGGTGACAGAGGTTAGGCCAATGCAGTAATAGAAAGCAGAGTTGCCGATGGACGTGACGCTGTTGGGGATGGAGACGGCTCCACCTGAGCCAATGTATGCCAGCAGATTTGTTCCTGTGCTATCCGAAAAAACGAAGTCGCCATCCACCACTCCATTCATCGATATTGCATCCCATGGACTTCCTGTAGCAGAACCATGATATTCAATATGTTTTACATATTTGAAGGCGGAGTATCCGATGGACGTGACGCTGTTGGGGATGGTGACGGAGGTAAGGCCAGTGCTGCTATGGAAGGCTTGACTACCAATGGAGGTGACGCTGTTTGGAATTGCAATAGAAGTTAGTCCAGAGCAGCTATAGAAGGCTCTGTAACCGATGGAGGTGACGGTAGATGGAATAGAGACGCTTCCCCCAGAACCGATATATACCAACAAATTCGTTCTGTTGCTATCGGAAAAAATAAAGTCTCCATCCGTTACACAATTCATATAAAATGCCCCCCATGGACTCCCTGTGGCAGAACCATGATATTCAATATGTCTCACCACATTGAAGGCAGAGTTGCCGATGGAAATGACGGAGTTGGGGATGGTGACGGAGGGAAGGCAATTACAGGTCGAAAAGGCAAGTTGACCGATGGTGGTGACGCTGTTAGGGATGGTGACAGAGGTAATCCTGATACAGAAAGTAAAGGCTTCGTCACCGATGGAGGTGACGCTGTTGGGGATGGTGACGGATGTCAGTCTGGTGCAGCCCTTAAAGGCATAGTTACCGATGGAGATGACGTTGTAGGTGTTTCCGCCATAGAAGACTGTGGACGGGATTGTCAAAGCACCCGTAGGTGTGGTGAATCCATTCCAATTGTTAGCTCCTGGAAAGGTTACTTGCACACCATCACTGCTGATGAAGTTGTAGTACAGAGTATCTCCAGAGGGTAGGACAGCGGAGAAATCATAGGCAAAGACGTTTTGCGGCAGTGCCATTGCCATTAGTAGGATGGCATAAAAGAGTAATTTTTGTTTCTTCATGTTGTTTATGTTTTGGATTAATCATTCGTTTCCTTGCAAAACAACATATAAAAAAGCGCGGGAATCTGCTACTTTGCTTATCCCGCTGATAGAGGCTCTCGCATTGCCCTTTAGCCTAGAATAAGCAATGCCGAAGCCCACGCGTAACGTATATAGCATATAGACTACATACAACCATGGACGTAGAACATTGCGTTATTGCGAAGCTAAAGATGGACTTGCGAGATTCCTATCAGCCGCAGATAAAACGCCGTTACAACGTCTTTCTTATATGTCCTGTCGCCCACCCCTGACCCTTGCGGGCTTCGGAGTGTTTGACGGTGCAAAATTACAACTTTTTTCCAAACTATACAAAAAAGTTTGCCTTTGCCTGTATTGGGGGCAAAGGCAATCAAGATATTTCCACTATTCGCCTCGTTGAATACAAGGAGTCCGCACAAGGCATTATCCTTCTCAACGGGACGATTATTGCATTTTTCCTCTGAAAAAACATAGATTACCACGAATCGTACACGGACTGTTATACAGAATGACGTGTAAGGCAACTCTCATATATCAGTTTCTTATCTTTGTTGGCAGTGCGTTCGGCAAAAGGTAGCAGTGCGCCCTCTTCTACCAAATCCACTTGACGGTTGAGCAATTTCTCTAGGTCGAGAACGATGGCAGCATACTTGAATAGCCCCACTTTCGCATTCTCACGGTCAAATCGCACAATCAAGTCGATGTCGCTATCTTCGCGTTCCTCGCCACGGGCAAACGAGCCAAACACCCACGCCTTCAGCACTGGCTGGGTGGCAAAGTATTCACTTATTTGTTCGTATATCTGCCCATTCATTTTTTTACTACAATTCGTTTGCAAAATTACAAAGATTATTTGAATTGGCAAAAAAATAATACTAAACATATGAATTATCGCAGGAGGCATTTGGCTGCTCAGCGCTCAATTCATTGCTCTAATTGTGGTAATACGGGAAACGGTTGGTCTACCGCCGAGACGACTTGATTAGTTGTTCGATGGCATCAATCATCTGTTTGGCTGGCGCAATCCGCTGTTTTAGGTCTTCAGGGTCCACATCGTAGGTACAATTATACTCACTTTCCTCTCGCATTGACTCCAATTGAGAATATAACGTTCCGAAAGAATTCGGCAGCGCACCTGTCTTGATATAGTAATTGGAAAAGAGAATGTGCGAGCCTTTATGGCTATTGACTTGATGCTTGTCGGAAATCAGCAGTCCACTCACGGCATGAAAGATTGCATAATAAAGTCGGCCTGCAGCACCACTCCAGAATTCGTTCTCCAACAGTACCAAAGCCTCTTCGTAAGCTCGGCGAGCTTTCTCTATCTCTATGCGTACAACAATGTCGCGTTCTTCGTCGGATAAACTCATTTCAAAACTATTTTGTCTCGTTCTACATTCTTGTAAAAAGGAGAGAATGTCCACGACTCCCATCGGTGGCGGGGATAGGCATGAGTGTTTATTTCAGCCCCCCAGTCTAACCCTTCTAAGAAGAGGTCGTAAACATAATGCTCATAATCCTCGTCGGTAATACGCTCTGTGTTAAGCAACAGAAGAAGGTCATAGTCGCTATCGGGATGTGCGTCACCCCGCGCCCGTGAGCCATACAGCCATAGCGAACTGCCTTCCGGCAGCACTCGCTGGGCAAACGCCTTAATACGTTCGACTACTTCTTCCTGTTGCATATCCAAAGATTTAATGTCTCGATAACCCTCACCCTTGCGGGCTTCGGGATGTTTGACGGTGCAAAATTACAAAGATTATTTGAATTGGTAAAAAAATAATGCTAAATGTATGAATTATAGAAGGAGACCTTTGTTTGTTTTCGTGTCGCGTCCCTGTCGGGACGCAGTTCTCCGATGACTGAGTGTCACGGCACTGCGCCTTCGGCTTGTACCGTGTTATTAATTGTCTCACCCCTTTGGGGTGATTAATAGAGGCTCTCTACAGCCATGCAAATCAAACAATGCTATGCTTTGCGTATTTTTGAGGGTATTTACTCGAGGAGGATGATTTCGGAGATGCAGAGGTCGTCGTATTTTGCTCCGCGCGTGGTGGTTGCGATGGAGAAACAGATTTCGGTGAGAGGGGGATTGCTGTAGTAGTCGGAGATATGCATGATTTCGGCGGCATCGGTGAGACCCTGCCATGTGAAGTTGTCCGGCATGGTGGTGCGGAGCGGCTTGGGACCCTTATTATAGTGGGGGACCATCTTTTCGGGCAAGGCTTTGTAATACTCGTAGAAAAAGGGGTCGTAGTGGTCGCCGGAGGGGTTGTAGACCATCATGGATGCCACGCGGCTGTTGTTGCGCCAGGTGGCAGCATCCTTGCAGTAGCCGTTGTAGAAGAGGATGGTCTTGACCTTGGTGGGCTGCTTGAAACGGACGGTGATGTAGAGGGAGTCGCCTTTTCCGGGGCGGAGGACGGTTGCGGTGGCGAGGTCCATGTCAGAGAGGTTGGTGGCGGGGTATTTGGGGTCGGAGCCGCTTACCTCTACGGTGTAGCGCGTGGGGGCGATGCGGTGGTTGAAGAGGTCGGTGAGACGTGCGGACTCGTTTTCAAACCAGTAGTAGAATCTTAGCGGCGCGGCCTTGGCGAGGTCGAAGTTGCGTGTGGTGTAGTGCCAGCGGTCGCCCTTCGTCTTGTGCATGGGGAGGCCTTGGGGAACGCAGCTGCTCGTGTCCTCTAGATTGCGCCCTGTGCGCACACGTGAGACATCGACCCATGCGTCGAAAGTCTCCGCCTTGCCGTTGCCCCAATAGGAAGCGGGCGAGAAGTCGTAGGCAAAGTTGCAGTGCCCGCGGGGCTGACTGACCAGCGCATCTTGTTCGGACAGACTTACTGTGCAACTATTTTCAACGCGGTATTGTACCACCAGCTTGACCGCCTTGCCTGCAGGGATGTTGAGGCGGGTGTAATACCAGCGGCGCAAGAGGTCGCTCTCATACTCGTAGAGGGCGTAGTTGATGCTGTCGAGGCGGGTCTCGAAAAGGTCGCCTTTCTTGTCTTTGGCCACCTCGGCGGGAGTGAGGAGGAGGCGACCTGCCTTCAGCAGGCTGTCGGCAGAGATTTGAAAGGGGAGCTGGATGCCGTTGAGGGTAAAGACCACTTCGGTCACATAGTCGTCGCGCCAACCTGCCTCGGTAACATACTCACTGATTCCGTCTTCCGATGCCCAGCGGTCTGAACCGTGACGGTAATAGTCGATGGGGAAACCATAGGAAAGGTTGACAAAGTCCTTCTTGCTGTTGTTGTAGAGGAGATATTCAACCCGCACCAGCGTGTAGCGGCCCACGGGGGTGACGGTAAGTTGCTCGTCCTTCAATTGCACCTCGGGCACATGCACACCGACGGGGTTGCGTGAGAGGGTGAGGGCGCAGAACGTCGCCACTGGGTCGCCGTTGGCGAAGAGAGACAAGGCGAGGGCAAGGAATGCCAAGAGGGAGAGAAGGGGCTTCATGGGGAATGGAGAATTGAGAGTTGAGAATTGAGAATCATTATTGTCTTTGATAACGTGGGAAGGGGGGATTTATTGTGTGGATGCATTTTAGAGTTGCGTGACTCCAGCAAGCATTGCTTCCTGATTGCCAATAACCCCATACTGCACCTACAGCTTAGTATGGGGTTATTAGGATTGCGTGCCTCTGGCACACACATCTATCAACCTTAGCGGAGGATCCAGTGGAGACCTAAGAGGGCGTGGGCTTGGGAGTCGCTCATTCCGTCGCCTAAGCCGAGGGCGGAGCCTGACTGGAGGGAAAGCTGGATGTTGTCGGAGGGCTGATAGCGGACCTCTAAACCGCCCATCATACGTCGGGCACTGTTGACATTACTCACCCCAACACCAAAGGATAGTCGGTCGAAGGCTAGCCAGCGGGCAAAAAGAGAGTACTCTATCTGGTTTGCAAAGTCGATACCTGGCTCACTGGAGGCAGACCATGCATAGCCCAAAGAGTAGTCGATTGCCCAACGGCGGCCCAGTTGGTTGCGGAACATGAACCCTATTTGGGGCTGCAATCTGTTGACACGGACGGAGTGGTTGAAGGCATACTGCTCGTTGTTCACCCCCACATGTGTGAAGAAGGCCACCTGCGGGAGCCAACGCCGACCATCTGAGAGGAGGAGCTTGGCCCCCACCGAGGCTCCCGCCCCATTGGTGCTGGTGTGATGTCCGTCGATTAGGTTGGTTTCAAGGAAGGAATAGTTTCCCGAAACGTCGAAGGTGAGTTCGGCACGGTTGCCGATACCGAAACGAAGACCGGTGGTAGCCCCATAGGAGTTGGCGATGGAATAGTCGTTCTCGTTGAAAGTGAAAGAGCTGTGATAGAAGTCCAAGGAACTGTTCCACTCTATACGTCCTGCACCCAGCACGTTGGGGCCAGTGGTGGAGAAGAGGGGGTTGAGGGTATCGTTCTGCGCATGGGCGGCGGTGACGCTGACGAGGGTCATGACGAAGAAGAAGGCCAGAGCGAGAACGGTGGATTTGCTGTTGGAGGTGGTGGATTGTTTCATTTTTTTTATTTTTATAGGAGTTATAGTAATTATTAGGAACTATAGTGTTTTTGATTATAGGAATAGGGTGATGCCTGAGGTGTAAATCTTTTCGCCTGTGGCGGGGTCTTGGTAGGTGGGCAGCAGGTTGGCAAAGAAGCGGATGCCGTGGGTGAGACCTAAGAGGGAGGTGGAGAGGGAGAGACCCACTTCGACTTTCCAAGGCTGGATGGCGGCGGATTTAAGGACGGTACGCCCAGTATTCTCATCCTCGATACCCGGCGTATGCAGGTTGTCGATGACGAAGTAGCGTGTGACGGCATATCCGGCGAAGAGGTCGAGTGCCACGCCTAGGCTGTTTCTGTTGTGTGCGAAAGGATGCCACTTGAGTTCGACAGGAATGCCCAGATGGCTGATGTAGGCGTAAGCGTTCTGCTTGGCAGTGGTGGGCGTTTGGAGGAACTGGAGCCCCATGTTGGAGAAGTCATCCCAACTGCCGGAGGGTTCAACATTGTAGTAGAGCCTATTCCATGTGAAGTCGTAGCGCAGACCCGACGAGAGCTGCCATTTGGGCGCAAACGCCCAATGTGCCATCAGGGGCAGCTGTACGGTTGAACCGTAATTGGAATAGTAGGGCGAATGGTCATTACCGTTGTTGTAGAGGGAGACTCCGGCCGAAATGCCAAAGTCGATTGTGGATTTGGGGCGGTCAGCGTTCAAGAGGGTGTCGGACTGGGCGTGAAGACCGTAGGCAACGATGAGGGCGACTAGGGAAAGAATGATTCGTTTCATGGTTATTGGGAATTGAAGGTGATAATATACAACTGTTATTTAGAAGATTTGAAGGGCAAGGACATTGCCGTCCATAAGGCTGGGTTCGGCCATGCGGAGGCGGAAGAGACTGCGATGCTGTTCGGGTGTTTCAGGCTCAGGGACTGGCTCGGCTTGGGCTATGGCATCGGTGGTTTCGGGTAGGAAGGGGACGGCGGGAGACTCCTCCTCGGTAGGCAGTTCTTCTGGAACGACCTCGGCGTACTGCTCGGTAAGTAGGGATGGTTCATCTATGGGTGACGGTGCTATCTCCTCCAGTATCGGGTCGACCACATCAGGCTGCAAAGGTAAGGCTGGTTTGGGTTCGCTGATGGATGTGGGTGTAGTGGTGGATGCAGGTTGAGGAGTAGCCTTATGAGGTTCGGCAGGAGCCATGTGAGGCTTGGGCATTTGCACTTGGGGAACTTGGGCCAGTTGAGGACCCTCCTGCTGCAGAATGGGCTGCCAGAGCCTTACGAGGGTCAGCATAAAAAGCAGCAGGCAGGCGGCAGCCACCAGTCGCACTGACCACAGTCGCACAGAGCGCCGTTTGGCGGCGGCCTCCTCGGCTG
>JAEEGG010029838.1_pt1 | contig 10162 bp, 7 predicted proteins | sample 9134161 | NCBI WGS metagenome assembly JAEEGG01 (sample SAMN16246543, study PRJNA631951) | gut metagenome | biome: gut microbiome; feature: rumen; material: CR-attached | host: Bos | place: Iran: Karaj | collected 2018-10 | reverse complement strand
CATTGGCACCGCCCTGGAAACGGATGACAACGTCGGCCTGATCAGCCAGTGTGTCAGTGATCTTGCCCTTACCTTCGTCGCCCCAGTTGGCACCTACAACAGCTTTTACCATAGTATCCTCCTGCAAAAAAAAAATTATTGGAAACGGATTAATTCATACCTTATATACAATAATGAAAAATAAGGGTAAAATCAATCTTTTTTTGCCTGTCGGCGACTGAAATAAAATTTTATCGAAATTTAATATTATTTTATACAACTTTTTGACACAATTTTCTGTATTTCGCATAAAATATAAGGTACAGGTGCTTTTTCTTTTTACGTGTTTAAAATATCAAGAAGGTCGCGATGGCAGAATCTGAAAATGGTGGATTTGGACAGAGCAGTTTCAAAAGATTGTCGGTTTCTGATAAGTTCAAAAATGTCTTCGGAAAATTCAGACTCAATCTTATCATTATCTTTGTGGTCATAATTCTGATCGATGTCATGGCCCTCATTAATCTGCATAATATTTATGCAGTCTATTACGAGCAGAACTCCCAGCAGGGCGAGATAAGGATCACGATCCAGGCCCTTGCAAAATATTATCTCTGGGCCATGAATGCGGAGGATCCAGCTGACAGACAGGAGCAGATGGACGGAGCTTATGAGAAGATCCAGGAGATGAATGACGGACTGAACACCTTGAGCAGGGTTTACAAGGGAGATCTTTCATCAGCTTATGCTCACATAAAGGATATAGATAAAGCCGATGACACAATGGTCTCTATGTTTGAATCAGGTGCCTCGAGAGAGGAGATCTATGCATATTATGTAGGTACCGTGAACGAGGCTATAAAAGTAGTGGTCAAGGATTTCAAACAGATAGGCATCAATGCAAAAGAGGGCGCTCAGAAGGCATACGTACTTGCCATAGTCATGGTGCTCATCATGACGGTGATATCACTAGTGGTCGTTGTATATGCCATCATATATCTGCAGAGGGCAAGAAAGGCCCTGACAGACAGTATCCTGGGACCGATAGAGGCAATATCAGGTGCTGCCGGTGATATGGCCAGGGGTAAGCTTGAAGTGTCAATCGAGACTGACTCAGAGGACGAACTTGGACAGCTTGCAAATGACATTAAGGAATCAACAAGTGTCATAGAGAACATCGTCCGTGATATCGATGATACACTTAAGAGAATGTCCGGAGGAGACTTCTCCAGCGGATCGAAAAATGCGGATATATATATAGGCGATTATAAGGCCATCAGCAATGCCCTTTCAGATATTTCTGAAAACTTATCAAGTACGCTCCTCGAGGTGAGGAATTCTTCATCCCAGGTATCCCAGGGGGCCAGCAATATGTCTCAGGGAGCTACAGACCTGGCAGAGGGAGCAACAGATCAGGCTGCTGCAGTGCAGGAGCTTACGGCTTCTGTCAACTCCATCACAGACCAGACCAGACAGCTGGCTGAGGTGGCTGAAAAGAGTAAGAACATGGCGACATCGGTTCGCGACAACGCCGAGACATCAGCGAGAAAGATGCATCTTGTTACCGATGCCATGACCAGGATCACAGAGGCATCAGCTGAGATCGAGCAGGTTACCAACTCCATCGAGGCCATTGCGAAACAGACATCACTTCTTGCTCTTAATGCATCAATTGAGGCTGCCAGAGCAGGAGAGACAGGAAAGGGCTTTGCAGTTGTTGCTGACCAGATCGGAAAGCTGGCTGATCAGAGTAGTGAAGCCGCCAAGAATACACATCAGCTTATTGCTGATACCATGGATGAGATCAACAATGGTAATTCAGTAGTTGCTGAGACCACAGAAGCTCTTGATGCTATGCACCACAGTGTTGAGGAGATCACCCAGATGATCATCGAGACCGGAGACCTGGCAAAACAGCAGGCGCAGAGTATGGAAGAGATTGATAAGGGCATAGAAATGATTTCTAACGTGGTTCAAAGTAATTCCGCTACAGCAGAGGAATCCAGCGCTGTATCCTTAGAGCTGTCAGAACAGTCTGAGAGTCTTAATAATCTTATCGGACAGTTCACGATAAGCGAATAATCATGTTTAAAAGCCCTTTGCGTATGGCTTGTTCCTGCGCGAGGGGTTTTTCCCTTTAATAGGGAGAATCGGAGACCGCAGTTATGCTTTTGGAAAGGGTGTTATAATATGCGTGAAGAGTTTAAAAGACATTTGAAAGAGGAATTAGAAAAATACAATGGAATTTCATTCCCTCTTAAATCAAGCCGTCTGCGGCGTATTGCAATAATCTCGGCTAAGATAGAAAGGCTTCATCCCAATCCTGATGATGAATTCTGCAAGCCGGAGGTAGGTCCAAGCGACCGCATTATTAGTGAGTATGAAAAGAAATTCCTGGAGTCGTCAGCCATGGGTACAACTAATAAGGAGGAACCCCTTATAGTTGAGAGAATGTATCCTGACGGCTACATGCTCGCTAATGGTCATCACAGATGGGCAGCTTATTATTCTGTTAAGAGAAAGAAGGCTCCCATAAGTATAGTTAACCTCACTCATGAGGCAGATCTTAAGGAAATGGTGGAGTCTGCCATGCATGACAAGAGAGTTACCCTGGATCTTGATGAGATGGTTTTTGGTGCGGATGAAAATGGCAATACAGAGCCTAAGCCCCCATTTCCATTTAAGGTCTTTTATAAGGAAGACGTTAAGGCGGGGATACCGGCTCTTTTCCATTATCTTTGGGAAGAGGGATATGATATATGGCTGTATTCTTCCAAGTTCTATTCCATCGACTATATCTGGGGATTGTTTAGCAGGTATCATGTTAAGGTTGTAGGAATAGTAACAGGTACCTCAAGAAATACTGACTATTCTCGCAGAGCTAAGAGCACTATCAATAAAATGATATCAGATAAGTACACATATACTCTTCATATAGATAATGATGCCGTACTTCGTGTAAATTCCAAGACCAAGGAATTTGAAGAATATCCGCTTAATAAGGAAAAGGGGCTTTGGAAGGATCAGGTGAGGGAGGTATTTGCGGAGATAAAAGCCAATGAGCAGGAAAAAGAGAATTGAAAACAAAATTGAAAACAAAATGAGGGTTTCTTTTGACCTGGATGAAGTTCTTTTTGTATATCCCAAAACACATAAAACTGAGCCGGAGCTAAGGTTTCCTTTAAACAAAAGGTATAAGGAGAGACTGCGCCTTGGAACACCAGAGCTGATAAATAGGCTCCAGAATCTTGGCTTTGAGGTGTGGGTGTATACGTCCTCCTTTAGAAGTGAAAGATATATCAGAAACCTTTTTCGTCACTACGGAGTCAAATTTGATGGTATAATCAATGCCAACAGACATCTTAAGGAGGTTCAGGCGGGGAGCAGCCAGATACTTCCGCAGAAAATGCCCAGCAGATACAGGATTTCTCTTCATGTGGATGATGAGTCTGTTATCTGTACACAGGGGAAAATATACGGGTTCGAGGCATATCAGCTTGACGGCCCGGATGATGAGTGGGCTGAAAAGATAATCAGTTTTGCGGAGGAAGTAAGACATAAGAAGGCTGTTCAGGAGGGCCTCAGGGAGGAAAAAGCAGTTGAGGAAAAGGAAGCTGACGGTAAATGAGAAAACAGCTACGGGGATAATAATCTTTGCCGTCATTCTCAGTGTACTTATAGGTGTTGCCGGTTCTTTGATATTTGACAGGGCAATACAGAAGCAGTACAACGACAGGGGCTACGTAGTTGCCAATATGATCCTGCATGCTATCGATCATGACAGGATTGCTAGGTATGTAGAAACCTGGGAAGAAGATGAATACTATCCGCAGATGGAAGCATATCTTCGTGCTGTTGAGGATTATTCAAATGCAGCATATATCTATATCGCAGTTCCATATGAAGACAGAACTATGCGCTATGTCTATGATTCAGACACGTTCATGGGGGATACGGATCCGATAGCAGCTGATTTTGATGAGGTGTGGAACGCATATATAAATGGAGAAAGACCTGAGAGTTACCTTACAAGGAACTCGCCAAAATACGGAGCGCTGACTTCCAGCTGCCTTCCGGTCAAGGACAGCAGCGGTAAGGTGGTGGCTCTGCTTTTTGTTGACACCCACATGGAGGTCATTCTTTCAACACTCTATAAATATATCTGCAATATGATAATCATATCGGTGATCCTGCTGATAGCTTATTGCATGATCAATTTCAGGCTGCTCAATAAGAATTTCATCGGTCCTATAACTGTCATCATGAAAAACGTCAGCACCTTTGTGCAGAATAATGCGCATTCTGACGGAATGCTGGAGACCATAAAGACCGGCGACGAAATGGAGGATCTGGCCAGAGAGATCGACAAAATGGAAAATGATATTGTCAAATACATAGACAATATCCAGGCCATAACTGCCGAGAGAGAGCGACTGGGAGCCGAAATGGATGTGGCGATCCGCATTCAGGAAGATATGCTTCCAGGGAAGTTCCCGCCATTTCCTGACAGACCTGAATTTGATATTTATGCGACCATGAATCCTGCCAGAGGGGTGGGAGGCGATTTTTACGACTTCTATCTGGTTGATGATGATCATCTGGCACTGGTCCTTTCTGATGTAGCAGGTAAAGGAATACCGGCAGCTCTTTTCATGGTGATGACCAAGACCCTTATCAAGAACAGAGCGTATCTTAGCATATACCATTCAACAGCTGAAATCCTCCGGGATGTCAACAGACAGCTCTGCGAGGGAAATGATTCCGAGATGTTTGCCACAGTCTGGCTCTGTATCCTTGAGATATCTACCGGTAAGTGCAAAATCTCAAATGCGGGACATGAACATCCGGCGCTTCGAAGAAAAGACGGACAGTTCGAGCTTGTTAAATACAAGCACTCTATGGCAGTTGGCACTTTCCCTGCAGTAAGATTTGAGGAGCACGAGTTCCAGATGCAGCCGGGAGACACCCTGTTTATCTATACAGACGGAGTTCCCGAGGCTACAAAGAGTGACGATGAGCTCTTTGGAACCAGCAGGATGTTAGAAGCTCTCAACAAAGAACCGGATGCAGATGCAGAGAAGCTCCTTGCAAATGTTAAGGAGAGCATCGATGAATTTGTGGGAGAAGCACCGCAGTTTGACGATATTACAATGCTTGGCTTCAGATACCTTGGCAATAAATAATTTATAGTGTATTATAGTCCGTGATGCAAAAATGGATTATAGTATTTGAGGTATTTGAGCAGTATGAAGGATAATAGTATTAAGACACCTGTATATAAGAGGGTACTTGCCTGGATAGGGATAATCATCCTTGTTGGCATGTACCTTTTATTATTGTATGAAGCCCTGACGGGATCACCGGAGACCTACAATGTCTTCATCACCTGCGTGGCAGCAACCATCGCAGTTCCCATTGTCCTGTGGCTTCTTATCTGGGCTATCGGCGCTATAACAGGAAGACATACAATTGCTTCCCTGGATGCCATGACCAGTGACAAAAAACATGACAAATACGGCAATGTAGTGCCTGAGGGCGAGATAGACACTGTGGTTTTCGATATCGGAAATGTCCTGACCAATTTTGCCTGGGAACAGTTTCTTTATAATAAGGGATTTGACAAGGCTATGGTGGACAGGATCGGCAAGGCCTCAACCCTCAGCGAAGACTGGGTTGAGTTCGATAAGGGAAATCTCACCACAGAGCAGATAATCGACAAGTTCATCGAGAATGATCCTGAAATTGCAAAAGAGCTAACGGAAGCATATTCTGATCTGACTGAGATCATAACACCAAGAGAAGAGGCAATTCCCTGGGTCAGGGCTCTCAAGGCAGCAGGCTACAAGGTTCTTGTTCTGTCAAACTTCAGTATTCAGGCTCTTGAATATTGCAGAGAGTCTATGGGATTTCTGGACGTGGTTGATGGAGGAATCCTGAGCTACAAGGAACACGTGGTTAAGCCCGATCCCGCTATCTATAAGCTCCTCATGGACAGATACGAGCTTGTACCGGCTAAGACCGTATTTATTGATGACACCCCGGTTAATATCAGCGCAGCAAAGGCCCTGGGATGGCACGGAATCGTCTATAAGAATTATGACCAGGTAGTAAAAGAGCTCCATGACATGGGTGTAAGATATTGACCAGGTTTTGTTCAATTAGTATCTGTACTTTTTTATATGACCTTGTTATAATGTTGAGTAACGGACAATCGGAAAACGGCTGAAAGCCAGAAGGGATGCGCCATCTGATGGACAGAGAAAATGACGGAAGTGTCAATGAGAACAGTGTAGAAGATATTATTTCCAGATATCGACCGGAACTGGACAAGATAACTCCATACCTTAGATGGCTGGGAGAGAATGCTAAAAATGATGTGTCACAGAGGTATTCCAACTCAGATTTAAAGAGCATTCCATTTCCTGTGTACGACTCTAACCTGCTGGCATTCGTAAAGGCATGTCAGACCACAAATCTGCTTGACCGCAATTATGTCTATGTCTATTCCAGGAATCGCCTTAACACCCCAAAGGATGAGCTTCTTTTCATTGGGGATGCCCAGATCACAAATATGGACGATCTGGCAGGGATTCTTTCCAAATATATTCTTTCAGGTATGACCAAGGGCTCAGTATGGGCCGAGGGAGTCCACAACGGAGTGCTTTATAACGTTGTTAAGAAGATGGATGATCTGGTAAAGTACTGGGGAGGCTGAGAGAATCTGCTGAGGTCTTTTCGAAGCAGGCTCGAACGTGTCATGGCGAGTTTGGCGAGAGCATGACTTCCTTATTACCAGAAGAATACAAGTTTACGGAGGAGCAATGGGAGAAAAATCAGTCCAGAAGAAAAAGTACATTCTGGAGAAGGCCAGAGCGGTCTTTTCTGAAAAAGGCTTTAAAGATGTGACTATGAAGGATATTGTAGACGCCTGTGAGATCAGTCGTGGGGGTCTTTATCTCTATTTCTCCAGTACAGAAGAAATATTTCTTGCAGTTCTTGCAGATGACACCTCTGAGGATGATGAGGAAGCAGTAGTTGCAGCACTTTCCGGTGATGCATCTGCCGGCGATATGTTAGCTCTTTTCCTCAAGGAACAGAAAAAAGAAATCCTGAGAAAAAAGAATAATCTTACAGTTGCCACCTATGAGTATTTCTCTCTCCACAAGGCAAACAGCAAGGATAATCCTTTGAAGATCCAGTTTGATACCGCTGTTCGTATCGTTGAGAAGCTCATTGAAAACGGTGTTGAAAATGACGAATTCTATTGTGAGAACCCAAATGGTTGTGCTCGCAATCTTATGTACGTGGTGGAAGGTCTCAAGATAGCTTCCAAGACTATTGGCGTTACTGAAGAAGCCATCGACAGAGAATTGATGTATGTTTTAGAGGGGTTAGTGCCCGATGAATTAAATAATTAATTAGTTTAAAAAGTGCTTAGTTTATTCTAAAGCACTTTTTTAATAAACAAGTAGTTGTCAGAAAGAGGAGATTTTATGAGCGCAGTAAGAAGAATTTACGTGGAAAAGAAAGCCCCCTTCGCCGGCAAGGCAAAGGAACTAAGATCTGAGATTTCCGGTTATCTGGGAATCAAGAGTGTTAGTAAGGTCAGGATATTCATCAGATATGATGTTGAGAATATATCCGATGATGTCTTTGAAAAGGCCTGCAAGACTGTATTTTCTGAGCCTCCGGTAGATATCCTTTATCGCGAGGAGATTGAGATTCCGGAAAATGCCAAAGTGTTCAGCATCGAAGCACTTCCTGGTCAGTTCGACCAGAGGGCAGATTCCGCAGAACAGTGCGTGCGCTTTATCAAGGGTGATGAGAAGCCCGTTATCAGAACCGCTGTGACATACATGCTTATCGGCGATGTTACTGATGATGAGGTCAAGAAGATCCAGGACTACACCATGAATCCGGTGGATTCCAGGATTGCTTCCGATGCCAAGCCAGAAACTCTTATAGAGAATTATGATGAGCCCGATGATGTGGTAACTCTTGAGGGCTTCAAGGACATGGAGGAAAAAGAGCTTTCAGACCTGTATAAGTCACTTGGTCTTGCCATGACCTTTAATGACTTTAAGTGGATCCAGCAGTACTTCTCATCTGATGAGCACAGAGACCCTACAATGACTGAGATCAGGGTTCTTGATACATACTGGTCTGATCACTGCCGCCACACCACCTTCGGAACTGAGCTCAAAGAGGTTGAGTTTGGACAGGGCTATTACAGAAAACCCATTGAGGATGCCTATAATGACTACCTCTCGGCCAGAGACCAGCTCTACAAGACTGATGATAAGAAGAAAGAAAAATTCATCTCCCTTATGGATATAGCGCTTATGGGTATGAAGAAGCTCAAGGCTGACGGCAAGCTCACAGATATGGAAGTATCTGAGGAGAACAACGCCTGCACAGTTGTTGTACCTGTTGAAGTTGACTACGGACAGGGACCAAAGACAGAGAACTGGCTTGTATTCTTTAAGAACGAGACACACAACCATCCTACAGAGATCGAGCCTTTCGGTGGCGCTGCCACATGTCTTGGCGGTGCTATAAGAGATCCTCTTTCAGGAAGAGGTTATGTATACCAGGCTATGCGTGTAACAGGCGCAGCAGATCCTACGGTTCCAGTTGCTGAGACAATGAAGGGCAAGCTCTCACAGAAGAAGCTTGTAAGAGGCGCTGCAAGTGGATATTCATCCTACGGTAACCAGATTGGTCTTGCTACAGGATATGTAAAAGAGGTTTATCACCCAGGCTATGTTGCCAAGAGAATGGAGATTGGTGCGGTTATGGGTGCTGCTCCACAGGAGCATGTTATCAGAGAAAGTGCTGACCCAGGAGATATCATTATCCTCCTTGGCGGTAGAACAGGTAGAGATGGCTGCGGCGGAGCAACAGGTTCTTCCAAGGCCCATGACAGCAAGTCACTTACAAGCTGTGGTGCAGAGGTTCAGAAGGGTAATGCTCCTACAGAGCGTAAGCTTCAGAGACTCTTTAGAAGACCAGAAGTAAGTGAGCTTATCAAGAAGTGTAACGACTTTGGTGCAGGCGGAGTTTCAGTAGCAATCGGTGAGCTTGCTCCAGGTCTTGATATCAACCTTGACCTCGTTCCTAAGAAATACGCAGGTCTCGATGGTACAGAGCTTGCAATCTCTGAGTCACAGGAGAGAATGGCAGTTGTTGTAGCACCTAAGGATGCTGAGCAGTTCCTTGCTTATGCAGCAGAGGAGAACCTCGAGGCTGTTAAGGTTGCAGTTGTAACAGAGGAACCAAGACTTGTTCTTAACTGGAGAGGCAACAAGATCGTAGATATCAAGAGATCTTTCCTTGATACTAACGGCGCACATCAGGAGACTACAGTTAAGGTAGAAGCTCCTGTAGCAGATGATAACTACTTTAATAAGATAGCTAGTACTGAGGTTGCTGATGCTCTTAATAAGGGCGATGTTAAGGCAGCTCTTAACGCTGAGCTTTCAGACCTCAATGTATGTTCACAGAAAGGCCTTGTAGAGATGTTCGACTCCTCAATCGGAGCAGGCTCAGTTCTCATGCCTTATGGCGGAAAGTATCAGCTTACAGAGACACAGGCAATGGTAGCTAAGCTTCCAGTTCTCGCAGGCAAGACTGATACAGTTACAATGATGAGCTACGGCTTTGATCCATATCTTTCAAGCTGGAGCCCATACCACGGTGCAGCCTATGCAGTAACAGAGTCTGTTGCAAGAATCGTAGCAACAGGTGGTGATTACAAGAACCTGCACTTCACATTCCAGGAGTACTTCAAGAGAATGACTGAGGATCCTACAAGATGGAGCCAGCCACTTACAGCACTTCTCGGAGCCTTCGATGCTCAGATGAAGTTCGGCATTGCTTCAATCGGTGGTAAGGACTCAATGTCCGGATCCTTTAACGAGATAAATGTTCCTCCAACACTTGTTTCTTTCGCTGTAGATGTAGCTAAGCAGTCAGATGTAGTTACACCTGAGCTTAAAAAGAGCGGAAACAAGCTGGTTCAGTTCAAGATTGCCAAGGACAAGTATGACCTTCCAGATTATGACAAGGTAATGAAGCTCTACGGCGAGATCACAGAGCTCATGAGAGAGGGCGCTATAGTATCAGCTTATGCTGAGGACTGCTATGGTCTTGCAGCTGCTCTTTGCAAGATGTCTTTTGGTAACGG
>JAEEGG010029835.1_pt1 | contig 10163 bp, 9 predicted proteins | sample 9134161 | NCBI WGS metagenome assembly JAEEGG01 (sample SAMN16246543, study PRJNA631951) | gut metagenome | biome: gut microbiome; feature: rumen; material: CR-attached | host: Bos | place: Iran: Karaj | collected 2018-10 | reverse complement strand
TCAGAGAAACCTAATTGTAAAAACTGTAATTGTAATAGACTCGGCCTTTTTACCTTTTTACTTTTTTACCTTTTTACCTTTCCCCTATCAGGCCTTCAAGTGCCCAGAGAAGTTCGTTGGCCACACCGGCGGCATAGCGTCCGACGTTGAAACCGGCACCCACTTTCACGGGTCGGAAGTTCGGGCTGTACGTGCCGTCGTCCTTGCGGGTGACGGTGATGTGCTTGCCGCGGTAGACCTGCGGGTTGCGTTTTTCAACGGTTTTGGGGACGGTCTCGACGAAGGTGAAGTGGTCGTCGTAGAGGAAATCCTCACATTCGATGTCGCGACGGAGTACGCCCGTGTAGCCCTTGCCGGGCTTCATGTAGCGGTCGCTGCGCAACTGCGTCTTCAGATCCACGCCCAGATGCGTGTTGTTGTTCCAGACTTGAAGCATTTCTGACACAATGCTTCCTACGAGGCGAGGTTCGTTTGATCCTCTTGAACCTGCCACTTTTTTGCGATTCAATACCTTTTTCATATTCTTATTAGTGGTATTAAAATGCCTTCTTGCACTACACGATAATATAGACAGGCGTTCTTCATCTCGTGCTCGGAGCCGTGCTCAGCTTTTTGTCCGAAGTTGTAATTACGCTGCGAAGTTACTATTTAATGATGATAAGTAGCGGAAATTGACGTCTATAGGTTCACGAAGTTCGCAAAGTTCACAAAGTTCATGTTAGTTCACTTGAGTTCGGGGCAAGTTCACCCAAAAGTTCACATTTAAGTTCATTGAGGCGATTAAATATGGATGTCTGGCGGCTAATTGCAGTAAAATGTCTAAAAATGTGTTAAAAATCAACCGTAAACAATAAGAAATTGTCGAAAAAGCGGTTGACATAAAATAAAAAATTGTAACTTTGTCAACGAATTCAAACTTACAGTTATGGCAGAACTATTAAATGTGTTTTCACAACGTCTCAGGCAAGCCAGGATATTGAAGAAGATATCCATGGAACAACTTGCCTCCATGATTGGAAATAGCGTCTCAAAGCAGGCTATTTCAAAGTATGAAGCTGCCAAGATGATGCCCAACAGCACCGTCTTAGTGGCTTTGGCTACTGCATTGGATGTAGAGCCAGACTATTTCTTTCGTCCTTTTACTTTTGACTTGAATGAGTTTAAAGTATCCTTTCGTAAGAAGTCCGACACCACCGCTAAGGATGTCAATGCCTTGAAAGTACGTATTCAAGACGAAGTTGAACGCTATCTGGAAGTAGAAGAGATTCTCGGTAAGGATAAAGAAACCGTTCTACAGACGGAGGGAGAACACTTGTTTTCTCCTGCCCAGATGAGGGAACAGGCCAAGCGTTTAAGAGACGAATGGCATTTGGGCTATGATGCCATCGGGAATGTTCAGGATGTACTGGAGGAGCATGGCATTAAAGTGATTTGCACGGAAGCACCGAGTGGTTTTGATGGCGTGAGCGGTATTGTCAGTGATAAGGCCTATATTGTCGTCCTTAACAAGAATCAAAATCATGTAGAGCGTCGCAGATTCACGACGATGCATGAGTTGGGACATCTTCTGTTTGACAAACGATTCTCTCCGACTTTAACTTTACGGGAGAAGGAAAAGCTTTGCGATGCATTCGCCAACGAAATGCTTTTACCATCGATAGTCGTACAATCGGTCTTCAGTCCTGGTGAGAAGATATCCACTTCGGAAGTCCGTCAGTTGCAAGTGGTGTATGGCATATCATTTGATGCCATCATGCACAAGTTACATGATATGGGCATCATTACTGACAGTAAATACAAGACCTACTGCATTCGTAAGAATCATGATGACGCTTGGAAGCAGTTTGTAGAAGCAACTTACTATCAGGAAGGCTTCTCTACTAAGTTTGAGACGATGGTTTATGCTGCAGCGGCAAAAGACTTGATAAGCACTTCAAAGGCTGCCAATCTTCTGCATAGCTCTATCAGCACCGTCCGTAAGCATTTGAACGTGATTTAATGAAAAAGATTGTTGTAAACGATACCAACGTATTCATCGACTTGTACGAGGTCGGGCTACTTGAAGAGTTCTTCTCTCTTCCTTGGGAGGTCCATACCACAGATTTCGTCATGCTTGAGTTGCAGAGGGAGGGACAGCATGAGACCGTTGCCAAATACAAGGCGGACAATCGCCTTGTCGTTTCCGTCTTTGAGGCAAAAGAAATGTCGGAGATAGGGAATCTGTTCAAGCAAAATATGAATAGGACCAATTTGTCTCTGACAGACTGTTCGGTATGGTATTATGCCAAGGTGAACAACTATATCCTTTTGACTGGTGACCGGAAGTTGCGAACAGTTTCTGCTTATGACGGTGTGGAGGTTCATGGCGTTATATATATTTTTGATACTCTTGTAGAGTTCAACATGATTTCCCGTCAAGTAGCGGTTGAAAAGCTGCAACAACTTTTCGTCATTAATCCTCGGTTGCCCAAAGAGGAGATTGATAAGCGAATTAACTTGTGGAAAGTAGAAATAGTGAAATAGAAAGAAAAGATCTTCACACAGTAGTCTCCACTAAAATGGTCAGCGCTGAAGAGTTAGCCAGGATTTATATGGAATCTCGGCCAGTCTTTCTTGACATGAATATGGAAGAGGCAACGAATCATTGGAACCTAAAATATATTTTTGACTTTCTATATCATACCCAAAGCATACCGGATATAGACCTTGCAATTAATTGGCTGGCAGAAAAATGGGCAGAGACTAATCAATTGTATAACTCCTATTATAATATAAAAGACCCCAAACTCGTTGAAGAGTACCAGCGTTTTGTTCTTTCGCTGAAAGACATCAAAGATTCTCTTATTAGTCGATTCAAGGCTGAAGAGCGTATGGAAGTATTGAGGGTACAGATGCTAATGGGGTATAACACGACAAAAGCATCAGAAGTCATGTCGAAAGAGGATGTGTCTCAGAAAAAGTCAGATGAGACGAACTCTCCTCATTTCGAGGAATCCAATTCTTCTGGTCTTCCTGAATATCATATCAAAGACCTGCCTGAAGATGTACAGAGAACCCTGACCTTCGACGATGATGAGACGTATTCGCTATTTGTAAAGAACATGAACGAAGACACTTGGCTCAAGGTAAATACTAATAAAGGCAAATATTTGGACAGACTCAGGTTTGTATGCAACAAATATGAGATAACCGCCAAGAATACTGATCGCAAACAGTTTGACAAACTGTTGCATTATGTTATTCAAGACCTTGGTGAGATTGGTAATTTGGAGAGTGCGATGAAGAAACAAACGGACTCTAACAACGAAGCGAACTACAAGTACTATGACAGTCCATTACCAAATCATCGTATTAAATGTTATGATTTGTGTAAGGTCGGAGCGGAATTGGAGGAATGCTTGAGTCCGGTTCTTGAGAAAATTCACCACAAAAAGTGGGACGTGAAGAAGTATCCACGATAAGCAGAACCCTCAAAAAATGGCAATCTTCACCCGGTGTTTATTAAGTGGTATAAATGTCTGTTGAAATTGCTAGGTTCTTGGACAATACCGAATATAGCACTAACGCTATAATTATTCCACAAAGATCATACCGGCACCTCCACTGAGGCTCAAATACCTGCCGTAGCAGCGTCGTGTCACGACGATTAGCCGATACTTGAATGCAAAAGTACAAAAAGATTTCGATAACCAAAAGGATTTTCGCTTTTTTATTGAAAAAAATTTGGAAAAAGATTGTGCGTTCAGAAAAAAGTCATAACTTTGCAGCATGAAAGGAACCTATTAGGATAAGAGCCCCGGTTGCTCCGGCAAGCGACTTATGTAAATAGAAGCACTTTTAAGCTCCGCTTCAGATGGATAGCCCCGGTTGGTCCGGCAAGCAAGGCCATTAAAGCGGAGCTCTTTTTTCTTCAAGAAAGAATGAAAATAACGGGTAAACTCTTTGGTAATCTCGATTATTTTTTGTAACTTTGCACAGTATAAGAGAGGTGGTTTCGGCCACGAAAATAACCCTAATTATTCACCATTTAAAACATTACAATTATGAGCAAGACGGTAAAGAAGATCCTTCAAGTGATCAGTTACATCATCACCCTGCTTCTGGGAGGTGCTGCTGGAAGCACAATGATGTAAAGGTAAAAAGGTAAAAAAGTAAAAAAGTAAGACGATGTAAAACATCAAGGCCATGGAACACAAGGGCTTCAAAATCTCTCAGTACGCCTGTGCGGTATTGCTCATCGTGAGCAGTATCGCGCTGGTGGCGTATCAGGTGATCGAGATCGACGATGTGGCTGGCGGGCTGCTGTATTATGTGGCGCAGTCGTTCTTGCTCGCAGGATCAATCTTCGGACTCGATCAGTACATCAGAATCATTAATAAGCATTATCACGAAAAGCAGTCTTAACACGAAAATATTCTTAACACGAATTGCCATGAATGAAACACGAATGAACATGAATTATAGCGATGTGCGCTTATCGCCTCACTTTAAACTGAGCGAGTTTCTCAACCTGGAGAAATATCCAGAGAACATCCCGTCGATGCAGGATGTCGTCAATCTGACCTACGGCTGTCATCAGCTGCTGGAACCGGCGAGGATGATCGTCGGGCCCATCATCATCAACTCCGGCTATCGGAATGCCGAGGTGAATCGCAAGGTGGGAGGCGTCAAGAACTCCCAGCACCTTCTCGGCCAGGCCGCTGACATCCGTCCGAAAGATCCTGATGAGTTCCAGCGATTGATTGAATTCTTCAAGTCATGGGAATATACCGACCAACTGCTCACGGGCAATGGCTGGCTCCACATCTCATGGAACCCCTTCACCCCACCCCGCCACTATATCAGAGTAGGTTATTATTGAATTTATCACAGAGGGACGGTTCTTTTGTTACATCAGGTGGCGATGTGATATAACAAAAGAACCGTCCCTCTTATGCTACGCTCGGAAATGTGAGCGAGCTCTCATTTCTCTCACTTAATCACGACCTTTCGGCCATTGTTGATATACAGTCCCTTCTTCGTCGGCTTCCCGTCGAGTTTGCGGCCGTCGAGGCTATACCACGAGCCAGCCGAATGTTCAATGTTCAATGTTCCATGTTCAATGTCAACGATTCCCGTCGTTTCCCCGTCGTCTCCGAAGTTCAGGTTGAACGCGCGGACTAAGCCGGCGCCACTGCCGTCACCGGTGGGGGCAGGTTCGCCTGCGGTCAGGCCATTGTTGAGCTGGAAGTATGCCCGGAAGGAATTGATGTCCTTAGCGGACGATGGCCAATATAGTTTGTTGCCACTGCCGAGGTAGAGATTGATGGCGGGGTCGGCGAAAATGGGTTCGGGCTTGTAGGTGCCGACAAAGGTGACGTAGCCGTCCGTACTTGTGACGCTACCCGCCGTGGTGCTGCTGACGCTCACACCGCTGAACACGGGGGCGGTCACGTTGCTGGCGGTCACGTTGCTACCCGTCCACTTCGCGATGAACGGCGTACCGGCAGCGATAGTACTGCCTGAGGTCACGGCGTCGAAATTCAGCGTCAGCTCGCCACTCTCGCTGTTGAAGCCCGAGTCGCTGGTGCGGAGAGTCATGGCCGTGGCGTCTGCCATCACGTCGCTGCCCACGGTCACGTCGAAGGGAAGGCACAGCGTGTTCCAGTCGCCGTCCTTGTAGAGTGTGCGGCCCAGGAGCATGATGTCGTGGGGCTGGCCGTCGGCGAGGGTGGTGAGGCGTTTTGCATTGCGGTGGTTGTCGGGCAGTCCGGCGTCGTTGTCATAGAGGATGGCGTTGCCGTCGATGGTGAAGGGGGTGAGCGTCTTGCCCTGGATGGCATTCTGCTTTTCGTAGCCAAGTGTGCCGCTGTAGTTGTTAGTGCCATCGGTGAAGGTCAGGCCGTCGGCGATGGTGACGCCGTCTTTGACGTAGCCGTTGAGGGTGAAGGTGGCGGGGCCGCTCAGGGCGAGGTTACCGTAGATGGCGAATATATTGTAGCCGAAGTCCCAGTCAGAACGTGTTAAGCCCTCGGTGGAGGTGACGGTGAGGGTGCCGCCACTGACGGTGACGTTGCCGGAGATGGCGTATTGGCCGGTAGCGTTGAGAGTGCCGCCGCTGACGGTGACGTTGCCAAGGATGGCGTACGGGTTGCTGGTGGCGTTGACGGTGCCGCCGGTCATGTTGAAGTCGCAGTAGATGGTTCTGTTGGTGTTGAGGGTGCCGGTGCCGAAGATGGTCAGGGCGTTGCTGGTTCCTTTGATGCCATATTCATCGTACGTCTTCACGGTCATGGTCATGCCGTCGGCGAGGATGATGTTCACGTCGCCACCGAGGGTGACGATGCCGGTATAGGTGACGTCGTTGTTCACCACGTACCAGCCTGCTGGGAGCATCGTGGCACCGCCGCCCTGCAGCAGGAAAGCATCAACGGTCTGCTCCTTGCCGTCGGCGTCGATATAGCTGACGCTGACGAGCTCCATGAACGTCGCGCCGATGGTGACGTCGGCGTCGGGCATGGTCAGCGTGTAGTTGTCGCCGTCCCGGGTGAGCGTGGCGCCGTTGGGGCTTTCGGTGTAGGTGGTGTAGCCGACGAAGCTGTAGCCGGTGGGCGGGGTGTTGGCGAGCGTCAGGCTCACGACATCGTATTTGCCGGCGTAGAGCACATTATTATATAGGAGCCCGTCGATGAAGGGGTCGTCGTCTGCGTCCGATGCCTTGTAGGCGGTGATGCCGCTGACACCGTAGGTCGTGGCCACTCCGGCATGGGCTACGGTGACGCCATCGCCCGCCGAGATGGTGCGGGCCTGGTCACCCTGTTTCGTGCCGAGGGCCTCGGTGTAGTAGCAGTTGGTGAAGCTGGCGCCGTTGCGACTGAATGTGTTGCAGCTTCCGGTATTTATCCACGCCTCGCTGCCTGTTGCGGCGGCGGGGGCGTAGAGCGAGTTGAGGATGTTGACGGTCTCTTTGCGCCAGCCTACGAAGCCGCCGCAGCTGTTGGTGGATGAGCCGAGCAGCTTGCCGTTGAAGACGCAGCCCTCGATGGTGATCCTGTTGCCCTCGTTGACGCCCTGCAGGCCTACGAAGCCGCCGTGGGTGCCGTCGCCCACGATGCTGCTGTTGATGGTGACGCCGCTGACGCTGTTAACGATGCTGGCCGAGCCTTGCGCGATGCCGATGAATCCGCCGGCAAACTTGGCCGATGTGTAGATGGTGCCGCTGACGCGGAGGTTCTCAATCGTGACGCCGTCCACGTAGCGGAAGGGCGCGGCGTATTCCTCGCTGATGGGGCTGTCGGAAGAGCCGTAGCTGACGGTCAGCGTATTGCCCTGTCCGTCGAACGTGCCGGTGAACGGCTTGCTGCTCGAGCCCGCCATGCGCGTAACGGGGTTCTCCGCCGTGCCGATGTCCGCGCCCAGCTTCACCGTCTTCCCGTCGAAGTATCCTTGGTCGTTCGCCTCCAGCAGGTCGCAGAAAATGTCCCAGCCCGTGGCGGTCTTGATGGTGTACTCGTTGGTGTTGGTCTCTTCCCAGTCGGCGGGATTGGGCGTTACCGTCAGCGTGCCGTTGACGTAGGTGATGTCGTAGTCGCTGATATCACTCATATTATCATCTGTCAAAAGTCCCCCGCTGGGCACGTTGTCGCTCTCGCCGACATTGAGCTGCGAGCCCGTCAGGATGACGCCCACAAACCGAGAGCCGTTAAGCTGCAATCCCTCTACAGTGTAGGTGTCGCAGGTCAGCGGCGTGCCGTCGTATGCCTTCGTGGCGCTGCCCGCCGTGACGGTGAGGGGCGCCGGGGTGATAGCGAACCACACGTCGAAAGTACTGTTTATATCGGGGATGCAGACATGTATTGTGCCTCCATCTTTGACATGGAGGTTTTTTTCATAGGAGACTTCGACTTCTGACCAAGTATATGTCTTGCCATTGACGGTAACTTCTTCGAACGTGGGCTTGATTTGGTAGGCTTGGAACTGGTAGGAGGCCTGGATTGCTGGGGTGAACTCAGGTTCATCCTGCGCCCACGCCGTGGCCGTCGTGAGCATCATCATGAGCAGCATCATCGCCGCCCGCCGTGTCGTACTCGCGGCCAGCGTCATCGCTGCCCGTCTCACACTTGCGCCGTCAAGCCTCCAGGCCCACGGCGCGAATAAATCTTTAATGGTCATTGCTCTTTTCATTTATATATTTATCAATCTGTTCTTATGTCTAATATGTTCTTGCGTCCCTGCGGTAGCAAGCGGCAAAACCATATATTTATAATATTATTCCGTAGGGAACTTACCGACATACTTCATCTCCTTCATGATGCGGGACTGGCGCTTGAGCATGTAGGCGGAGGGTGACTTGCTGGAGTACTTCCGGGGATTGGGCAGCGTGGCGGCAATGAGGGCACACTCGCTGCGGGTGAGGTCCTTAGCATCCTTATGGAAGTGCTCCTCGGCAACGGCCTGGGCACCATAGATGCCTTCGCCCATCTCGATGGAGTTGAGATAGACCTCCATGATTCGCTGCTTGGACCAGAGGAGTTCGATGAGGGTGGTGAAATAGGCCTCAAAACCCTTGCGCACCCAGCTGCGGCCTGGCCAGAGGAAGACGTTCTTGGCCGTCTGCTGGGAGATGGTCGAGGCGCCCAGCTTTCGCTTCTCAGGATGCTCACGGTTGCGCTTGGCGGCATGCTCAATGGCCTCGTAGTCGAAGCCGTGATGCTCCATGAAACGTGCGTCCTCACTGGCAATGACAGCCACAGGCAGGGAGGGAGACATCTCGCTGAGCGGCTCCCAGTCGTGGGAGAGCTTCAGGTCGCGGCCCTCCGTCAGCTGCTCATAGCAGCGGATGACCATCAACGGTGTCACCCATACTGGCAGAAAGCGGTATATCACCACAGAAAGAATAGTGGAAGCAAAGAATGCCACCACTATCCATTTCAAGATTTTCTTAATAAGTCGGAAGAGGATCATTGAGCCTGCTGCTGAGCCTCCTGGATCATCTTCTGAGAAGCGTACATGTAGACCTCCACACGGCGGTTCTGGGCCTTGCCGGCAGCGGTAGAGTTGTCGGCTACGGGGTTAGACTCGCCGAAGCCCTGCGTGCTGCGGATCTGTGTGGAGCTGACACCCTGAGAGAGCAGATAGGTGGTCACGCTCTGGGCACGCTCCTGAGAGAGCTCGAGGTTCTTCTGCTGGCTCTGGGCTGCGTTGCAGTTCTTCCAGCCGGCATTGTCGGTATAGCCCTGTACGGCCACGTCACAGTCGGCATTGCTCTTCAGCACGTTGGCGAACTGGAAGAGTGACGTCATGGCTGTGCTGCTCAGATTTGACTTACCAGAAGCGAAGAGGATACCAGAGTCGAAGGTCACCTTCACGGCCTCCAGGCCATTGGCGTCGGTCACGGCCTCCACCTGGGCGTTCTGCACGGCCTCGGCCTCCTTCTTGGCCTTGTCCATCTTCTTGCCGATGAGGGCACCGGCACCTGCACCTACTGCACCACCGATGACAGCACCAACGGCTGTATTGCCTGCAATGGCTCCGATAATAGCTCCAAGACCAGCACCACCACCGGCACCAATCATAGCACCCTTACCCGTGTTACTCACGTTACATCCTGCCAGCACCAGCGCTGCGCAAAGTGCGACGGCAATTGACTTTAAACTTTTCATAATTACTATTAATTTAGTTGTTAAACGTTGATTTCTGCTGCAAAGATAATAATTATTTTCAGACAAAAGAACAAAAGAAACAAAAAATTATATGTTCTTATGTACTTATGTCTAAAATTTTATGTAATTTTGCACGCAAATTCGCAAAATTAGAGTAAAACAATGGCAAAAGAATTAAAAGATTTAACGAAAAGAGCCGATAATTACAGCCAGTGGTTCAACGACCTGGTAGTAAAGGCCGACCTTGCTGAACAGAGTGCCGTGCGCGGATGTATGGTCATCAAGCCCTACGGCTATGCCATCTGGGAGAAGATGCAGCAGCAACTGGATAAGATGTTCAAGGAGACGGGTGCGCAGAACGCCTATTTCCCCCTGTTGATCCCCAAGTCGTTCCTCAGCCGTGAGGCAGAGCATGTGGAGGGATTCGCCAAGGAGTGTGCTGTGGTGACCCACTACCGTCTGCGTGCCAAGGAGGATAAGAGCGGTGTGGAGGTAGATCCCGCTGCCAAGCTGGAAGAGGAG
>JAEEGG010029834.1_pt1 | contig 10164 bp, 7 predicted proteins | sample 9134161 | NCBI WGS metagenome assembly JAEEGG01 (sample SAMN16246543, study PRJNA631951) | gut metagenome | biome: gut microbiome; feature: rumen; material: CR-attached | host: Bos | place: Iran: Karaj | collected 2018-10 | reverse complement strand
CAGCCACAAGGTGGGCTGCCTGACGGTGCCCATGTCCTCCGGCAATACGGACCGGCAGATCATGTTCATCAAGGACCTGTCCGCCACCATCCTGTGCTGTACCCCCAGCTACGCCGCCTATCTGGCGGAGAGCATGAAGGAGCTGGGGATGAAGCCGGAGGACATCTCCTTGAAGGCGGGGATCTTCGGGGCGGAGGCCTGGACGGAGGAGATGCGCCGGGATATCGAGCAGACCCTGGGCATCAAGGCCTACGATATCTACGGCCTGACGGAGATCTCCGGCCCCGGCGTGGCCTTCGAGTGCGAGGCCCAAAAGGGCATGCACATCAATGAGGACCACTTCTATGTGGAGACCATCGATCCCGATACCAAGGAGGTCCTGCCCGAGGGGAGCAAGGGTGAGCTGGTGTTCACCAGCCTGGACAAGGAGGCCTTCCCCCTGCTGCGGTACCGCACCAAGGATATCTCCGTCCTCAGCCGGGAGGAATGCTCCTGCGGCCGCACCTTCGTGCGGATGGCGAAGCCCATGGGCCGGAGCGACGATATGCTCATCATCAAGGGCGTGAACGTGTTTCCGTCCCAGATCGAGACGGTGCTGCTGAACAAGGGCTATCAGGCGAATTACCTCATCACCGTGGACCGGGTCAACCACTCCGACACCCTGGACATCGACGTGGAGATGACCCCGGAGATGTTCTCCGACAACCTCTCTGTGGTCTCCGCCCGGGAGAAGGAGCTGGTGAGCGCCCTGAAGGCCATGCTGGGCATTTACGCCAGAGTGCATCTGGTCTCCCCCAAGTCCATCACCCGGTCCGAGGGGAAGGCCGTGCGCGTTATTGATAAGCGGAAGCTCATTTGACGGAAGGAGGAACCGACATGACCGTGAATCAGATCTCTGTCTTTGTGGAGAATAAATCCGGCGCCCTGGCCCAAATCGCCGGGGACCTGGCCGCCGCCGGGGTGAACATGCGTGCCCTCTCCATTGCCGAGACCCCGGATTTCGGCGTCCTGCGCTTCATCGCGGACGATGAGGAGAAGGCGGCGGAGGTCCTGCGGAAAAGCGACCACGTCCTCACCCTCACCCCTGTGCTGGCGGTGGCCCTGAAGGACGAGCCTGGCAGCTTTGCCAAGGTGATGGGGGTCCTGGCGGAGGCCGGGATCGATGTGGAGTACGTGTACACCTTCCTTACCCCACGTCCCGATTCCGCCTGCATGATCTTCCGGGTGGCGGATAACGACGTGGCGGAAAAGGCTCTCTCCGCCGCGGGAATCCGCCTCGCCTCCAAGGAAGAATTCGACAGCTGAGAACAAGCGGCATATCGCCTGTCTCCCCAGGGAGGCAGGCGATCCTTTTATTCTCTTTCTGTCCGAAAGCTGCATTGAAACGGGAAGAGGAAAATGATATAATACAACATTATTGAGGCCATCCAGATCACCGAAGGAGAGTAGAGATACTTATGCGGCTGCGGTTCGATACCCTGAATAAGAAACCCAAGCTGTTTCATCTGCTGCCCCTGGCCGCCGCGGCCGGAGCGGCGGTGCTGCTCCTGTCCCTCGGCAGCAGGTCCGACCGGGCCGTCCCCATCTGCGCGGTGACGTCCCTCTTTTGCCTGGTGACGATCTTTGCCCTCCTGCGGGCATGGCGGGGACAGCTCCGGTACAACCCCTATTCCTACAATACCATCTACTATATGGGCTTCGCCCTGTTCACCCTCTCCGTACTGGTGACCAACGTGGTGCTGGAATACCGGATGCTCCGTTGGCCGGAGCTGTATCCCGCGGAGACCATCCTCAGCATCCTGCTGGACTCCGCGAAGCAGTACATGTTCCTCTCCGCACCCTTTGTTCTTATCCTCTCCGCGGCGCTGGTGATCTCCAACCTCTCCCTCATCCGGCATGAGGGAAAGCGGGTGGTGAACCTGCTGGGGATCCTGCTGGCCTTCCTCCTGGTGGGGGGCGTTGTCTTTCTGTTCTTCTTCGACCGGTATGTCTCCGGCAGTCTGGCGGAGGCCCGCCTCCATGAGCTGGTGGTGAACCTCTTCGCCGCCTTTTACCTGTACTTCGAGTGCATGCTCCTGGGCATCATTGCGGCCAACCTGGTGGTGGTCCGGTATGAGCCGGAAAAGAACAAGGATTACCTCATCATCCTGGGCTGCGGCATCCGGGGGGACGGGACTCCCACGCCCCTGCTTCGGGGCAGGCTGGACCGGGCCCTGACCTTCGGGGAAAAGCAGGAGGCGGAGACCGGAAAAGCGCCGGTGTTCGTCACCTCCGGCGGACAGGGGCCGGACGAGGTCTGCCCGGAAAGTACCGCCATGAAGCGGTATCTGCTGGAGAAGGGAGTGCCGGAGGAACGGATCCTGGAGGAGGATCAGTCCACGGATACGGCGGAGAATATGCGCTTCTCCAAGGAGAAGATCTGGGACCGGGACCCGGGGGCGAAGGTCGCCTTTTCCACCACCAACTACCACGTCTTCCGGGGCGGTCTCTGCGCCCGGCGGGTGAAGATGCGGGCGGTGGGCATGGGAGCGAAGACAAAGTGGTATTTCTGGCCCAACGCCGCGGTGCGGGAATTTGTGGGCCTGCTGACGGAGCATCGGGGGAAGCAGGGCCTGGTGCTGGGCAGCATGCTGGCGTTCTATATCACGCTGACGCTGCTGGTATACCGCAGCTGAGGAAAGGAAGCGCATGACGATGCACAGAGGAAAAACCCGTATCCCGGTGCTGGCCCTGGTGCTGGCGCTGTGGGTATCCGCGTTTGCCGGCGCAAGGGCGGAGGTGCGCTGTGCCCTGACCGCCCAGGGCTATGACGTGCTTCTGGCGGACAACGGGGACAGCATCCAGGGAGAGCCTGTGGGGGGGCATGACGCAGGGCGAGGCGATCCTGGACCTGATGAACGCCCTGGGGTATTCCGTCGCCATCCCCGGCAACCATGAGTTCGACTACGGCATGGAGCGGCTCCTTTCCCTTACGGAGCGGGCGGACTTCGACTATGTCAGCTGCAACCTGAACCGCCTGGGGGAGCCGGTTTTCCGGCCCTATGTGCTTCGGGACCTGGGCGGGATGACCGTTGCCTTCGTGGGGGTAACCACCCCCGAGTCCATGACCTCCTCCACCCCGGCGAGCTTCAAGGACGGGGAGGGGAACTTCATCTACGGCTTCCTCCAGGATCGGACCGGAGAGGGTGTCTACACCGCAGTGCAGTCCGCCGTGGACGAGGCACGGGCGGCGGGGCGGAGAAGGTGATCCTCCCGGCCCATCTGGGGAACGTTGCGGAGAGTGCCCCCTGGACCTACGGGGACGTGATCTCCCACACCAGGGGGATCGACGCCCTGCTGGACGGTCACAGTCACGATTCCGAACTGGTGGTGATGAAGAACGCGGCGGGGGGAGACGAACCTGGGGGACCTGTGCGCGGACGCCTACCGGGACCAGTCCGGGGCGGACATCGCCCTGGTGGGGGGCGGAGGCATCCGGGTGAGTATCCCCAAGGGGGAGATCACCCTGCGGGACATCCTGAACGTACACCCCTTCGGAAATTATCTGTGCGTCATCGAGGCCGCCGGTCAGCAGATCCTGGACGCCCTGGAATGGGGCGCAAGGGCTGTTCCGGGGGAGCTGGGAGGCTTCCTCCAGGTCTCCGGCCTTACTTACGAGATCTGTACATCCATTGAGTCCCCCTGCGTTGCGGATGAAAGCGGGATGTTTCTGGAGGTCCGGGGGGAGCGCCGGGTGCGGAACGTGCTGGTGGGCGGTGAGCCCATCGACCCGGAGCGGACCTACACTCTGGCGAGCCACAATTATATGCTTCTGAATAACGGCGACGGCTACACCATGTTCGACGGGGCAACGGTCCTGGAGAACGGCGTGAGGGTGGACAATCAGGTGCTTATCGACTATATCACCGGCACCCTGGGGGGCATGGTCGGCGAGGGATACGCCGATCCCTTCGGCCAGGGCCGGATCGTGATCCGGGAGACCGGCGACGGGGAATGACTTTCTGAACAGGAGGATATGAGGATGAAGAAAACGCGGAGGATCATCGGACTGGTGCTGGCAGCGATCCTGCTGCTGCCTGCCTTCGCCTTCGGGGCGGAGAGCGGTTTGGACTACGGCGCGGCGGAGAGCTGGGCCTACTTTGCCCTGGGGGAGGACACGGGGGTGGACGTGTTCCTGATCTGCCCCACGGTGGATACCCGCAGCGAGCGGAATTCCTTTGACCTGAACGACAAGCTCAAGAAGCGGTTCCTGAACGCCCTGGATATGGAAAAGGGCATCTACGCGGAGGCGGGACGGCTGTATTCCCCCTATTACCGGCAGATGTCCATGAACGCCTACAAGCTCCCGGAGGCGGAGCGGCTGGAGGCCCAGGCCGTTGCCTATGGCGACGTTTCCGCCGCCTTCCGCTGGTATCTGAACCATGAGAACGGCGGCAGGGGCCTGATCCTGGCGGGCTTCTCCCAGGGGGCCCAGATGTGCCTGGAGCTGCTGAAGGAGTATTACGGCGGGGACAGTGCCGAGGCAGCCGCCCTGCGGGAAAACCTGGTGACGGTGTATGCCATCGGCTGGTCCGTGACGGAGGAGATGACGGCGGCTTATCCCCAGATCATCCCCGCGTCCGGGGAGACGGACACCGGCACCGTGGTCTCCTTCGACTGCGAGGACGGCACCCTGACGGATACCCTGGTGATTCCCGCGGGTACCAGGGCCCTGTCCATCAACCCCCTGAACTGGAAAACGGACGGCACTCCTGCGGACAAGTCTCTGAACCTGGGGGCGGTGATGGCCGCCGATGCTCCGTCCATCCCCGGCCTCTGCGGGGCATACCTGGGCAGCAGGGGAGAACTGGTGGTGACGGACGTCACCCCGGAGGAGTATCCCCCGGCGATCGATATTTTCCCGGAGGGGGCCTACCACGTTTACGACTACCTGTTCTTCTTCAACAACCTGAAGGAGAACATCGCCGCCCGGGTGAACGCCTGGCGGGGCAGCCTGCCCTTTACGGACGTGCCCAAGGGGGCATGGTATCGGGAGGGTGTGGAATACGCCTATGAGCAGGGCCTGATCCAGGGCACCGATACCGAGACCTTTGCCCCGGACGTCTCCCTGGACCGGGCTCAGCTGGTCACCATCCTCTGGCGGCTGGCGGGGAGTCCGGCGGTGAACTGGAGCATCCCCTTTACGGATGTGGCGGAATACGCCTGGTATACGGAGGCCGTCCGCTGGGCGGTGAAGGAGAAGATCACGGACCGTCTCACCGGGGAATTCCGGCCCGGCGATCCCCTGCAGCGGGACGAGGCGGCTTTCCTTATGTGGAACGCGGCCAAGTATATGGGGACGGACGTGCGCATCGGGGAGGATACCAACATCCTCAGCTATGACGACGCCTTTGATATCCGTGAGGGCTATGCCCCCGCCATGCAGTGGGCGGTGGGCTCCGGACTCATACAGGGCATCGGCGGCAGCCTCCTGGGACCTCGGTACTGGCTGACCCGGGCCCAAGCGGCGGTGCTGCTCCAGCGGTTCGGCGAGGCCCTGAAGAAATACGCCCCCCTGAGCCTGTGGACCGAGGACGCCCCGGCCAAGACCGCCCTGCTGGAATACCTGGCGGCGGTCACCACGGCGGGAAGCCCGGACTACATCCCCGAAATGTATAGAATCGCCGTGTTCGATCTGGACGGCACCCTGTTCTGCGAGACGGACCCCAACTATTTCGATTACACCCTGCTGAAGTACCGGGTGCTGGAGGATCCCGACTATAAGGACAAAGCCTCCGATTTCGAGCGGGAAGTGGCGAATAAGATCAAGGAGCAGAACGAAACGGGCAAGTCCTTCTCCGGCCTGGAGGTGGATCATGGCAGGGCCGTGGCCTCCGCCTTCGCGGGAATGACCGTTCAGGAGTTCAACACCTATATCCAGGAATTCAAGCAGCAGCCCATGCCCAGCTATAACGGCATACTCCGGGGAGACGGCTGGTATCTCCCCATGCTCCAGGTGGTGGACCTGCTGAAGCAGAACGGTTTCACCGTGTACATCGTCAGCGGCACGGACCGGCTTATCGTCCGGGGTATCGCCTATGGTTCCCCCCTGGGTCTGCCCAACCGGCAGATCATCGGCTCCGACGAGACCATCGTCTCCTCCGGCCAGGGGGACGCGGATGGCCTGAACTACGTGTTCAAGGAGGGGGAAGAGCTGATTTTGGGAGGCGACTTCCTCATTAAGAACCTGAAGATGAACAAGGTCAGCGTGATCATGCAGGAGATCGGCCAGCAGCCGGTACTCAGCTTCGGCAACTCCACCGGGGATTCCAGCATGGCGGAGTACGTCACCAGCAATAACCCCTACCGGAGCCTGGCCTTCATGCTGTGCTGCGACGATACGGCGCGGGAGAACGGCAGCGAGAGCAAGGCGGAAAAGATGGTCAAGCTCTGCGCGGAATTCGACTGGGTCCCCGTCTCCATGAAAAACGACTGGGTGACCATCTACGGGGACGGCGTGACCTATCTCCCCGGAGCGGTGGAACCGGCGGCCTGAACCGTCGGAGGAGAACTGCGGTATTTGGGTATCCCATTCTGTAAGGCGGTGACGATTTGGAGCGGAGCAATAAACTGCGTCGGAAGGCAAAGGAATCCCCCTGGCTGCTGCCGGCGGGCCTGGTCCTGCTGATCGTATTGACGGCGGCGGGGATCGCCTTGGCCTTCATCAGCGGCCTGGAAAGACTGGATCGTCCCTGGGTGTTCAACTTGGGGGTGGACATCATCTGCATGTTCATCTGCGCCGTGCTGGATTATGGCTGCATCAGCAGCAAGGACGACCGGGAGGAGACGACCTACCTCTTTGTTGCCCTCCTGACCACCAACGGGTTTTCCCTGTTCCTGGACGAGTGCGCCTGGCTCGTCCAGGGGGTGCCGCAGCTGCGGGCGGTCAACGTTCTGGTGAACGCGCTGTTTTACGCCAACGGCGTGATCCTGCTCTACCAGTTCTGGCGGTATATCCGTGCCGCCCTGGAGCTGGAGGGGGAGTGGATGCGCAAGGCCACACTGGTCATGCAGATCGCGGTGATCCCCGCGACGCTCCTGTGCTATGTGAATTTTGTTTACCCCCTCTATTTCCACGTGGATGAGCTGGGGGTCTACCAGCGGCAGGCGCTGTATCCCCTGGGCTTTGCCTACAGCCTGCTGTGCGTCGTCGTCCTGTTTGCCGGACTGCGGCATTCCAGCGCTCCCCTCCGGCAGAAAAACGTGGTGGTGTCCTTTGTGACCCTGCCCATCCTCAACGCCATCATCACCTTCAACACCTTCGGCATCTCTACCCAGTATGTGGCGACCCTGATCTCCATTGTGCTGATCTACAGCGTCCTGTTTTCGGACCGGAGCAAATCCCTGGCCTCCACCCGGACGGAGCTGCAGACGGCGACCCAGATCCAGGAGTCCATGCTCCCCAATATCTTTCCCGCCTTTCCGGAGCGAAAGGAGTTCGACATCTTCGCCTCCATGGACCCGGCGAAGGAGGTGGGGGGCGACTTCTACGATTTCTTCCTGGTGGACGACGACCACCTGTGCATGGTGATGGCGGACGTCTCCGGCAAGGGAGTCCCGGCCGCCCTGTTCATGATGGCCTCCAAGATCATCCTGGCGAACAACGCCAAGATGGGAAAGTCCCCGGCCCAGATCCTCACGGATACCAACACCTCCATCTGCGCCAACAACCGGGAGGAGATGTTCGTCACGGTCTGGCTGGGCATTCTGGAGCTTTCCACGGGGAAGCTCACCGCCGCCAATGCGGGGCACGAATACCCGGTACTCTTGGCCCCCGGCGGGCAGTATACGCTGTATAAGGATAAGCACGGCTTCGTGATCGGGGGCATGGAGGGGATAAAGTACAAGGAGTATGAGCTGCAGCTGGAGCCCGGAAGCAGGCTGTTCCTGTATACGGACGGCGTACCGGAGGCCACCAGCTCGGAGGAAGAGCTTTTCGGTACGGACCGGATGCTGGAGGCCCTGAACGGGGATACCTCCGCCGCCCCCCAGCAGGTGCTGAAAAACGTCCGCCGGGCCGTGGACGCCTTCGTGAAGGAAGCGGTGCAGTTTGACGACCTCACCATGCTCTGTCTGGAATATCGTGGAAAGGATGATGCTGTATGACCATTGACCTGCGGGGACGGATCGATTCCAACAGCGCCGGGGAAACGGAGCGGAAGATCCTGGCTCAACTTGCGGGCCATGAACGGGAAGAACTGATACTGGATACATCGGAACTGGAATATATATCCAGCGCAGGCCTGCGGGTGATCCTGCGTCTGAAGAAGACCTGCCCGAACCTGCAGATCCTCAACGTCAGCTCCGAGGTCTATGAGATCCTGGAAATGACGGGCTTCACGGAAATTGTGACCGTGAAGAAGGCCTATCGCAGCGTTTCTGTGGAGGGCTGCGAGGTCATCGGGGAAGGGGCGAACGGCGCCATCTACCGGCTGGACGGGGACACCGTGGTGAAGGTCTACAAGAACGCGGACGCCCTGGAGGAGATCCAGCATGAACGGGAGATGGCGAAGCTGGCCCTGATCCTGGGGATCCCCACGGCCATTTCCTACGACGTGGTGCGGGTGGGGGAGAGCTACGGCAGCATGTTCGAGCTGCTGAACGCCCGTTCCTTCTCCCAGATCCTGGCCGCCCAGCCGGATAAGCTGGACTGGTGCGTGCAGGAATATGTGAAGCTGTTGAAGCTCATCCACGGTACCCTTGTCCCCGCCGGAAAGCTGCCGGATATGCGGGAGACGGCCATGATGTGGGCGGAGACCGCCCTCCCCGCCCTCCCCGGGGAGGCGGGGGAAAAGCTCCTGAGCCTGGTGAAGGCGGTGCCACAGGACGACCATATGCTCCACGGGGACTACCATACGAAGAACCTGATGCTCCAGGGGGACGAGGTCCTGCTCATCGACATGGACACCCTCTGCGTCGGCCATCCCGTCTTTGAGCTGGCGAATATGTATAACGCCTACCTGGGCTTCTATGCCCTGCACCATGAGGCGGTGAAGGGCTTCCAGGGCTTCGGGTACGACGTGAGCAAGGCCTTTTGGGAAAAGACCCTGGCGGCCTATCTGGAGACGAGCTGTCCCGCGAAGCTGCGGGAGGTGGAGGATAAGGCCAGGGTGCTGGGCTATACCCGGCTCATCAGCCGTTCCCTCCGCCACGGACTCAGTGAGTCTCCCCAGGGCAAGGCGGAGATCGAAGCCTGGAGGAGCGAGCTGCTCCCCCTGCTGGACCGGACGGATACCCTGGTCTTCTCCCCGGATGAGCTGGTGACCGACGCCCTGACGGAGAACTGTGAAGAGGTCCAGACCTTCGTGAACGAACGGCTGGAGGCGGTGGGCTGCTCACCCAAGGTGATGATGCAGATCGCGGTGGCGGTGGAGGAGATCTATGTGAACATCGCCCATTACGCCTACTCCCCCACGGTGGGGAAGGCCACGGTGCGGTGCCGGATCGACCGGGAGCCGGTGCGGGTGACCATCACCTTCATGGACGGCGGAAAGCCCTTCGACCCCACGGACAAGGCCGACCCGGACGTGACCCTGTCCGCGGAGGAACGGGACATCGGCGGCCTGGGCATCTATATGACGAAGAAGATTATGGACGAGGTGGAGTACACCTACCGGGACGGCATGAATATCCTGACGCTGAAGAAGTCCCTGTAAAGCATGACCGTCAACCATACCGGGGACATGATCGCCCCCGGTATGCCTTTGGAGGAGAGATCATGAAGAAGACCATAGCGATCCTGCTTGTTTTGCTGCTGACCCTTGGCGCTCTGGCGGGCTGCGGCGCCAGGGTCGAGGCGCTGCCCACCGCCGCCCCTGTCCCCACCCAGGAGGCGACCCCCGCGCCCACACCCACACCTGCCTCAGAGCCCACCCCCGACCCCACGCCGGAGCCAACGCCGGAACCCACCCCGGAACCCACTCCTGAGCCGGAGCCGGAGACCCCGGAGGGCCCCTGCTTCACGGAGGGCAGCGTGCTCTTCCGTAAGGACGGGCTGACGGTCACCACCGCGGGCCTGGGTGCCGATCCCACCGCCTGGGACTATGTTCCCATCCTCTGGCTGGACGTGGAGAACGGGGGAGAGGAGGACGTTTTCCTGGGCGTCTCCGGCGGTGTGGTCAACGG
>JAEEGG010029832.1_pt1 | contig 10165 bp, 6 predicted proteins | sample 9134161 | NCBI WGS metagenome assembly JAEEGG01 (sample SAMN16246543, study PRJNA631951) | gut metagenome | biome: gut microbiome; feature: rumen; material: CR-attached | host: Bos | place: Iran: Karaj | collected 2018-10 | reverse complement strand
TCTCCATTTCAGGAAAGTATGGTAATTCTAGTGGAACCATTGCAATAAAGGGCAATAAGTTCCGTGCCACCACCCCGGATGCTATCGTATGGTATGATGGCAAAACCGAGTGGACTTACATAAAGAAGAACGAAGAGGTTAATGTAAGCACTCCTACAGAGGCTCAGCAGCAAGCGATGAATCCCTATAAGTTCATTACTATCTACAAGAATGGCTTCAACTTGAGCATGACTTCTACCGCTTCTGACCATAACATTCATCTTGTGGCGCAGAACCAAAGCCGCACCATCAAGGAGATGTACATCATCGTGGACAAGCGCACCAATCTTCCGAAGCAGGTAAAGATGCGCCAGCAGAATGGTTGGTCAACCATCAACATATCCAATTTCAAGGCTGTAAACCAGAGCGATGCCACATTCCGCTTCAACTCTAAGGATTTCCCACATGCCGAAGTAATTGACCTAAGATAACTTATAATATTTCTTTATCACATAACCCGTTACCAAATATCCCTCACCTAAGCAATAATGAACCGCTTTCAAATATACCGCGCCCTATACAATCACGACAAGTTAAAGAACCGCAGAAGCCCGATTTTCGGGCAGAACATGGTTGCAAAGGTTTTTGTAGGCATAGGCACGGCTACCACAATACTGTATCTTGTATTTCTCGCGATAATATTAGCGCTGGCAGCCAACAGCAGTTCCTGGCTTGAAGGCTACGAACTAATGTTCTCGGTATTGCCTTTTGTTCTTGTTGCCGATTTCTCATTCAGGTTCATAGCGCAGCAAACGCCTATGCAACTTGTGCATCCTTACATGCTGCTTCCAATGCCCAAGAGCGCTTGCATCGAGTCGTTCGTCATATTCTCGATACTTAGTTGGGGCAATCTCACATGGCTTGCGCTGTTCCTCCCGTATGCAATAATGAGCGTACTGTTCCAAACAGGCGTTCTCTGCACATTGTCTTTTCTTATTGCCTTGCAGCTTTTCATCGTGCTGAACAGCCTTTGGTACATGCTCTGTCGTACACTCATCATCAGCAAGATATGGTGGTGGATTCTGCCGATAACAGTATATGCAATTATTGCCCTGCCTTGGATACTAAAAGACGTTGAACATTTCTTCGAGTTCTATGCTCGTTTTGGCGATTGGTTCACACATGGAAATGTGCTGGCATATCTGGCACTTTTTGCCGCTATTGCCTTGCTATTCTACATCAATCTCAAAGTTCAGGGACACTATATATATAAAGAGGTGACCGACCAAGGCACCAAGAAGATGAAGAGCGTGACAACATTCAACTTCCTAAACCGTTTCGGTGAGACAGGTGAATATCTGAAACTGGAGGTTAAGAGCATAATGAGGAATAAGAATGTACGCAATTCTTTCATCATGGGAACATTGCTAACGTGCATGCTCAGCCTTCTCATCGCCTACACTGACCTCTACAGCGACAGTTTCTCCACAAAGTTCTGGCTGGTATATGTCTTTGTTCTTTACGGAGCAATCACGCTTATTAAGGTGATGAGTTATGAAGGCAACTACCTCGACGGACTTATGGTTTACAAGGAAAACATACTCGTTCTGCTTCGCGCCAAGTACTTTTTCTATATTTTCCTGCTTGCTCTGCCGATGCTTTTGATGCTCCCTACTGTTTTTATGGGTAAGTACTCGCTGCTTAACCTTATATCTGTAGCGACTTTCACGGCCGGCCCTGTGTTTTGTCTTCTTATGCAGATGGCGGTATATAACAAGCAAGCCACCCCGCTGAACACCAAGATGGTAAGCCGCGGAAGTGTCGAGACAAACTGGATGCAGGTAGTTTTCGAGCTTGTTGCGATGTTTGTTCCTGTTGTTATCATCAGCATTCTGATGGCATTATTCAGCGAGACAGTCACCTATATCATTCTTCTTGTTATCGGTCTTGTCTTTGTTGTCTTCCATGAGTATTGGCTCCGCCACATCTACAAGCGGTTTATGAAGCGCCGCTATGTCAACATGGATTCCTTCAGGGCTTGCCGATAGCATATTTTTCTTGTTTTACTCTCAATTTCAACACTATTTGCGACAATATTTAGAGGTGTCTAAATCATTTGTCGCAACATAATGCTGTTGTCGCAACTCTTTAATCATTATTTAGCCTTAATTTGATTATGCCGAATGTAAAAACCACTAACTTTGCACCAGAAACAAAAAAAAAGGTATAATTAAATTAAAATTACAGTTATGAAAAGAATTTATTCTACATTGATGATGATTGCAATGATGGCAGTAGCAACTATTTCTCTCAACTCATGCAGCGTTGCTGACGACATTGGCAAAAGCATTGACAAAGCGATTGACAAAATTCAGTTGAACGGAAAAACATTCTCTAATAATCCTAACGAGACATTGGCTAACAACACTTGCAAGATTTTCAAGTTCTACTCAAATGGTTCTGTTATACTTCTTGAAATCGTCAACGATGTTGCTCAAAAGAGTGAAGGCGAATGGAAAGTATCTGGCAACAACGTGACAATTAATATGAAAAGTGGCAAAAGAAACAAAGGAACTATCACAGGTACAGTTGGAAGCAACACATTACGCCTGACAATAGACGGAAAGTCTTATACTTTTAGCGACGGCTATATTGACTTATATAATAAATATAACAAATAAGATTTCCGAAAAGAAATTAAGTGAAACATAGATAACAATATCCCCAGAGTTTATTTGCAAACGCTGGGGATTTCTGTTTGTGTTAGTCGGACACTTCTGAAAACGTTTTCGTTTTATTATCTTTACCTTATTAATATATATTGTGAAATAATTATTATCTTTGCAGCGGTAACATATACATATACTATCAAGTAAACTTAAACTCGCAGACTTATAAACTTAAAACTTAAAAACATATAATACTAAAACGAAAATGAACAAGAAAACTTTACACATTTTTCTTTTGTTGTTGCTCTTCGCCACATCTGCCTTCGCAGATACTACGCAGACAATCACCATAAACGGTGAGACGGTGGAGCAAGTGGCAACAAAACTGACATTCAACGGCGACAAGGTTATAATCACCTACAGCAACGGTGAGAACTCTGGCGAGGTTGATATGGAGAGCGTGGTGATAACATTCACTACGTCAACAGGCATCGGCGCCATCAGCACCTATCAGTTCAACGGCATCGTTGACGGCACTCTGAATATCGGAAATATCGCCGACGGCACTCCTATTGTTGTTTACAACACCTCTGGTTCGATTGTGGCATCGGTGAAATCTTCAGGCAATAGCGCACAAATAGATATCAACGGACAGCCATCGGGTATCTACTTGCTGAAAGCAGGAAAACAAGTTGTAAAATTCGTAAAACGCTAATTGGGGAGGAATGATTATGAAAAAGTTATTATCTTTTATACTTGCAATAATTGCAACACATACAGTTAGCGCTCAGAGCATTGACCTGAACTTCACATCATTCAGTAGTGCTGACCAAGCACTTGTTGGCGCTGACGCCACAAACTGGTATCACGAGACAGGCAGCAACAACCGCTGGCATCACATTACCGCTATCAATAACGAAGCACTTACAGCCAACGGCACCGAACTCGACTATGCCAAGGGCCTGCTCTTCACAGTGAGCAAAGGCTCGGAAACCTCTGGCAACCTCCGCATCGACATCAAGAGCAAGCGCATGTGGGTTAGCGGAAACTCTAAGATTGTCATTCCTAACGTGGAAGAAGGCAAGGAGATTTATGTTTCCGCAAAAACCTCAGCTGGCAGCAGTACTCCCGACAATGAGAAAGCACGCAGCGTGAACATCTCAAGCAACGTAACTCCTACCTCAGGTTCGTTCAATGTAGCAAGCGATGCTGCTGTTGACAACTACGGAATAGTAAATGCGGCAGGTGATGTGACTATTACTTTCTCTGGCGCCATGTACATCTACGCCATTTCTGTAGGCGAACCAAGTAGCGAGGAAGGCGGTTCAGACACTCCCGTAATACCGAGCGTCACGGACAACGCGTACTCAGTATCATCTAACCTTTTGGCCAATCAAGTGCTCATCAACGCCAATGATGACGTGAAATTCTATAATGCCGCCGATGTGACGAGCATCGACATCAACGGCAACCAGGTGAAAGTGTCACAAGGAAACAATGTAGATACATATGCAGGAACCGTTTCTGAAATCTCTTTCCGCAAAGCAGCAGAGGGCGACAAGGCTACAGTAGCAAACGAAGAAGGCAAGGTGAACATCACAGAGTCGAAAGGTTGGTTTGAGTCTGCTTATGTTAAGTTCGACAAGTTCAATGGTGCAAGTAAATATAATGTATATATCAAGGGCGGTAAATATGCTGATTATACCAAGATAGACGAGCAACTAGTTCGTGAATACAAGACTTATATCCGTGCTGATGTTGTCGGTTTGGTGGCAGGCGAAGGCTATGAGATAAAAGTTGTTCCTGTTAATGAATCGGACGCAGAGATGTCTTCTGCAGCCAATAGCGCAACAGGCATCAAGGTAACAGCCTATGACCGCAGCGGCTTTGCACACAAGGGAGCAACCGAGGGCGTAGGTGCATACAATAATGACGGTTCGTTGAAGGCAAATGCTATTGTGCTTTATGTGACCAAGAACAATGCAAAGACCGTGAGCGCGGACATCAAGATGAGTTCTTCTGGCACCACAAAGTGCACCGGATTACAGCAAATCATCTATGCATATCAGAAAGGTCTTGAGACAAGACCTCTCGACGTACGCATCATCGGAACAATAAACGCATCTGATTGCGACTATTTTGAAAGCAGCGAAGAAGGCATACAGATTAAGGGAAAAAACTCTTACTCAAAGCTTAACATTACCATTGAGGGCATCGGAGAGGATGCTGTGACCAAGGGCTTCGGCTTCCTTATCCGCAATGCAGGTTATGTTGAGTTTCGCAACTTTGCCAATATGCTCTGCATGGACGATGCTGTTTCAATAGATACCGACAACGAACACATCTGGATTCATAACCTCGACATGTTCTACGGACAAGCAGGTGGTGACTCTGACCAGGCAAAGGGTGACGGTACTATTGACCTCAAGGGCGACTCTCGCTATATTACCATCTCGTATAACCACTTCTGGGACAGCGGAAAGTCATCGCTTTGCGGTATGAAGAGCGAAACAGGTCCTAACTGGATAACCTATCATCACAACTGGTTCGACCACTCCGACTCTCGTCATCCACGCATTCGCACCATGAGTGTTCACGTTTATAACAACTACTATGACGGCAACTCAAAGTATGGTGTGGGTGCTGCTTACAAGAGCAATGCATTTGTTGAGAACAACTACTTCCGCGGAAACAAGTGCCCGATGCTTATCTCTCAGCAGGGTTCAGACATCTCAAGTGATCCCGATGGCACATTCTCTGGCGAAGACGGAGGTATGATTAAGTCGTTTGGAAACGTTATGGTTGAGAACACCAAGTACTTCAAATACGTTACATACCAGCAGAATAACACTCAGTTTGATGCATACGAGGCTTCTTCTCGCGACGAGAAAGTGCCTGCAAATGTAGTTGCATTAAAGGGAGGTCGCGGTTATGACAACTTCGATACTGATGCCAGCATCATGTACGAATATGCTGTTGACGACGCCAACGCCGTTCCTGACATTGTAACAGGATGGCTCGGAGCAGGAAGAATGAATCATGGCGATTTCAAATGGACCATCTTTAAGTCGCTTGATACCGACTATAAAGTTGACAATGCGTTGAAGTCTGCACTCGTATCATACACGAATACTGACCTCATCGGCGTCATCGGCGACGAGAATGCTGGTAGCGGAGAGTCAGGAGGTGACAATCCTGGCGGCGAAGGTGGCGGAGGTGAACAAGGCGGAGGCGATAACCCCGGTACTGAAATCACAGCTGACGTTGAATGCTCGTTCATCAACGGCATCCCATCTAATTCCCTCTTTACGGCAACAGGAAGCAAGGGCGACAGCAAAGGAGACTATGTTGTTACATATAATGGCAACACCTACAACTCTGGATTAAAACTTAATAGTTCGGGAACAGTGACTTTCACGACCACAGAGATTATGAATATGATTCTTATCCTCTCAAAGGCAAAGGCCAATGCGGTCAAAATTGACGGCACAAACTTGAGTGGTGTCGAGGTGGAGAATTATTATCTCGTAACTTATAACAACCTTGCGGCAGGTGAGCACACCATTGCTAAGGGTGCAAGTGAAGGTCTGCTGATTTACATCGGACTTACAAAAGTAGAATAAGAAACCTTATGGGTAATATCAAAAGAATCGTTCTAACTGGTGGTCCTTGCGCAGGCAAGACCACCGCTTTGATTAAAGTTATTGAACACTTTAACGGCTTGGGGTATCAGGTGTTCACTATCCCCGAAGTTCCAACAATGTTCTCGCAGGCAGGCATGAACTATCTGACAGACAACAAGGGTCTTTTCTATGAAGGAGAGAAGGCTACGCTCGAGATACAGCTTGCTCTTGAGGACAAGTTCATGAAGATGGCAGAGCAATGTGTCAAACCAACTATCATCATCTGCGACCGCGGTGCAATGGACATCTCTGCCTACATGAAACCTGAAATGTGGGAAGAGATAACAGCAAAGGTGGGCACCAGCACAAAGCAACTGCGCGACGAGCGATACGATGCTGTACTGCACCTCGTGTCAGCAGCAAATGGTGCCGAGCAGTTCTACACCACTTCGAACAACAAAGAACGCAAGGAAGGTCTTGAACTGGCACGCGAACTGGACAAGAAGGTGATTAATGCCTGGACAGGTGCACCCCATCTTCGTGTCATCAATAACAGCGAGGACTTTGACAAGAAACTAAATCGGGTGCTGAAGGAGATAAGCAGCATCCTCGAATTGCCTCAGACAATCGAAGAAGAGCGCAAGTATATCGTTGAAGTGACAGGAGAAGTTACCGACTTCAATGAAACCGATATTACCCAGACGTATCTTGTGGCTGAGCCAGGATGCGAGATAAGACTCAGAAAACGTGAATGGGCGGGCAACCGCGTTAATGTTCACACCACAAAGAAGCGCATCTCTGAAACGGAAATGATAGAGACAGAACGCCAGGTGTCTAACAACCTCTACGACTCTCTTTTGCAACAAGCCGACCCATACAGGCATACAATACACAAGAAAAGGAAGAGTTTCATCTGGCAGGGACAGTTCTTTGAACTTGACACCTATCTCTCGCCCGTTGATAATCTCGTGATTCTCGAGACAAAAGGAATCTCAAGGCACGAAGACATCAAGTTCCCGCCATTCATAAAGGTCATCGAGGACATCACAGGAAACACGAAGTACTACAACTACAACATTGCTCTGAGATAGCAAGAAGCCACATCTGACCCGCCAGTTGTATATAAGTGAGGTTGTCAAATGTATATAAGTGAGCACCTCAGATGTATATAAGTGAGCACCTCAGATGTATATAAGTGAGGTTGTCTGGAGATACTCCTGAGGAGGTCAGGAGGCACAAGTGAGACTCACAAAGATATCCTTTGACCACTTGAAGCAATAAACATAAAGAAAGAAGAGGCTTTGCGGAGCCTCTTCTTTGTTGTTATCTGAGCAAATAAAGCTTCTTTGCAAGAGCGTTTAGAACTTGAAGTAGTTCTTTGCGTTGTTATAGCTGATATCCTCAACCATGCGATAGAGGCTCTCCTTGTCGTCAGGAAGCAAGCCCTTCTCAACGTCGTTGCCGAGCAAGTTACAGAGAAGACGGCGGAAATACTCATGACGTGGATAAGAGAGGAACGAACGGCTATCGGTCAACATACCTACGAAACGGCTGAGAAGACCAAGCACAGAAAGTGCATTCATCTGTCGTGTCATGCCGTCGAGCTGGTCGTTGAACCACCAACCGCTACCGAACTGTATCTTGCCTGGGCATGAACCATCCTGGAAGTTACCAAGCATTGTAGCGATAACCTCGTTTGCACATGGATTAAGAGTGTAAAGGATGGTGCGCGTGAGCTTTCCTTCCATGTTCAGTTCGTTGAGGAAGTGGCTCATTGCTTTTGCTGTGTTGAACTCACCGATAGAGTCGAAACCTGTATCAGCACCAAGTTTGTTGTACATCAGAGTGTTGTTGTCGCGGATAGCTCCATAGTGGTACTGCTGTGTCCAGTTGCTTGCATGATCCATCTCTGCGCAAAGGCGGAGGAAGCAATGCTTGTACTGGCGAACCTCATAGTCAGAGAGTTCCTTCTTAGCTATAGCCTTTGCAAAGATGTTCTCAATCTCCGCGTCGGTATAAGGCTCATCGTAGAACTCCTCGATACCGTGGTCTGAAAGGCGGCTTCCCATCTCATGGAAGAAATCATGACGCTTCTGCAGAGCATCCATCATGTCGGCGAAGGTGCGGATTTCCATACCTGCCACCTCTGCCAATGTGTTAACATAGTCAGGATACTCAGGTTTTTCGATGTTCATTGCCTTGTCTGGACGCCAGGCAGGAATCATGCGAGCATCCTTCTCGCCCATTGTCTTAGCATACTCGATATGGTTGTGCAGGTCGTCAACAGGGTCGTCGGTTGTGCAAACTGTCTCCACATTATAACGGCGCATAAAGCCGCGAGCAGTATATTCTGGCTGTTGAAGTTTCTCATTGCACTCATCAAAGATCTCGCGAGCCGTCTTTGGAGAGAGTTGTTTTGTGATGCCAAAGGCAGTTTTCAACTCAAGGTGTGTCCAATGATAAAGCGGATTGCGGAAGGTATATGGCACAGTCTCAGCCCATTTCTCGAATTTCTCCCAATCAGATGTGTCTGTACCGGTGCAGTATTTTTCGTCTATGCCGTTGGTTCTCATTGCACGCCACTTGTAATGGTCGCCTCCAAGCCACAGCTCAGTAATGCTCTTGAACTTGTGGTCCTTAGCAACCATTTCAGGAATAAGGTGACAATGATAATCGATGATAGGCATTTTAGCCGCGTGATTGTGGAAAAGATCCTGTGCAGTAGCAGTTTCTAGCAGGAAGTTTTCATCCATAAATTGTTTCATAGTTCTTATTAATTTTTATAGTTTGCTTATTGTTGTGCAAATATAATTGATTTTTTTGGAAGATAGAAATTTTTAAACTATATTTGCAGAAAAATATTACGCAAACGATGACGTACAAATACTATGAGTAGAGTTTTGCTTATATATACTGGTGGAACTATTGGAATGGGGTGCAATGCCAAGACTGGCGCCCTCGAACCTCTGCGTTTTGACCAACTATCAAAGCAGATGCCAGAACTCGAGCAGATTTCTGCCGACATCGATGTTCATCAGTTTGCCCCTCCCATCGATTCTTCCGACATGACACCACGGTTGTGGTCGCACCTCGTTCGTATCATAGCCGACAACTATGAGCGATATGACGGCTTCGTGATATTGCATGGTACAGACACAATGGCGTACACCGCCTCTGCCCTATCCTTCATGCTTGAGAATTTGACAAAGCCTGTCATCCTCACAGGAAGCCAACTTCCTATCGGACAGTTGAGAACTGACGGCAAAGAGAATCTCATTACGAGCATTGAGATTGCATCGGCAAAGCATGACGATGGGAGGCCTGTTGTACCTGAGGTGTGCATTTATTTTAGCGGGAAACTACTTCGTGGCAACCGCTCAACAAAGATAAATGCCGATGGTTTCAACGCTTTCGACTCTTTCAATTATCCACATCTTGCCGATGCAGGAGTTACTATTGTTTACCATGAGGAGTTCATATTAAAGCCCGATTATGACAAACCGATGACGCCACACTTTGCACTTGACCCCAATGTCGTGGTGTTCACGCTGTTCCCCGGCATTCAGGACAACATCGTTAGACATGTACTTGATGCCCCAGAACTAAGGGCAATTGTCATGAGGTCATATGGAAGTGGCAATGCACCGCAACGTCCATGGTTGATGAAGATGCTCAGCGATGCAAGCAACCGAGGAGTCAACATCATTAATATAAGCCAATGTGCGGAGGGAACAGTTGAAATGGCACGTTATGATACAGGCTATCAACTAAAGAATGCAGGCGTCATATCAGGTTACGACAGTACTGTAGAAAGCGCAGTAACCAAGTTGATGCACCTCCAAGGTCATTATTCCGACTCTAATATCATAAGGATGAAAATGAATCAAAATCTAA
>JAEEGG010029830.1_pt1 | contig 10165 bp, 8 predicted proteins | sample 9134161 | NCBI WGS metagenome assembly JAEEGG01 (sample SAMN16246543, study PRJNA631951) | gut metagenome | biome: gut microbiome; feature: rumen; material: CR-attached | host: Bos | place: Iran: Karaj | collected 2018-10 | reverse complement strand
GTTGCGCGCCGGCTCCCCCTCCACGCCCTCAAGCGCGATTATGGATTCGACGGTCTCATCGACAATTCGCCTGCGCTCAAGGAATGGAAGATCGAGGGCGACACGTTCAAGATGTCCTTCAGCGACGCCACCGCGTGGTATGTCTACAACGCGGACCGTTCCGGCGTGCAGGGCTTTGAAATCGCCGGGCCGGAGGGCGCGTTCAAGCCGGCGAAGGTAGTGAACGGCGGTTCCGGGACGCTCAAGGGCGCGGAGCTGGTGGTCAAGGCGGACGGAATCGCCAAGCCGCGCCGTCTGCGCTATCTCGCGTCCAAGCCCTGGATCGGCGCGCTGTATTCGTTCGACTCGGGCCTGCCGCTCGGTCCGTTCGAGATCGACGCGCGGAGTCCGGCGGATGGCCGCCGCGATGCGCCGTCCAAGCTGGGCGATGCGCTGAAGGTGCCCGAGCTGGAGGGATTCCGCACGGTCTATGTGGCCGACATCCCGGCAGACGGCAAGTTCGAGGCGGGAAACTATTCCGTGGACAACGCGGCGAAGATCGGCGCGTTCTCCCGCGTGGCGTACGTGATGGAACTCGTCTGCAAGGACGATTCCGTGGACTGGGCCGTCGCCGCGATGGACGCCTTCACCAACAATGCCGCGATGTTGGGCGTCCCCGCCGTCACGAAGGCGTTCTTCCAGCAGAAGGTCGGGAACCTCGTCGTGCGCTCCAATCGCGCCTGTGTGAAGGAGGGACCGCAGGATGGCGTGATCGAGTTCTTCAACGCCAACTACGGCCAAGCCGCGAAGCTGCCCGGCATCGGCGGAGACGGAAAGACGTATGATTTCAACGATGCGTCCGGCGGCCTCAATCCCGGGTACGGCTGCCTGCAGATCCACGACTGGAAGAACGGCACGACCGTCATGGCCTACAACAACTTCAACGGCCACGGCGTGGCGGACATCGGCATCGGCAACAGCGCGGAGGGACCGAATCCCGATTGGACGTTCGCGCGGAACGCCGGCGAGTACAAGGCCCGCCGCCTGACGATCCTGGCCAAATGATCCGCCGCGACGCATTTGAGAAAAGGAGAAAATGACATGGCAAGAAAAGTGACGATCTGCTCGATGCAGTGGGGGGACCTGCCGCTCGAGAAGGTGTGCGAGACGATGTCGGGCTTCGGCTACGACGGAATCGAGCTTGGGCTTGTGGGCGACCACTTCGACGTGGAGAAGGCCGCGAAGTCCAAGGGCTGGTGCGACGACCTGAAGGGCCGTCTCGCGGCGCACGGCCTCGGCTGCTGGGCGATATCCGCCCATCTGCAGGGCCAGCTTGTGTGCGACGTGTACGACTCGCGCCACGCGGCCTTCGCCCCGAAGGCGCTGCGCGGCGACGAGAAGGCGATGCGCGCATGGGCCGTCAAGACTATGAAGCTCGCGGCGAAGGCCGCGCGCAACATGGGGATCAATGTCGTGAACGGCTTCACCGGCTCGCCGATCTGGCAGTATCTTTATTCCTTCCCGCCGGTCACCAAGGCCATGATCGACGGAGGCTACCGTGCATTCGCGAAGGCGTGGAAGCCGATACTCGACGTCTTCGCCGACAACGGCGTGAAGTTCGCCCTCGAGGTGCATCCAACCGAGATCGCGTTCGACATCGCCTCCGCGCAGCGCGCGCTCGAGGAGATCGGCGGGCATCCGGCGTTCGGGTTCAACTACGATCCGTCGCATCTGGGCTACCAGGGAGTGGACTACGTGAAGTTCATACGCCTCTTCGGCGACCGCATCTTCCATGTGCACATGAAGGACGCCTGGTGGGGGCATGGCGACGGCACGGTGGGAGTCTTCGGCGGGCACATCGACTTCGGCGACGCGCGGCGCTACTGGGACTTCCGCTCCCTTGGACGCGGCGACGTGAGGTTCGAGGACATCATGGTGGCGCTCAACGACGTGGGCTACCAGGGTCCGCTCTCCGTGGAGTGGGAGGACTCGCGCATGGATCGCCTGCACGGCGCGAAGGAGGCGCTGGAGTTCGTGCGCAGGCTCGACTTCAAGTCGTCGGCGATTGCGTTTGACGGATCGTTCGGGAAGTAGTCTCTGGCTTCACGATGATGGCTATGGGGTCGGCCGGGCAGGCGCTTTCGCAGGCGCCGCAGCCCCGGCACAGTCCGGGGTCCACTACGGGGCACATCACCTCGCCGTGCTTCTCCAGCTTCACCGCCTTGTAGGGGCAGTATTCGTCGCACACTGCGCAGTATTCCTTCTTCTCCCAGGCGAGGCACTTCTTCAGGTCGATTTCGGCGATGCCGATCGGGCGGGCGTGCTTCTCCTCGACGGTGAGGGGGCGGAGGGCGCCGGTGGGGCAGACGCGCGTGCAGGCGGTGCAGTCCTGGAAGCAGTACTGCTCCTGGTCGAGGTTGCGGCTGCGCAGATGGACGACGGGCGTGAAGAGCCCGTCGATTCCGCTTTCGCCTAGGTCGGGCTGGATCAGCTGGTATGTGCAGGCGCGCATGCAGTTGCCGCACCGCGCGCAGAGGGCGTTGATGCGCTCGAGGTCCGCGCCCGGCGGGCGCAGCACCTTGCGTCCGTTGGGGCCGGACACTTTCCGCGCGGCGGCTCCGGCGGCGGCGGACGCGACGGCGGTCAGAATCGCGCGGCGCGTTGTGGATGCGGATGTGAGGGCGTTGGTCGCGGGCGCGCTTGGGGGGGCTTTGCTGTCGCGCAGTCTACGCGCGAGGAGCATCACCCACTCCTGCAGTCCGCCGAGCGGGCAGAGCCGATGGCACCAGACATTAGGCGCGGCTACGCCCAGGGCGATCACCGCCATGAACGCGGCGCCCGTTCCGGCGGCGGTCCATGCGAACGGCTCGCGGAACGCCGCGAAGAAACCGTTGAAGATGCAGAGGGGGTCCAGCCAGATGAAGAGCGGGTAGCCGCACGCCGCGGAGGCGGCGATAACGAGGGCGATGGCCTTGTTCAGCGTGGGGATGCGCTTGATCGCGCCCTTGCCCCAGGGATTGAGGCGTCCGGCGGTCTCGGCGGCGAAGCCCATCGGGCAGATGTGCCAGCAGAAGAAGCGCCCCTTGAAGAACGCGAGGACGAGGAGCGGCACGGCGAGGAGCATGGTCCAGCCGATCCACGCGCGCGCGGCGGCAGGGCCGAGGAGGCCGAGGATGGGGCTTAGGCGCGGCAGAAGCGCGCCGGTCCACTCCCAGGGCCACGACTCCGGAGTGACGGCGAGCGCCAGAAGGGCGGAGGCGGCGAAGACGACGATGCGGACGAGGTTGCGGCGCAGCCACTTCATGGCGTCACCTCACGCTTCCACGCGCTCGATCTTCACCTGCGCGAGGTCTGCGCAGCCCAGGCCCATCTCGGCGGCGATGCGGATGTGGGGGACGTCGGAGGGCTTGTGGCCGAAGAGCGAGGCGGCGTAGGCGTCGGCCGCGACGGGGTCGGTGGCGAAGATGATCTCGTTTGGGTGGGCGAGCTTGCCGGGGCCCTGTGGGCCGTGGTCGAGCATGATGCGCGTGGCGTCGATCACGATGAGGGTGGGCTTGAGGAAGGTGCTGAAGTCGGCGATGCACTGGTGGAGGCCCTCGCGGTGCCATGTGCGGCGGGTGGTGTTGTCCACGGCGCCCATCCAGTTTTTCATGGAGATGGAGAGTGTGGCGCCGCCGTGGTGCTTGGCCACGGGCATGTTGACGAGGCAGTCGGCCTCCACGAGGTCACGCGCGACCTTGGCCTTGCGGCAGACCTTGCCGCCGGGGATCTCCACGGCCTTGTAGTCGGAGGGGCGCGGACGGTAGAGGCGCGCCTTGGTGCCCTTTATGGCGTCGTTGGCGCCGCTCGCGGCGAACGCCTCCTTCTCGGGCTGGCATGTGTTCTCGGGGATTGTTATCTGCTTGGCCTTTGCGGACTCCGCGGCGAGGACGACTGCGCGGAGGATGTCGGGGTGGGTGTTGCCGCCCTGCTCGGGCTTCGACTTCCAGGCGAGGTTGGGCTTGATGGCCACCTTGCCGCCGGGCTTGATGAAGCGGGCCCATCCGCCCATCTTCTCGATGCCGGCGGCGACCATCTTGGGGATGTCGGTGCCGTGCACGACCACTAGCGTAGCCTTGGGCTTGGCGTCCGCGGCGCCAGCGGCGGCGGGGACGGCGGCGAGCGTGGCCGCGCCTGTCTTGATGAAAGTGCGGCGCCTGACGCCGCGCGCGTGCGCTTGGTGGGGTGTGGTGTCGCGTTGCATGGTGGCTCCTTTTCTTGTTGACGTGGCGGCGCTGTCTCCGCGCCCGCGCACAATTATACCAAAACTCCAGCGACATTAATACGGCATTAGGAGAAAATGTGTCTTTTCACACTTTTGCTGTGTTTCAAATGCGGATTTGACAGAGGAGAAAAAAGGCGTATAATATATGTCCAACAGCAGAGGAAGGTAGCGATCCGTTTCCACTTCCCTAATGAAAGGAAAACATGAAAAGATCACGTAGAGAATTCCTGAAGACCGCAATGGCGACTGCGGGCTTCTCCATAGTCCCGGCGCGGGTCCTGTTCGGCGATGGCGCGCCGTCGAACCAGCTGACGCGCGCATTGATAGGCTTCGGCGGCATAGCGCACTCCGCCAACCATCTGCCGTATCAGGGCTCGCGCCTGATCGGCCTGTGCGACCCGGACCAGCTGCACGTGGCGGAGGGCCTCAAGTGCGCCGAGGAGAAGGGCTGGGGCAAGGTGAAGGCCTACAAGGACTTCATCGAGCTTCTGGCGGACAAGGACGTCGACATCGTCCACATCTGCACGCCCCCGCATTGGCACGGCTGCATGAGCGTGATGGCTGCCAACGCCGGCAAGGACATCTGGTGCGAGAAGCCCATGACGCGCACCGTCGGCGAGGGCAAGCGCGTGATGGAGGTGGTGAAGGCGAAGAAGCGCATCTTCCGCCTGAACACCTGGTTCCGCTTCCAGGGAGGCTTCTACGGTTTCGGCACGACGGTGAAGCCCATCCGCCAGGTCGTCGAGAGCGGTCTTCTCGGCAAGGGGCCGATCAAGTGCACGTTCGGCGCGGGGCAGGGCTTCAACTGGAAGTTCTACTGGTCCGGCCGCGTGAACCTGCCCGTCCAGGAGGTGCCGAAGACGTTCGACTGGGACATGTGGCTCGGCCCGGCTCCCTGGAAGCCCTACAACCGCCACCGCACCCACGCCACGTTTCGCGGCTACTGGGACTATGACGGCGGCGGACTCGGGGACATGGCGCAGCACTACCTCGACCCGCTCCAGTATCTCCTCTGCAAGGACGAGACGAGCCCCGTGAAGGTGGATTACTTTGGCCCGAAGCAGCACCCGGACGTGGTGGGACGCTTCGACCGCTTCGTGCTCACCTACGACGACGGCACCGAGGTGATCCTCGACGGCGACGAGACGCTCAAGGACGAGCCGCTTCTTCGCGGCTCCAATGGCCTCTGCGTCTACAAGAAGGGCGAAGGCAGCACGACGCTCCGCATCAAGGACGCCAACGGCTGGTGGCCCGACGAGAAGGTGGTGAAGACCCTCGCCGGCCTCCCCGAGCCAGCCCCGCAGATCACCGACTTCATGGAGAGCGTGCGCACGCGCAAGCCATTCGCGCTCAACGAGTCCAACGGCTTCCGCTCCTGCACGATGTTCAACCTCGCGATCGTGGCCGAGCGCCTTGGCCGCGGCTTCCGGTTCGACCCCGTGAAGCTCCGCGCCGTGGACGACGAGGCCGCGGACCGCTTCCTCTACCAGTCCATGCGCCAGCCCTGGGCGAAGGAGATGTGGGGTTGAGAGAGTGGCAAGTTTCTAGTTTCTGGTTTCTAGTTTCTAGATTCTAGTTTCTGGTTAGTGATTTGAAAAAACAAGGAGACAAAATGAAGACATTTGTTTTGATGATGCTTGCGGCGGCGACATGTCTCGCGGCCGAGCAGCAGCAGAAGAAGAAGGACGCGTACGACATCCGCCCCGAGGCGGCGAAGTCTGCCGACGCTCCGACCTCGGAGAAGTGGCAGCTGGACAACAAGGCCAAGCTTGCGGAGGCCACGAAGACCGAGGTGCTCGCGGCGTTCGTGAAGGACGAGGCGTCCGCCGCCGCGCTTCTCGCCGAGGTGAAGCCTGAATACAAGACGTGCCCCGTGAAGGCATTCCAGATCGCCGCCGTCACGCAGTATGTGATGACGAAGGAGGGCGCGGCCGGGCGCAAGCTCTGGGCGAAGCAGCTCCTCGCGTTCGCGGAGCGCGCCGATAAGAACGACGTCAAGATGTACTTCCTCGACCAGCTGCGCTGGTGCGGGTGCAAGTGCCAGGCGGAGAAGGTGCGCGCCCTCGGCGTGGCGGCGTCCTGCAAGTGCGTGAAGGACTTCGCGACGTGGGTGGCGTCGGAGCTCGACAACACCGCGGGCGTCCGCGCCGGCTTCTGATTTTTGGGGGCGAGATGGCGCTTACGCGCAGGAAGTTCTTCACGGCCGCCGTGGCGGCCGGCGGCGCTGCCGCCGGCTTCTACGGCGCGCGGCTCATAGAGTATATGGGCGCGCCGCCCGCGGCCCCGTGGAAGGCGCTCACGCCGGACGAGGCCGCCGTTCTGGACGCCCTCGCCGAGGAGATCATCCCCGCAGATTCCGCAGGCCCCGGCGCGCACGACCTCAAGGTGGTGCGCTACATCGACTGGCAGCTCGCCCCGGGCGCGCCCTATGAGCGCCATCTCAAGACCTACCGCGAGCACATTGCCAAGATCAAGGGCATGGGCGCCGCCGAGGTGGAGAAGAAGTTCGGAGGGTTCTTCAACATGGTCCTCGCGCATGTGAAGCAGGGCTATTGGGGCAACCCGCGCCACGGCGGCAACTTCAACTACGGATCATACAAGATGCTCGACATCGCAGGCCCCGCGTGCACTGGCCGCGACGTCCCGCCCACTTCGGAAATCTAGCATTCTTAGATCCCTGATCCCATCCATTAATTCTCAATTCTCAATTCTCAATTCCCATGTCATCCGCTCTAAACGCAGTTTCAATATGTCACGCATACGGCGCTGGTGCGGCCCGGACGGAGGTCCTGTCCGGTTTCTCACTTGATTTGGCCCTAGGCTCGTTCGAGGCGCTGATGGGGCCCAGTGGTAGCGGAAAGTCGACGTTCTTGCACCTTGCGGCGGGGTTGATCCTGCCGGCGTCCGGACGAATCGAGATAGGCGGAAGCGATGTGACCGCGATGTCGGACTCCGCAGCCGCGCGTTTCCGTCGCCGCCATGTGGGCGTGGTGTTCCAGAGCTTCAATCTGCTGGATTCGTTGACGGTCTCTGAGAATGTCGTCCTGCCCCTGAAGCTTGACGGCGCGAAGGCCGATCAGTCGCGCCTCGCCTCGCTGCTGGAGAGGCTGGGGCTTGCGGACAAGGCGGCGCGCCGGCCCGGCGAGCTTTCCGGCGGCGAGCGGCAGCGCGTCGCGATAGCCCGCGCCCTCTTCGCGGAGCCGGACGTCGTGCTGGCCGACGAGCCGACCGGAAACCTCGACGTGTCGTCGGCCAAGTCCATCTGTGCGCTTCTCAAGGATCTGAACGCCGCCGAGAGGAGCGCCATCCTGCTCGTCACGCACGACCCAGTGGTGGCGGCGTCTGCGGAGAAGGTGCATTTCCTGAAGGACGGCCGCATCGCGGCGTCGTTCGCGACTTCGCATGATCCCGAGCTCATCTCGCGCAAATATCTTGAGACATACTCATGATCCTCGAATTGATGCTAAGGGGGCTTTCGCGCGGCAAGGCCCGTTTCGCCTGCGCCGCCGCAGGCGTCGCGGCTGCGGCGGGGGCGGTGGTTTTCATGTTCTCGCTTGCGGCGACGAACTCCGCGCAGGCCCCGGCGTTAGCGAAGCGCGCCGCGGCCCCGTGGGCGGCCTGGCGCATTGAAGGATCCTTCGGCAGGATGCGCCCTCGGCCCGTAAAGGGCCGAGGTTCAGGTTGGCAGGAACGCTCCGCAGAGGGCCGAGGTTCAGGTTGGCAGGAACGCTCCGTTGAGGGCCGAGGGCCAGGTCGGCATGAGCCTCCACGCCACTCCGCAAGGCAACCTGAACCTGGGCCCTTTATGGGCCGAGGGGATCTCCGCCTTCCCCTCATCGCCTGCACGATCGACCATCGCCCCGGCGGGCGCGTCCTACAGGGGCCGCCCATGATGGCGGTGATGGCGGCCGCGCCGAAGGAGAATCCATACGGAGCTACGCGGCTGGCCGAGGGGCGCTGGGTGGATGATTCGGCGAACGGCTTCGAGATCGTGTGCACGAGGAACACTTTGCTCCGCTTCGGGCGCGGCGAGGCGCCGCCCGTTGGCGCGGAGGTCAAATTCGTGGGCGAGAAGGGCACGATGACGGCTAAGGTCGTGGGCTATCTCGATGAGGTGAAGCTTCCGCCGTTTTGGCCCGGCGTGTTCGCGAACAAAGCCGCTTTCGCCGCATTGGCCGATGAAGCCCACGGCTCGATTTCATTCTGGAAGAAGATGCCAGAGTCCACAGCGGAGCGAACCCGCCAACCTGGACCTCGGGAGATTCTAACCCCCGAATCCGAGCAGGTGGTGAACGCCTTCAAGGGCGACGAGGCGCGCCGCATGGACTACGCCCGCCCGCTCATGCTCATCGCCGCCGTTCTCACGGCGCTATGCCTGCTGGTGAACTCGCTCATCCTATCGGTGGAGGCGAACAGGCGCACATTGGCGACGCTGCGGATCGTGGGATTGTCGCGCGGGGGCGTCTATCGGCTTGTCCTCGCGGAGTCGGTGCTGGCCACGGCGGTGGGGTGGATTGGTGGATGCGCGGCGGCGATTGGAGCGCTCGTGGCGTATGTGGCGGCGGATGGCGTGGCGTTCCCCGTGGGGCCGGCGGTGTCGTGGGGCGCCGTGAAGGCCACCTTGGCGCTTGCGCCGGTGCTGGCGGCGGCCGCGTCGCTCTTTGCGCTCTGGCCGGCGTTGTCGGTGCGTCCGCTCGACGCCCTCGACGCCCGTCCGCGCAGGCGCAGGCGCGGCATGGCGATAGCATTTGCCTGCGGCTTCGGCGCGTTCGTTGCGGTGGAGGTGTGGGGCGCATCGCTCATGCGAGCGTTCGTCCCGAGCGTGGAGTGGCCCGACGCCATCGTGTCCATCCTCCCCGACGGCGTGGATTCATTCGCTGTGGAGAAGCTGCGATCCATTCCCGGCGTGAAGCGCATCTCGGAGCTCTATCCGCTCCAGATAGACTTTGAGCCGGCCGAGCCAATGCGGTCGTTCGGGCGCGGCGGCCCCGGCGGACGCCCCCAGAACCGCAACGCGCTCTTCCTCGCCGCAGAATGGCTCCCCGACTTCCGCTTCCTCGAAGGCACATGGAAGGACGCCGACGCCGCGATCCGAACGTCGGACGCCTGCGTCATAACCGAGATGACGAGCCGCGCGCGCAATCTCCACAAGGGCGACCGTCTTAAGATATCGCTCCCGGGTCGCGGGCCCAAGACGGTCGTGGAGCTTCCCATCGCAGGCGTCGTGGACCTCAACTGGCACATGGTCACTAGCCGCGGTCTCGTGCGCGGGCTGCGCGGCGCGCCTGTGATGACGGACGGCCCGGTGTTCGTGTCGCTCGACACGATTGAATCCCTCGATCCCCGCCCGGCGTTCTCCGTGAAGATGACGCATCTTTGGGTCGACTACGACCCAGCCTTCCTGAAGGAGAAGGGCGTCTTCGGGGCGGGGCGCGCCGTGGAGGCGTCCATCGCCAAGGCTCTCGGCCTCTCCTCCGCCACGGCGTCCTCCACCGTGCGCCTCCACGCGCGTGACGAGATCGCCGACGGCACACTCGCGCACGGCTCTGATCTCATAGGCCAGGCCGCCCGCGTGCCGTTCGCGTTTCTAGCCATCCTCGCGATCGGCTTCATCGCGATGCTGGTGGCCGACGCCGTCGCTGCGCGGCGATCGTTCGTAGTCCTTCGCGCCGTCGGCGCGACGCGTGCGCAGCTTGTCCTGCGCCTTGCGCGCGGAGCAGTCAAGACGGCGCTCTGGGGAATAGTCTTCGGGGTCCCGGTGGGTTCGCTCGCGGGCTGGCTCTTCTCGCTGAGCACGGGCGGCGTGTGGCCGGGCCTGCCACACTACTTCGTCCTGCCGGTGCGGGTCGTGGCCGAGGGCGCCGTGGGCGCGGTGGCGTTCGCGCTCGTATTCGCGCTTCCGTCCGCCTGGGCGCTCATCGC
>JAEEGG010029829.1_pt1 | contig 10165 bp, 10 predicted proteins | sample 9134161 | NCBI WGS metagenome assembly JAEEGG01 (sample SAMN16246543, study PRJNA631951) | gut metagenome | biome: gut microbiome; feature: rumen; material: CR-attached | host: Bos | place: Iran: Karaj | collected 2018-10 | reverse complement strand
GTAACTTGTTATTATTCTTTCACGAAAGTTTATGCAAGGACATACTCCCGCAACACCAATTCTTCGGCGCAGTGACGGTAGTTATTCATCAGTCCCACCCATCGCATCTGATCGGCTGCTTTGAGCGCTTCTGTTACACCGTCGATCTCTGCCATCCGGGCAACAATGGCGTCAACCATGGATTGTGTATGGTGATCCACTTCATAGAGATGCTGCCAAAGCTCACCCCGTGCCTGCAATTGAATGTAAAATGCCTTTTGATGCTCCTTCAAATATGACTTGCGCATCAAGCCGTATTTGCCGAGGGGCGGGTAGTCGTTTTCTGACGTCGCCAAATCTGGCAAATAGACGTCACCGCGCAGGGTGTAGTGGAGTCCGTTTTTCTCATCATAAATGTGTCTTTTCATAAAAAAATCCTCCTTGAATCTGGTAGCTCGATTGTACCAAACGCAAGGAGGTTTGTCGAATGTGTAAAAATGTTCTTCTCTTGACAAGAGTAGATGTGCATTAAAGATGAATATGTACCAATCGCCAGATAGAAATGCTTTTTGGCTAAGTCCGTTATGAATACTCGCACCAAGAAAACGAGTGTTCAAAAGAGCATTCGTTTTCTTTTTTTCAGGCATGACGGATGAAACGGGACGGGACTGGAAGAAGCCGCGGCTGCGCCTGCCGTTTGCAGGATTCTGCGTTTGCTCTGCAAACACTTGTTTTTCCAAAAATGCCGCGGGCGGGTTTTCCGCTTTGGGATTGCAAAAACGTGCTTGTTCAGGTATAATACAAGGGAACGGAACCTTTGACGGATGAGACCGGCAGGTCGGAAAACGGGAGGAGATGCTTGTAATGTCCGCTGTAAAAACGGTTCTCAAAGCCGGCGTCGGCGCTGCGGCCGCGGTGATGGGCGCAGGGGCGCTGGTGTATGAATGCGCGCTGAACACAAAGGTGAACGGCTTCTTTGTCAATTTGCTTGATGACCGCGAAGACGTGACGCAGGAGCCGCAGTCCGGGGACGGCGCCTGTCCGCGGGAACCCGACTGGTTCGACCGGCATAAGGGAGACGATCAGGTAATCGCCACAGAAACCACCGGTCGGATCCACGCGTACATCATCCCGGCGGAGACCCCCTCTCACAAATGGGCGATTCTCTGCCACGGCTACAACTCCGGGCCGGCGTCCGTCGGCGTGTTTGCGGAGCATTACCGTCCGCTGGGCTACAACTGCATCTGCCCCTCGCTGCGCGGCTGGGGCAACGACGAAAAGCGGTACTGCACGATGGGCTTCCACGACAAGGATATCCTTTTGGCATGGATCGACTACGTTGTGAAGAAGGATCCGGACGCTGAGATCCTTCTGCACGGGTATTCCATGGGCGCCGTGACCGTGATGCTTGCCACCGGCGAAAAGCTGCCGCCGCAGGTGAAGGCGGCTGTTTGCGACTGCGGCTTCACAAGCTGCTGGGAGCAGTATGCGAACGTGATAAAGCTTTATGCAAAGCTTCCGGCGTTTCCGCTGCTGTACGCCGTGAACGCGACGTCCATCCTGCGCGGAAATTTCGACATCCGCAAAAACGTGCCGATCGACGCCGTAAGACGAAGCGAAACTCCCACAGTGTTTCTGCACGGCACGGCCGACAACTTTGTACCGTTTGCCATGATGGATCGGCTGTATGACGCCTGTGCCGCGCCGAAGGCGAAGCAGGCCATTGCAGGCGCGGATCACGCGCAGTCGGTATATGTCGATCCGAAGCTCTACTGGAAAACGGTAGACAGCTTTTTGAAGGATAGAATCGCATAGGGGGCTCTTTATTTTGGGTTTCGCTTTCCCTCTTGACAAACGGCGTCGGTTTTAGGATAATAAAAGCAGCGACGAAAGGCAGGGAACAACCATGAAGATCGTGATAATTGACGGACAGAGCGGACGGCTCGGCAGCCTGCTGGTGGAAGCGATCCGCAAGGAGGCGCCGACTGTGGAGCCGGTGGCGGTCGGCACCAACGCCATTGCCACCTCCGCCATGCTGAAAGCGGGCGCGGCACAGGGCGCCACCGGGGAAAACCCGGTGCTCGTGGCCTGCCGCGACGCCGACGTGATTCTGGGTTCCATCGGCATCCTTTCCGCCGATTCGCTGCTGGGCGAGATCACGCCGAAGATGGCGGTCGCCGTCGGCCAAAGCCCGGCGGTCAAGCTGCTGCTGCCGCTGAACCGCTGCAACAACCGGGTCGTCGGCGTCAGGAGCGCCACCATGAGCGAACTGGTGAAGGAAGCGGTGGAACAACTCAAAACGCTGCTGTAACACTTTTTGAAAAACGGGAGAGTGATCGATATGCAATCGAAACAGGATAACCGTCTGCTGCGGCTGACGGTCGCGGCGCTGATGCTGGCGTTCTGCATGGTGCTGCCGTTTTTGACCGGCCAGGTGCAGCAGATTGCGAACAAGGTGTCGCTGATGCATCTGCCCGTGCTGCTCTGCGGCTATTTCTGCGGCCCGTGGTACGGCCTCGCGGTCGGTATCGTTGCGCCGCTGATGCGTTCGTTTTTGTTCCACATGCCGGCCATGTTTCCCAACGCGATCGGCATGGCGTTTGAGCTCGGCACCTACGGCCTTGTGACCGGCCTGCTGTATCGGCTGCTGCCGAAAAGGCCGGGCTGGATCTACGTTTCGCTGTTTGCGGCCATGCTGCTCGGGCGGCTCGTCTGGGGGCTTTCGCGCACCGCGCTGGCCGGCCTCGGCGGCGACCCGTTCACGCTCAAGCTCTTTTTGACCAACGGCTTCATCAACGCCGTGCCCGCCGTCGCGCTGCAGCTGCTTGCGGTGCCGGTGCTGGTCATGGCGGTCTACCGCGCGTTCCCGCGCCTCAGGCCCGCCGAAAAGCCGAAAGAAACCGCGAATTCCTCCGAAGCGCCTGCGGCGGAATGACGGCCGCGGAAAGGACGAAGCTTTATGGAAAAACCGAAGGTATACTTTACCTCTGTGATTACCCCGGCGTCGGTTTCGGCGCTCTATGACCGCGTCTGTGCCCCGCTGCAGGGCAGGATCGCCGTCAAGCTCCATTCGGGCGAACAGGGGAACCAGAACTTCCTGCGGCCCGACTTCTGGCAGCCGCTGGTCGACCGCATCGGCGGCACGGTGGCGGAATGCAACACGGCCTACCCCGGCGCGCGCAACAGCAGCGAAAAGCACAAACAGCTGCTGCAGGACCACGGCTGGACGCAGTATTTCACGGTGGACCTGCTGGACGAGACAGGGCCGGATCTCGCGCTGCCCGTGGAGCACGGCCACGTGCTGACGGAAGACTTTGTGGGCAAGAATCTGGCAAACTACGACTCGCTGCTGGTGCTTTCGCACTTCAAGGGCCACCCGATGGGCGGCTTCGGCGGCGCGCTCAAGCAGCTTTCCATCGGCTGCGCCTCAAGCGAGGGCAAAGCGTGGATCCATTCCGCGGGCAGAACGAAGGACCAGCGCCTCGTCTGGCGCGACCTGCCGGAGCAGGACCGCTTTCTGGAAAGCATGGCGGACGCCGCGTCCGCTGTCGTCCGCTACTTCGGCGGCAAAGCCGCCTATATCAACGTGATGAAGAATCTTTCCGTCGACTGCGACTGCTGCGCCGTGGCGGAGGACCCCTGCATGGCGGACGTCGGCGTGCTCGCGTCGCTCGATCCGGTCGCGCTCGACCAAGCGTGCATCGATCTGGTCTACGCCGCCAAGGATGACCCCGGGCAGGCCCATTTTCTGGAGCGGATCGAATCGCGCCACGGCATCCACACCGTGGAGGCGGCCGCCGCGCTCGGCTTCGGCTCGCGGGAGTATGCGCTGGTCAACGTGGATGCATAAACACGCGCTTAAAGCACGATCCCCCGGTGAAGCCGGGGGATCGTGTCTTTTGCTTTCATTACGTTTTGAATACAAGCTGAACCAGCACCATATAGCACGCAGTACCGACGCCGATGCTCAAAAGCGTGTTTTTGCGCCAGACGTGCAGCAGCACCACAACGACGCACGAAATCAGCTCCGGGATGCCGTAGGGCCAGGAGAGCACCGTGGTGTCCTTGAGGCAATAGACCACCAGCATGCCCATGATGGCGTAGGGGAGCACCTTGCCGAGATAGTCGACGAAGGCGGGCGTCCTGCCGCCCGGGAACACCAGAAACGGCAGCGACCGCAGCAGATAGGTGACGGCGGCGATCACGGCGATGAGCAGAAAGGTGTGGGTGTTAACCATCGGCCGGCACCTCCTTTTTGCGCAGAAGGGTGAGCACGACCGCGATCAGCAGCATGGCGGGGATCAGCATGTTGTCGGAGCCGAAGATCAGCAGGCTGAGCGCTGCGGCGGCGGCGCCGATCAACACCGGCAGGTGATTGCGGTTGGCGCGCCACTGGTCCACGACGATGGTGACGAACAGCGCCGTGAGCACAAAGTCGATCCCTTTGGTCGGGAACGGGAGCACGCCGCCGACGGCCGCCCCGAGCGTGCAGCCGAGGATCCAGTAGCACTGGTCGAACAGCGACACGAAGAAATAGTAGTCGTGGCGCGCCGGGCCGGCGGTCTGGTCGCCGCACAGGAGGGAATAGGTCTCGTCGGTCAGCGCGAACATCAGATAGGGCTTGCGCCAGCCGGCGCCTTTGTATTGCCCGATCATGGATACGCCGTAGAACAAATGGCGCGCGTTGACCATCAGCGTGGTTACGGCGGCGGTCAGCAGCGACACCCCGCCGGACAGAAGGTCGACCGCGACGTATTGCATGGAGCCCGCATACATGGTACACGCCATCACGGGCGCCAGCCAGACCGGGTAACCCCGCGTGCGCAAAATGACGCCGAACCCGAAGCCGAGTCCGAGGTAGCCGGCAAAGACCGGCAGCGTGCGCAGCAGGGCGCGCCGCGCGGCGGCAAGGCGGGGAGAGCGCATCGCGATCGCATCCTTTCCGAAGATTTCGGCGCTGCCCGAAGGAAGCAAGTGCTATTATACGCTTCTTTTGCCGCCGCTGTCAACCGGGCGCGCGCGCCGAAAAATATTTTGAAAAAGACTTGATTTTTGTATAACGGTTGTGTATAATAGCAGGGCAATCGAGCACACGGAGAGTTGTCCGAGCTGGTCGAAGGAGCACGACTGGAAATCGTGTAAACCGTCAACGCGGTTTCGAGGGTTCGAATCCCTTGCTCTCCGCCAAAGAAAGCAGTCTGAAACGGGCTGCTTTTTTATTTCCGCAGAATTCCGAAAGGGGAGGGGCAAGGGATTCGAACAAGGAGGGAGCGAAGCGGAAGAAAACAGCCCGGTGGGCTGTTTTCGCCGACGGGGCAACGAGCGCAGCGAGGCGACAGGCGCGGCAGCGCCGGAAAAATCCCTTGCTCTCCGCCATCATTAAGAAAGTGGATAAACCTTTGATTTACAAGGGCTTATCCACTTTTTTGTCTCAAAAACCGTGCTTTTGACGGGAGCACGATTTTTTGAGGGTTTTCGCAGAATCGTGCTCCTCTTTTTTGACGAAAGAAATCTTTGTTTTCTTCTCTGGAATACACGATTTTTCCGAAAGAGAGGCAGAAAAATGAAAAAACTGTATATCCGAAATCAGTCAGAAGAAATGACGCTGAAAGAGTTGTTTGCGCAGTTCCTTGTTGCAAAGCAGTGTAATTATGTGGTTCTGTGTTGTGCGATTCCTCAGTTCAAATGATGCTTTCATACGGACGTATTGCTGAACACGCTTTGCAGGAATCTGAAAAGTCCACAGGCAAGCGGAACCATATCAGATGCTTTTGATCAGCAGATGATCTTCTTCCATGTTATAGTAGAGCGTAAGCACGCCTTTCGGCGGTTCAAAAACGCGGATGACGTTCCGTATGTCGTCGGCAAGCGCGGCCAGTTCGTCCGTCCTGTCGGCAAAGCGCTCCAGAATCTCCGGTGCGTAAGCGACAGTCGTTCCGCTTTCAAAAACGGCGGTATAAAGGATCTCGGCCTCCACGAGATCCTGAAAGATATGGCTTCCGAAGCTCAGCTCGGGATGATAGCCGGCCTTTGATTCCGAAATCTCCGCAATCACGGAAAACTCGCTGATCTCCGAAAAACCGGACGGAACGCCCAGTTCCGGCGACGAGGTGCAGATCCTACCCGGCGTCAAAAGCAGCAGATGCTTTCCCTGTCCGCGGTAGTGCCAGTTCACTTTGGCAAGGACGTCCTTGATCTCATACTTTCTGCGATAGGGGAGCTGATAGTAAAGGATCGGATCGATATAGACTGCGGCGTCTAGGTCGATCTGCCGGGAAAAGCCCATGGAAACGCCCCTGGTCTCCAAAAGAATATTCTGTTTATCGGGGCGGGGCGGCACGGTGATCTTGTCTCCCTGCGCTGAAACCTGCAGCGGGCGGCACTGCAGAAGGTCGATCATATAGCTGCCGTCCGGCGCAAAGTTGATGGTGTATTCCGTATCAACAGGGTAGTCATAATGTGTCTGAATAAGCGCGAGCATATCGCGCAGATCCGCCATCAGTCCTTCGTTTGCGGTCAGCCCGCTGCACGAAATATACAGAATGTCGCGGCGGTTGCCGCGATCACGCAGATAACGCTCGGTTTCAAAGTTGTGCGAATAGAGGAGCCGTCGCAGATGCGGCGGGATTGCCTGACAGATCTCCGTAGCGTCAAAGCCCTCCACACCGTTCGTTTCGGCGCTGACCGCGTCAACGATCCGCTGGGAGAACTGCTGGCGCTCCGTGTCGCTTGTGCTGAGCATTTTTGTCGGTGCGTCAAGCGATACGAGCCGTGGATAGGAGCCGGTCCTGCGATCGACCGCCGCGGTGCCGAGCCCCATCACAAGGCGAAGCATACCGGATTTTGGCTGCTCGGCGCCCATGCGGTAGGGACTGGACGAATAGCCGACGCCAGCGGCGCACGGCATGAAAAAGCCCGCGTACCGGGAGCCGGAAACGCGCTGAACCAGAATCGCCATCTGTTCGTCCCGTTTGTCTAGCCCGCGGCGCTTTCTGTAATCCAGCGCGGAGATACTCATGGTGCTGGCATAGACGGTTTTTACCGCCTTTTCAAAGGCCTGCAGCCGTTCCTCCGTTGTTCCCTGACTGCCGCAAAACACCGATTCGTATTTTCCTGCAAAGGCGTTGCCGAAGCCGTCCTCAAGGATGGAGCTGGAACGGACGATGATCGGGTCGTTGCCGTAGTAATCCAGAATGCGGCAGAACTCCGCTTCGATTTTTGCGGAAAACCGGCCTTCCATGATCTTTTGCTCCAGTTCAGCCGCAAGCGAAAAGTAGTTTTCTGCTGTCCTTTGGCGGATACGCAGATCCCAGAATCCGTTGTCCACAAGGTAGGAGTAGAAGACGTCGGAGCCGATATAGTAGGAATCGTGCGGCTCAAAACGCCCAAAAATATCGGGACGGTGGTTCTCAACGATCTTGCGCGAGAGCAGCATACCGCACGCTTTGCCGCCGATCATGCCGGTGCCGACCATGCGGTCGTGGATTTCAAAATAGTCCTCCGGCCGGAAGTTCCGTTTGATCAGTTCCCGCATTTTGCTGTCCCGCGTGAGCATAATGTTGCAAATTTTGGCGCAGGGTTCGGTGACGTCAATTCCGCTTTCGTGCAGCAGCTTTGTGCGGGCAAAAAAGCGTTCCCAGCTGTCAATGTTCTGGTCGACCGACTGATGCGCCTGCCGGTTGAGCACGCCGTAGAAGCGGCTGATTTCGGTGCTGTCTGCAAGAAGGGTGAAACTGTTGTCGCTACGGTTCAGACGGTAGGGCTGAAACATCGTCTGGGAATAGCGGTTCCAGACCTTCATGGGACGGACATAGACATCCTGTTCGTCCCGGTAAACGTCGAGAAAAAGCTGGGTGGTGTCGCGGATGGTTGCGATCGCGTCAAAGGAATGGCGGCCACGGATGAGCGGAAAGAAGGCCACGGTGTCAAGAATGAACAGAAACGGGCAGGTCAGATGAAAGAAGTTGCCCATCATCAGGTCGGTCGACCACGCCTGCTCCAGCTCGGAAAGGCAGTCGAAAACATAGAAGGTGTCGCGTCCCTCGCGCTCGATCAGGTTGTGGATGTTTACGGTGAAGGTCTCGAACCGGTGCGACAGCTCAACGTGCTCAATCTTCAGCCCTTCGCGCGGCGTGAGGATTGGCGCGTGCTGTGCAAAGCGGATATAGATCTGGTTCCTGCCGTCAAGGATCGCCTGATCGGCGAAGCGTTCCGCAAAAAAGCGGAATTCATCAAGCGACGGCACCTGCCAGACGACATTGTCGCCCAGACGGATGTATTGCAGGGCCTCATCCATCATTTCGATGCCGGATCTTGTTTTTTCAAAAGCAGCCATTGCAACTTCCTCCTTCCGAGTAATTCAAAAAAAAACAAAGACATTCCGAAAAACGGGACGTCTTTGCCTCATGTGTAATTGGACCCGGTTTTAAATTCGACACATACAACCGGCGAAACGGACTGCTGCTGTCGGGTGTGACAACCGTGTAGTGAAACTAAAAAGATTTCATCTCTTCTATTTTACCAAAAACTGTAAAAATGTCAAGCAAAAGGAACTGAACGTTGCTCTTCGAGATGACAGGTTTCTCTACAATGCGGTGACCGGAAGTGGATTTCCGGAATCAGATCATGGGACCAACCGATCCCACGCGGAAAGACGTTGCCATAAAAGGAACCACTTTTGTCTACCAGGGCAAAAGAGGCTTTTCATATCATAATGGAATAATAAAGGCAAAAAGAGGGGAAAATCAAGCAAAATCGGGCTTTGGAGCGGTCGATTGGCTGCTTCGGCGCCCGATTTTTTGCTTTCAGACGTCAAAAATTGCCCAAAACGCTGGTGTACATTTTGGTAGTTTTTACGCTGCAAGTAATCCAAAAAAGTGTTCGGATCACTGGGCTCGTACCAAACCTTTTAGAAAAAACAACACGGTTAAATAGCATTTTATTCTTGCTTTTTACCGTTTGGTTCCAAACGGATTGTGTCTTTGATTCAAATCCCACAATGATCCGCGATGAACTTTTTATCTGTTTGTTTTTTTCATAAATCGAGCGTTTCAAATTTTCTTACACCTGACCGGCAGGAAAGGAAAGTGACTGCAGCATAGATCAGGACGGCTAATGCCAGGGCTGAGAATTGCACGCCGGGTTTTTCTCCCGCCGGATCGTGGAGGAAGGTCAGCCCCGGCAGATGGGGCAGCGTTTCCGCCAGCGCCACCAGCAAAAGCGTCGCGACGCCGAAGGACAGGAACGGGACGCCGATCTTATACGCCGTTTTGAAGAACCCGCCCAAGAAAAGTGCGTTGAACGCCGTGAAGATCAGCAGCACGAAGGCGAGATACACCGGCGTGGCGTTCATCAGCGCGTTGGAAACATAGGGCGCCGCCGTCGAAAGCGCTGTCATCCGTACCGCGGTAAGTACGGCGCACAGGACGAACCCGCAGAGCTGAATGAAGCAGGTAAAGGCGTACTTCGCTTTCACGAAGTCGCTTTTTTTAACGGGCAGCAGTACCGTAAAGAGCACGTCGTTGACTTCTCTGGCGTTCTGGAAGGAGTGGAAGATCCCGAAGCAGATGAAAAACGCGCTCATGAGGATCGGGTACCCCGGCAGTAGCGTCATCATGGCGCCCGCAAGGAAAATATACGCCAGCGGCGAAGCGGCCAGCTTAAACTCTTTCATCAGCAAGCTTTTCATACAGCGACTCCTTTTCATAGTGTACCATGATCTCCTCCAGCGTGTCCCCGTTTCCCGCGGCGGCATTTGTCTCCATAAAGGAGGTCAGGGGTTGCGAAGCGATCACCTTGCCTTTTGCGATGTAGGTAATATCGTCGGCGCACTTTTCCAGATCCGACGTGATGTGCGTGGAAAAGAGGATGCTCACGCCCTTTTTCTTCAGGAACAGGAAGGCGTCCAGCAGCTCCGCCCGGCTGACCGGGTCCAGCCCGCTGGTGGGCTCGTCGAGGATCAGCAGCTCCGCCCGGTGGGACAGCGCCAGCGTCAGGCTGAATTTGACACGCATGCCCTCGGACAGCTCCTTCGGCGTCTTGTTTTCGTCCAGCGAGAACGCGTCCAGATATTTGCGGCAGGCGTCGTCGTCCCAGTTGTCGTAAAACACCTTTGTCACGTCCACGATCTGCGAAAGCTTTTTGCGGCTGTAAAAATCCACCGCGCCGCCCGCGTAGCCGATCCGCT